>ERZ791621.929-NODE-929-length-13323-cov-2.33509_pt1 | contig 13323 bp, 13 predicted proteins | sample MGYA00510270_ERZ791621 | MGnify/ENA primary metagenome ERZ791621 (study PRJEB30046, sample SAMN00715189) | human gut metagenome | study: EMG produced TPA metagenomics assembly of the A metagenome-wide association study of gut microbiota in type 2...
TTCAAAATACAGCAGCGCTTGCCAGGCAATCGCCTTTGGCAGCCCACTCGCCGTGAATGCCGCCGGTAATGTCCCCCGCGGCTACCAATCCATTGATATTGTTTCCATAACGATCAATCACATGGGCTTTGGCATCAATGCAAAGGCCGCCAAGACTGGAAATAACAACGGGTTCCAGAGTTTGGATTTGCCATGGGTGCTCAATACGGTGCAAAAGTTCGGATGCTTTACCGAAAAGATTGTCTTTTCCGGCATCAGCTGTTCGGTTGTATGTATCCATGGTTGCCTGAAGTTGCTGCTTGGTAAAAGGAAATGAGTCGCCGATATTGCTACCGTATGCAACAAGCCAGGCTTTCGCTTGCGGCTCAAGCAGACAAGCTTCGATTTGATCGCGCCGGCGGACATCCTCTCGAATAAAACGCCTCCCTTTAGCGTTTAATAGGACGTAACGGGACGCATCTGTCAACAAGGAGGGATTCACACCACTGTCCTTCCAATCCCAAACGAAGTAGCTCATATGTGTGACCGCGGCACCACAGTCCTGAGCGGCCAGAAGCATGGTTCCGTCACAGTATGGCGTTCCTGCTGATGCAATGCCCGCCAGCAACGGACAGTGTCGCTTTAGTAGTTCAGTGTTGGCGGTGAATCCTCCAGCTGCCAATACCACACCGAAACGGCTGTGGATCGTATGCTCTTTGCCGGCATGATTAAAACGGATGCCGTTGACCGTGCCTGAATCGTTTCGCAGAATGTGCGTCGCACGACAATTTGTAAGCAACGGCAATCGTCTTTTTTTGACTTCGCTTAAAAGTAGGTCGACGTAAGCGTGCCCCTTTTTGATGGGAATGTGACTGCGAGGATAGGGGGAAGCAGGAGCTTGAACGACATTTTCAGGTAACTCCAGCCCAAGGTGTTCGAGCCATTTGAGAGTAGACGGAGCTTCGTAACAAAGAACTTTGGCCAAAGTTCGGTTTCCCCGATAAGCTCCCCATCGCAGAAGTTGTTCGAGATGCTTTTCAGGACTGTCGTCAACACTGATTCGAATCTGTCGTTCCGGGTCAAATGCGTTAAAAACTCCTTCACTCAGAAGCGTTGTGCCGCCGGCTTCGGCCGCAGCTTCCAGTATCAAAGGTTTGAAATCCAGTTCTGCAACTGTAAGTGCAGCTGTAAGCCCTGCTAAACCGGCGCCGACGACAATGACATCGGGTTTATTGGAAGCGACCGATGTCATTGTTCTGCCTTTTTAATCATCTGAAGCAGGCCTACGGCGTGTCGAACGCCCAGCTTCTGGCATGCATTGGCGCGATGAGCTTGGACCGTACGTTCGGAAATGCCTAGTTCGTCGGCGATGACTTTATTGAGTTTGCCTTGAGCAACAAGCCGAGCCACTTCTTGTTCGCGGGGACTCAACAGAGACCAGCGAGTCTTTGCATCCTGAATATCACGGGCTTGCTGGCTATTCTGGATGCTGGCTTCAATGGCCAGTTCGAGTGAGGCAAGCAGCTTGTCGTCGTCCACAGGTTTGGGTAAAAAATCGATTGCTCCGTGTCGCATGGCTCGTACGGCCATTTCGATATCGCCATGGGCGGATACGAAAACGATCGGGAGGTTGCGTGCAAGCTTGTTGAGGTAGTTTTGTAACTCCAGTCCGCTTAATCCCGGCATGCGGACGTCCAAAATGGCACACCCGGGGATTGACGGATCGTCGTTGGCAAGAAAATCTTCAGCGTCCTGGTAGGTGCGCACGAGCCAACCGTCGCTTTCGATCAGATAGCGGTACGAGTCGCGAACACCTGCATCATCATCAATGATGCGAACCAGGCAGAAAGGACGCTGTTTATTCAAGATTGACACTCCTTGTTTGTCGCTGCGCTCGGCAATACCATTGTCACTGCCAAGCCCTGAGGTTGGAGGCGTTTAAACTCCAGGTGACCAGCATAACTTTCAGTGATTTTGCGCACAATAGCAAGTCCCAGACCTAGCCCGTCTGGTTTGTCGGAGGTAAATGGCACCGAAAGAACCTCAAATGCAGCATCACTTAAGGTGAAACCTTCGTCACTGACACAGATCTCGATGGTCCCGCTGTTTAGACGTTTGGCCGAGAGACGAATAATCGGTTTGCGTGCCGCCATTCCCGCTTCAAAGGCATTTTTGACGAGGTTTTTGACACAAAGTTCGATTTCTAGGGGATCGGCCTCAATTTCAAGATTTTGTGCCAACTCCGTACGGATACGTGGTTGTCCCTGACTGTCGGTGTACTGTGCAGCGATGCCTGATAAGAACTCAGAGAGATTAAAACGACGGCAAGTTCTGCGCTTTTGCTTGGCATAGCTCTGGACGTGTTCGACGATAGCGTTTGCACGGACGCTTTCCTCAAGTGTTCGTTGCAGAGCGAAAGACAGACTGTCGTCATCCAGAATTCCGTTTTTCAAACGCCGTCTGATACCCATCGTGTAGTTCGTAATGGCTGCAAGAGGCTGACGCAGTTCGTGGGCGACAAGATTAGACATTTGTCCGACAATGCTTGCTTTTTCGAGCTGTTCATAGCGAGTCTGTGCAAGTTTCTGCTTCTGATGCATTTCATCGAGTTCACGCGTTCGGCGCTGCACGAGACGTTCGGTGAGGACACTGTGGAGCACCAATCCGACGAGAATCACAAGCCCTAAAAGAATCCATGCGGAATACTCGATGAGAATTTGTCCGACTGAACGGCGTTGCAGACTTTTGTAAAAAGTTTCGTCTGTGCGTTGTAGCACCTGATGGATCGTGCGGTAGTCGGCGGCTTTGGTCCAGCGGTAGCCGTAGCGCTCGGGAAGACTTCGTAAAAGTGCTCCCAGATTGTCCGACTCCTCTCGTGAGGTCTGAAAGGATGCTGCAAAGACCCATCCAGGATAAACCGATGTCGTGTGAGGCAGATTTAGATCCAAATTGAGACGGGGCTCAATAACTTGCAGATCAGCCAAGGATCGAGGATCCAAATTTCTCAATAAACATGAAGAGAAGGCAACGGCATCATAGGTGCCGCTTTGAAGCGCATTGATCAGGTCTTGAAGGTGACCGTGGAATTCATTGATTTTGAAAAACGTTTTTGAGTTCTGACGCTGAGACAACAATTCATCGGCTAAATGCATGCGCGTTTCGAAAGCATCTGAAGCCAAAATGGCAAGCGATTTGCCTTTCAGCGAATGGAGCGTAACCAGTGTGTCTTCTCGAGGCTTGCGAACAAGTACAACGGTTGAGGAGGCACTGTCGGCATTGATTGCTTCGTTGGGTTCAATGGAAGCGATTGCGGTGAATCCGCCGTACCGTTCGAGCAATGCGTAGATCGGGGCACTGGCCACAACGAATCCGGCATCGGAAAAAACGACGGGGTCAGCGAGGGTTTGGGCCGACTGTGAAGTGGTCAGAATAGCGTGATTTTGAAGAACCACGGCAACATCGGCGAGACTTGCGTCAACGAACGCGGCCAGCCGGTCGTCGGGTTGAGACTGGATGGCTACGCTAAGCGGTGTCATCACAACGGGATCGGCATACGCAGGGATGCTGAGCGTTAGGATCGCAGTCGCAAGAATTCGCAGCAGAGGTGTGAGCAAAAAAGACATGCCTCCGAGACAATCGCGTCAAAACTCAACAAGTTTAGGAAGATATCTCGAAAGTCGTCAATTGCGTCTTCTACGTAGCGCGATCTCACAATTTCAGAAAGCCCGCGGAGCAGTTAATCTGTCAGACAGTTGGATCATGTCCAGCTCTGTCGAACAATAGAAAGGTGAAATATGACTACATCCCGTCGTGATTTGTTCAAGATTGGTACGGCTCTGGTGGCTGCGTCAGGTTTGTCTACGGCTTGGTCGGCCGAAAAAAATTCCGGTTTTGATGTCTGCTCCGTTGACAAGATCAAATGGGACAAGACGTTTGATGTGATTGTGATTGGTTCTGGCGGTGCCGGTTTGGCAGCAGCCGTGACAGCTGCGCAGGAGAAGGCCAAGACCGTAATCCTTGAAAAAATGGACATTATCGGCGGCAACACGCGTATCACGGGTGGTGCTTTCAACGCAGTTGATCCTGTCGAGCAGAAGAAGAAGGGGGTTGAAGACAGTGTTGAAAAGCATGCTCAACAAACTCTCAAGGGCGGCGACTATCGCGGAAATGTTGAACTTGTTCGAGAATTCACGAAACGTGCTCCGGAAGCTATGCAGTGGCTCAAGAGCTGCGGTGTTGAGTTCGCTCCGGGTGTCTATCAAGTCTACGGCGGCTTATGGCCGCGTGCTCACAATACCGTAAAGCCCTTTGGTCTTGGTTACATTGACGCGCTGACCGATCAGTGCAAGAAACTTGGTGTTCCTGTCGAGCTCAACTCCAAGGTAACGCACATCATTCGTGAAAAGCCTTTGAGCGGGCGAGTGTTGGGTGTTGCTTTCGAAAACAAGCGCGGTAAAGTTCGTTACTATCGAGCATTAAAAGGAATTGTGGTGGCTGCCGGCGGTTTTGCTGCCAATCCTGTCATTCGTGCTCAGCACGATCCGCGACTCTTTGATCTGCCGTGATCTGCCGACGACTAACCATAAAGGCGCGACGGGGGACCTTCTGGCTCCAACCCAGGATATTGGCGCCAATGTGGTCGGCATGGACTTTATTCAGTTGTTGCCGGGCGCAGCCTCCAATGGTCGTTTCATTGGTATGGTGTCGCCGGTTGAAAGCGTCATTTTTGTCAATAAGAACGGCAATCGTTTCGTGGCTGAAGACCAACGCCGCGATGTGGTGGCGGATGCCATTTTGGCTTCTCCCAACAAGATCGTTTTCGGCATTCGTGACGCCAATGGCTACAACGCCATGAAGCCCGGTGCGCGCAAGGCTTTCGACGGCGCGTTTAAGACCGGTGACGCCGAAAAAGCCGACACGTTGGACGAATTGGCTGTGAAGCTGCAAATTCCTGCGGAAAATCTCAAGCGTGCAGTGGCCGAATACAACAAGGCTGTTGAGACGAAGAAGGATCCGCTCGGTCGCAATCCAAATGTCCTCGTTAACAAGATCGAAAAGGCCCCGTTCTACAGCGGTCGTCTGACGATGGCGGTGCACCACACCATGGGCGGCATTGAGATCAACTCCAAGGCTCAGGTGATGGATCGCTATCAGAAGCCGATTCCTGGTCTTTATGCAGCCGGCGAAGTCACCGGCGGCGTTCACGGCACTAACCGCGTCGGTGGTAACGCTGTGGCAGAAATCTTCACGATCGGTCGCATGGCCGGTCAGAACGCTGCCCGAGGGCTGTAATTTGCTCAACTAAACCTCCCCAAACGGGCCGCAAGTACTGAAGGCAGTTTCAGACTGCGGCCCGATTTCTCTGATTCGATTGAGGAGAGCTTCGTGATCAGAAAACTCATTGGCGCTGTTGTCACAGCCATCATCTGTACCGGTGCGGGTTCTGCTGCAGGACTGGCCGTAGCTCCGTGTGCGCAGTGTCACGCAGACGGCAAAGTCCTTGGTGAAAATCATCCTTCCGTTGCTCAGGCCAAGACGCTTGATGACTGCATGATGTGCCATCAGAAAGCAGCCCCCGCTTTGTCGGCGATGTTGCATGCAAAACATACTGAGAAGGCGCCGTGCTCAATGTGTCATGAGGTGAAAGACGGAAAACTTTTTGCCAAGGGCGTAAAAACACCGCTCGGAGATGTTTCTGAGGATCTTTTTGATCTTTATGCAGAATTGGGTGGGGGTGATGTCAAAGGGACGGCTCGGTTGCACGAAACAAAAAATCTCTCTTGTGTGAACTGCCATGGAGTCAAAACTCCCCAAGAAGGAGCCGTTGTTGACAATGCCGTCTGTGAGAAGTGTCATGGGGCTCAGGCGGATCTTGCCAAGCGTACTGTTCCCAAGATAAAGGAACAGAATCCGCATGCCAGTCATCAAGGAGCTCTGACTTGTTCGAAGTGCCATGCAGGCCACAGCACGCCAAAGAGCTATTGCCTGGAATGTCATAACAATTTCGACCAGGTCATGCCCGAGAGCAAGATATTGAACTAGTGGTGCAAAGACGCTTCAGCTCAACATCTTAGGATGTGGATGGAGGATAGCCAAGATGTAGGGCAACCAGCTGGTTGCCATTTTTTTTTCGTGCTTGGCTTGTCAGGACTATTTGTTCGGACAAAGTCTATTGGGTAGAAAAAGCTGCAAGCCGGATGGTGCCTAGCTCTGAGCGTTCGATAGGACTATAGGTTGGATCAAAGTCTGATGGCATCTTTACAGCAAGAAGCTGCTCGAAAGGCAGATCTCGTTTTTTAGTATCTATAAAAGGAAGCAAGAGACTACTAAAATTCTTAACTTGAGCTTCACGAAATCGGCGCAGACCGTTCCCTCTGAAGTCGAACACGACATAACAACAATCACTAAAGGAGAAGTGCTATGTTTGGCGTCGTTGTTACGCTGCTGGCCGTTGTACTGCTCGCGTACTTCGTTATCAAAAATTACTACCCGCCCGTCATTCTTTTAGTGCTGGCCCTCGTTTTGCTGTTGATCGGTGCCTTCATGGGCAACCCGCCGGTTTCGGCCAAGACCGCTACCAACTTCCTTGGTTTTGACCTTGCGCAGGCCTTTACGGATCTTACGAAGAGTCGTATCGGCGGTCTGGGCCTCAACATCATGGCCATCGGCGGCTTCTCGTTCTATATGAACAAAATTGGCGCTTCTACAGCTCTCGTGAAGCTGTGCGTGCGTCCGTTGTCGGCCATTCACTCGCCGTATGTCCTGCTGGGCCTTACATACGTTGTAGGCCAGTGCATGGCTTTGTTCATTAACTCTGCCGTCGGCCTCGGCTTGTTGCTGATGGCTTCTGTCTATCCGCTGCTCGTTCAGCTGGGCGTGCGTCGCGCTGCCGCCGCTGCCGTGATCGGTTCGACCTGCTGCTTGGATCTGGGGCCGAGTTCGTCCAACGCCATGCGCGCTGCCGACCTTGTCAATACCGACGTAGTGACGTACTTCGTTACCGGTCAGATTCCGGTTGCCATCTGCATCATTATTGCTGTGGCTGTGGGGCACGCTCTGGTGCAGCGACACGAGCGCCGTCGCCGGCGAAACCAAGGATGCCTTTGCCGATGCCGGTCCCGCTCACTACGCCATCCTTCCGATTCTGCCCTTGTTCCTGCTGATCATCTTCTCGCCGATGGTCTACAACGGCATCAAACTCGGTCTGGTGACCGCCATTGTGGTTTCGATCCTGATCGCCTTCCTGGTCGATCTCGTCACGCGTCGTGCCTTCAAGGACGTTTGCAAGAGCTTCCAGGCATTCTTCGAAGGCATGGGCAAGGTCTTTACTTCGACCGTCTCGCTCATTATCTGCGCTGAACTCTTTGCTTTCGGTCTCACCAAGATCGGCGGCATCTCCACGATGATCCAAATGGCTGCCGCCCAGCAGGACGTCGGTCTTTACCTCATGCTCTTTGTGATGATGGGCATCATGGCCATCGCCACGATCGTGACGGGTTCCGGCAACTCGGCCTTCTTTGCTTTCTCGCCGCTGCTTCCCGAAGCAGCTGCGAGCGTCGGTTACAACACGATGGCTCTGGTGGTTCCGGTGCAGCTTGCTGCCAGTCTGGCTCGTCCGATGAGCCCGATTTCCGGTGTCATCATCGCCGTGTCCGGTATTGCGGGTTTGACGCCCATTGAGCTTATCCGTCGCACGATTCCCGTCATGGTGCTCGGTATGATCGTCAACGTCATCGCCGCTCAGATTTTCCTCTAATCAAAGTTGGGAGAGAAACAAATGGCATTGCTTATCAAAGGTGCGCACGTTTATGCGCCTGAAGACCTCGGCATTTGCGACGTTCTGACCGTCGGCAAGCAGGTTGTGGCAGTCGGCAAGGATTTGACCGCGACTTTGCCTGAACTCGAAACGATTGATGCCAAGGGCTTGATCCTCACGCCGGGCTTTATCGATCAGCACATTCACGTAACGGGCGGCGGCGGTGAAGGCGGCCCCAAGACACGTACGCCGGAATTGGTTCTTTCCGAACTGATTGCCTGCGGTACCACCAGTGTTGTGGGCGTATCCGGAACCGACGGTTCGAGCCGCTCCATGCCGAACTTGCTCGGTAAGGTACGCGCGCTTCAGGCCGAAGGCGTTTCTGCCTGGATGTACACGAGCAACTATGCCTATCCCCCGACGACGCTCACGAGCTGCGTGCGTGACGATCTTTATTTCGTTCCCGAAGTACTCGGTGTCAAGATTGCCATGGGTGATCACCGCTCAAGCTTCCCCACGCAGGAAGAAGTGATGCGCCTGCTCACGCAGATTCGCGTGGGTGCCATGGTGGCAGGCAAACTCGGCGTACTGCACATTCACTTGGGCAACATCGTCGGTCCTTTCGATATGTTGCTTGAGTGCGTCAAGCGCGGCATGCCGATTCAGCACATCCGTCCGACGCACTGCGCACGTCACCCGGACGTGTTCAAGGGGGCTATCGAGTTCGGTCTTGCCGGAGGTTACGTGGACATCACCACGGGTGCGGTTCCTGTGCTGTAGGCACGCCTGCTCATGGCGTGAAGTCAGTGCTTGAAGCCGGTGTGGCGGCCGATCACATCACGATGAGTTCTGACGGACACGGCTCCGTGCCGCGCTTCAACGACAAGGGTGAGATGATTGGCTTGGGCGTCGGCGGCGTTGCCTGCAACCTCAAGGAAGTCAAGCGCCTGATCGGTGAACTCGGTGTGCCGATGACCACTGCTTTGTCCGTGATCACGAGCAACGTTGCCAAGGCTCTGCAGCTGCCCGGCAAGGGCGTGGTGAAGGCCGGCAATTGCGCTGACCTCAACCTCTTTGACGAAAACATGAATTTGGTTCATGTCTTTGCCAAGGGCCGTCAGATGATGCGTAACGGCGAAATCATTGTGAAGGGTACTTTCGAAGAATAATCTTTCTTCGATTGACAGGAAATCCGTGCTGCGGTCCAACACCCTGGCACGGATTTTTTGCAACAATTCTCGCTTGAGCAAAAACTCTCTCGAGTCAGGTTGTGACGCAGACAGATTCCGCATATTCCGCCTACGTTCATTGTGAACCCAACGGCGTTTCGTTAGTCGGTTCGGGAGGTGTTGCCCGTTTGGCGGCAGGTTGTGTGCTTGCTCTGATGCTGGCTTTTCCCACCGCTGCCGTAGCCGATGCGGGACCGGGCGACAGATGCGGAACCGGACGATGTTTCCGGTGATTCGGCTTTGCTTTTGGACAATGTCGATGTACTGTCCTCAGCATCCATTTCGACGCTGACGCCCGTAACAATTGGCAAGGGTGAAAGGTGGACGGTTCCCGCAAGCGGCGAGATGCACCCGGTGGTCACGATCGGCGTTCCCGACACGGCTGATCTTGGGCGTGAGCGCCCGATGATGATTTCCACGATCGAGCGATTGAGTCGAGCCATGCCAGGCACGCAGTTCCGTCTGCGTGTGATTTTGTCTGCCGACGGCAATGCGCAGCTCAATATCGTTAGGCCTGACTTTATGTTTGCTCCGTCCGGAGCCGATGCGATTTGGCAGCGTGAAGGCATTGAGTCCTACCGTATCGCCACGCGTAAAACAGCCTCGGCCAAGGAGGCCGGCAAGAGTGTGGGTTCTGTTCTGGTCACGCTAAAACAACGTGAAGACCTGCGCGACATTGCCGATCTGAAAAACAAAACGATCGCGGCCGGACTTCGCCTGATTCCGTTCCGGGTTGGCTTGCTGTTTTGGGCGAAGTCCGAAAGGCCGGATTCGACCCGGACGAATTCTTCGCTTCGAGTGAATTTCTCTTTGAGTATTACCCGGAAATCATTGCGGCTTTGTGGGGTGGCAAGGCCGATGCTGTGGTGCTTCCAACCTGTATGCTGGAGTCCCTTGAGCGAGAAGGATTGGTTGCCACGGATCAGCTCAAGGTACTGCACGACAAAAGCGATGATGCGTTGGCCTGCAAGCGCTCCACCGATCTCTATCCGGATCTGAGTCTCGTGGGCTTTTCATGGACGCCGGAGAAGATGGCTCGAGACGTGACTGTTGCCTTGATGTCGCAGCAGTCGGATGTTGGTTTTGAGTGGCTTTCTTATGTGTCGCATGCCAATGTCGATCAATTGCTCAAGGACCTCAAAGCCGGTCCCTACAGTTATTTGAGAGATTTCAGTCTGAAGGCACTGTACGCCCGACATACGGCTGTGTTTTGGGCCATAGGGGCGGTGCTTTTGTCCATGGTGCTTTACGGCGTTCTGTTGCAGGTTTTGGTGCGCCGCCGTACGCGGGAACTTTCCCAAACGCTCGAGCACCAGTGCCGCATGGAAGAAGAGGCTCGGGAACACCGGAGGACGATTGGGACATCTGGAAAGACGCAATATCGTCAATCAGATGTCCGGAATGATTGCTCACGAAATCAATTCTCCTGTGGGCGCCATCTGTAACTTCAAGGCCATTTTGGATCTGCTTTTGACTGAGGAGTCGCGACGAGACGCCAAAATCCGTGTGGCGCTTGACGGCATTGAAAGCGAAGCGCAGCGCATTGCGGGCATCGTTGGCCGAGTCAGAAGCTATGCGAAGAAACAAAAGCACGCTCATAAATTGTGCGATCTGGTGGACATTGCCAAACGAGCTGTTCGCGCTTTTTATGTGAGTTCTCCCTCCAAAGCGGATATTCTGGAAACCTACGAAATACCGTCGGCACCCGTACTTGGCGATTCGCTTGAACTGGAACTTCTGGTTTTAAATCTCATTCGAAATGCAAGCGAAGTGGAACCTCGAAAGGGCAGCCGCGTCAAAGTAAAGATTGTTGTTCGAAGCGCACCCGACGGGCGCTATCAGCTGCAAGTTCAGGACAATGGCAAAGTGATCGGCGACGAGGATTTCGGACGTCTTACCAAGATGATGCAGAGCGTCAAGCCGGAAGGGCTTGGCATGGGCTTGTCCATTGTGCGCGGCATTGCCGACAGTCACGGCGCGGAATTGGAGTTTAAAAAGGGCGAAAAGGGCGGCTTGATCGTTCTTCTGACGCTTGAGGCCGGAAAGGATGCTGCAGAAGAATCTGTGCCAGGTACAGAAGAGTCGCATGCCGAACAAAACGACATCAAGGAATCGAAATGACAACAAACGTGCCTTTGATCCGATTGGTTGATGACGATGAACTGTTTCGCGTTTCCCAGATGATGCTGTTGAAAACGCGCGGCTGGGAAGGGGAGTGTTACGAAAGCGGCGAGGAGTTTCTCGAGAAAGCGGATCTCAAACGCCCCGGCTGCATCATTCTTGATGTGCGCATGGAAGGGTTGACCGGCATGCAGGTGCATCGCGTACTTGTCGAACGAGGGTGCAAGCTTGCCGTTATTTTCCTGACCGGACACGGTGACATTCCGATGGCGGTTCGCGCCATGCAGCGCGGTGCCGTGAGTTTTCTGGAAAAACCGGTCAAACCCTTTGATCTTCTTGAGGTTGTTCAAAAGGCGGTTGACGCGTCCCTGGCTGAAGCTCAGCGTGACGAAGAAGCGTCGAAAAACCGAGCGATTTTTGACGATTTGACTGCGCGCGAAAAGGAGATCGTCATGCGTGCGGCGCTTGATACACCCAATAAGGTCATCGCGCGGGAACTCGGTATTGCGGAACCCACCGTCAAAATGCATCGCGCAAACGCTTTTGCCAAATTGGGCGTGAAAAGTCCCCTGGAAGCCTATCGAGCGCTTGAACGCCTGAGCGTGTTGGACGAATCGGCGATTGGTGCAAGGAACGGAGACTAACTCATGCTGCGTCGACGCTGTTTGACGGGATTTTGTGCATTGGCGGGACTTCATATGCTGCCAAGAGCTGTCCAGGCCGAGGGCATGTTGTCACGGGCGTCGGAAGGCGTGCAAGTGCCTGTTTACGATGTGGTCGTTGTCGGCACCGGATTGGCCGGTCATTGTGCGGCGCTTTCCGCGATACTTGCCGGAGCCCAACGAGTCATGATGATTGACAAGGCGCCTCTGGTCGGCGGACACTCGGCCTTGGCAAGCGGATCCATTGCTTTTGTGGATGAGAAACGTCAGGCGGCACAAGGCATCGTTGATTCGGTTGATAAGTTTGTAGCTGACGCCCGGGTAACGGGGGGCTCGATTGACGAAGAGCTTGTTCGTTTCATTGCGGAAAAATCCGGTGAAGGACTCGATTGGTTGCAAACGCAGGGCGTGCGTTTTTCGCCGAATATTTTCCGCGCCTACGGTGGTATGCATCCTCGATGCGTCACAGCGTTCGGAAACATGGGAGCCCGACGCTATATCTTCCAATTACATGAACGCAGTCGTGAGCTTGGTATTGAAACGCGGCTTATGACGCGTGCCGTAGGATTGCACCGGTTTGAAAAAGACAAGCTCACATTGCGGCTGGCAGATGAGAAGACCAAGTCGGAATACGTTATTCAAAGTCGCGCAGTGGTGTTGGCCACTGGTGGGTTCGGAGCAAATCTCGCTTTGCGAATGCGATATAACCCAAACCTGGACTATGAGATCGCTACAACGGCCAATCCCCATGGTTTCGTGCAAGACACGGCAACGGGCGATGGGCTCTATTTGGCCAAAGAATTGGGGGCCGTCTGGACGAACATGCCCAACATCGTGTTGTTGAGCTACTGGGGCGGCCGCATGCTTGACTACATCGGTGCGGAAATATACGTCGATAACGAAGGTCGCCGTTTTGTTGACGAAACAACCACGACGGCCAAAATTGCCCAAGCTATTTTGAAGTTGCCCGGACACTCCATGTACGTTATTACGGACGCGAAATCGGCCAAGGGCGTTAACGTCGGCGCCAAGATCACAGCCGGCAGTATCCGACTTTCAAATTCCGTTGCGGAAATGGCGCGCGGAATGAACGTGCCGGCATCCGAACTTGAACACACGCTCGAGGAATACAACAAACATGCGTCCGAAAAAAGTGCGGATGCGTTCGGGCGTACGGTGTATGCGCAAACAATCGATAAACCGCCGTTTTATTGGGGACAGGAGCGGTTAATGATTCACGCGACGTTGGGCGGGCTTAAAACCGACCTGCACGGACGAGTTAAGCGAAAAGACGGTTCGGTAATCGAAGGACTGTTTGCTGCCGGCGAGGTCGCCGGAGGCATATGGGGAACTGATCGACTCGGCGGCACGGGTCTATTGCAGTGTGTGGTGATGGGAAGAGCGGCGGGGCTGGAAGCGGCAAAGCTGGCAACGGCTGTTTTGTGATGCATTGAGTTGCCGCAGCGAATATCAAGACAAGAAAACGCCCGCATCCCAGGAGAAAAGGATGCGGGCGTTGTTGAAAGGAAGCTTTCAGTCGTTGGCTTAGGCCTTCATCTTGGCGAACTGTTCGCCG
>ERZ791621.940-NODE-940-length-13211-cov-1.57905_pt1 | contig 13211 bp, 10 predicted proteins | sample MGYA00510270_ERZ791621 | MGnify/ENA primary metagenome ERZ791621 (study PRJEB30046, sample SAMN00715189) | human gut metagenome | study: EMG produced TPA metagenomics assembly of the A metagenome-wide association study of gut microbiota in type 2...
GTTCCTATTGCTATTGCTAAAGAGTCAACGCCAGTACGTTCAACAAATTCTACAGCTTGATCGGGATCTGTATATGTAGCGTCCTTTGTGTTTACTTTAACCGCATCTTCGACGCCTGCTAAGCGTCCCAGCTCGGCTTCAACGACAACGCCTTTATTATGAGCATACTCTACAACGCGTTTAGTAAGTTCAATATTTTCTTCAAATGGATGTTTGGAACCATCGATCATAACAGAGGTAAAACCTCCGTCTACGCATGCTTTGCAGATTTCAAAATCTTCACCATGGTCAAGATGCAGGCAAATGGGCAAACCAGTATCTTCGATAGCGGCTTCAACCAGTTTCATCAGATAAATGTGGTTAGCATATTTGCGGGCACCGGCCGAAACCTGTAAAATCAAAGGTGATTTTTCTTCACGTGCAGCTTCGACGATACCTTGAATTATTTCCATGTTGTTGACGTTGAAAGCACCTACAGCATAATGGCCTTCATAAGCTTTTTTGAACATTTCAGCAGATGTTACTAGTGGCATAGGACAGCCTCCTTTTTGTCTTTTGTTGTAATTAATTATAGCATACTCTATACTTTAATAGTATATAATTTTGAAAAGATCGTTGGGTAAGGCGCAGGATATTTCTAAAAAAATACCGGTTGCAGGATGGTTAAAGCCCAGGTAATAAGCATGCAGAGCGTGGCGGCTTTGCGGTCCTGGTGTTCCGTAAAGGTTATCATTATAAAGCGGGCAGCCGATATGTGCCATATGTACGCGTATCTGGTGGGTACGGCCAGTGTGCAGCTGCAGTTCCAGCAAACTGAGATGTTCCCGGCGGCTGATAAGTTTATAATCAGTACGGGCATATTTTCCGTTTGGAGAAACACAGCGCTCAATAATGCTGCCTTCCTTTCTGGCAATAGGAGCTTCTATTATGCCACTGTCAGCTGGTAATGTTCCTGTAACGATTCCTAAATATTTTTTTATGACCTCCTGCTGGGAAAGCAGAAACTGGATTCGTGGTTCTTTTGCAAAAATGACAAGACCTGAAGTATTGCGGTCTAAACGTGAGACAGGATGGATATTGTGTAATAATCCCTGTTGTTTATAGTAATGTGCAACATAGTTATACAGAGTACTGCCATCTTCCTTTACTGTCGGATGGACCAGCATTCCGGCTGGTTTATTGACGATCAGCAGATATTCGTCTTCGTAAAAAACAGTATATGAAAAATTAAACTCCATATCAGTGCTGTGACGGCAGTTCATCGACTATTTCTATTTTATCGAGCTGTTGTTTGACCTGTCCGCGGATAAAGCCTAAATATTCTTTATATAATGCTTTTTGTTCGCACTGTTCTTCTTCTGTCAAACCCTCACTGCGTTTTTTCCGGGCTAAAATGTTAATGCGGGCAATCATCTCATTAATTTCCATTACTTAAAATACCTCCGTTTCCTCTATGCATTATAGCAAAGTTAGAGGCCCAGAACAAGCGAACTTCCTTGACGCTGGTAGGAATCTATGCTATTATGAAACGGTAATCAATAAGACGTTACGAGTGCCTCTGACGATAACCGACGTTGGGAGGCTTTCTTAATTTTGCAGGGAGAGAGCAATAATGAAAATTTTTAGGGCAGTGCTTGCTGCTGCATTGTGTCTGACTGTTTTTAGCGGTTGTGGTCCAAACGCTGAAAATACTAAACCTGCCAGTGATGATAAAGCATTTTTAACTATTACTGACGATACAGGGCGTACTGTAGTACTGCCTGAAAAACCTGAACGAGTTGTAAGTTTGGCAACTTCATACCTGAATATGATTGATGCTGTAGGCGGTAAGATCGTTGGACGTGCGTCGTCAAAAATAGGAGAAATGCCGGAAGCCATGAAAAATGTACCTGAGGTCGGTTTTGTTTATAATATTAATATGGAGAGTCTTATCGGTTTAAAGCCTGATCTGGTTATTGCGAATAAAAATCAACATGAGAAATTTCTTCCGCTTTTGGAGTCTAATAAAATACCTGTTATTGCAATCAATCCAAAAACATATGATGAGGTAAAAGATAAACTTATTTTAATGGGAAAAATCTATGGTGTACCAGAAAAAGGTGAAGCTGCTGCTGCGAAACTGGATCAGCAGGTTAAAGCTGTGACGGAAAAGTTACCGAAAGATGGAAAACGTATTGTTATTATGCATGCAACTCCTTCTAATGTGACAGTTGAGCTGGAAAACAGCATTGCCGGCTGCGTTGCCAAAATGCTGGGATTTCAAAATGTTGCTGTAGGGGCAACGCCTATTAAAGGAAAACCAGAGAAGACTCCGTATAGTATGGAAGCTTTAGTAGAAAAGAATCCGGAAATTATTTTTATTACTTTTATGGGCGACAGTGAAGAGATAGAAAACAGGCTGCGTGCTGATGTGAAAAGTAATCCGGCATGGGCATCTTTAGAAGCAGTACGGAATAACAAAGTATATTTACTGCCTGAAAGATTATTTTTGCTCAATCCTGGTTTGCACTATCCGGATGCTGTAAAATACATGGCTAAAACTGTATATCCAGAGGTTTTTAAGGATGACAAATAATCAGGCGGATACTTTGGAAAGAATTGAAAGATTTGGCATTTCGCGTACAGCCTGGCGGCTTAGCGTCATGGCTGCTTTTGCCATGCTGGCATTTTTAGGTGCTTTTTTAAGCTTAACAAAAGGTTCGGCCGATATTAGTTTAGCGCAGATCATTAATATTTTATCTAATCCAACATTAGAACCGCAAAGTCAGATTATCTGGAATATCAGGATGCCGCGTACAATAGTTGGTGCGTTAGTGGGTGTAAATCTTGCAATTGCAGGTGCCGTATTGCAGGCGGTAATGCGAAATCCTCTGGCTGATCCGCATATTATTGGTATTTCCAGTGGTGCTGGTTTGGCTGGTGTTACGATTATGATTTTATTTCCTACTCTGGAATACCTGATTACACCGGCTGCATTTATTGGTGCGATGCTTGCGGCTGTCTGTATTTATATTTTGGCCTGGAAAAATGGTATCAAGCCTGTACGGATTATTTTAGCTGGTGTTGCCGTATCTGCGTTTTTAAGCGCTGGTATTTCTGGATTGATGATTTTTTATAGTGACCGTGTACATGGAGCTTTAATGTGGATGGTTGGCGGATTGGCTGCCCGCAGCTGGCCGCATGTCAGTATTATTTTACCTTATGCTATTGCAGGTGTTCTGCTGGCTTTTATCGGTGCCGCTTATCTCAATATTCTGCAGCTTGGTGACGAAATGGCGCGCGGGCTAGGCGTTAATGTTGAGGTTACGCGTATTGCCATGACTGCCGTTGCGGCGTTATTGGCGGCAAGCGCTGTCAGTGTCGTTGGGCCCTTTGGGTTTTTGGGGGTGGTTGTTTAAGGATTTGTGGGGTTGATTGTTCCGCACGCAGCCAGGCTGATAATAGGATCAGATTACCGCTATTTGATGCCGGCTTCAGGGCTTTTAGGTATTGCTGTGGTAACGCTTAGTGATACTTTTGCACGTGTGGTTTTTGCACCTGTTGAATTACCGGTAGGTATAATTATGGCGTTTATTGGAGCTCCCTTCTTTTTATTTCTGCTAAGGAGGGAAATCTGATGAGTATTTTGCAGGCAAACGAGATTACGATTCGTATTATTGATAAGACAATCATTCATGGTTTGAGTTTATCAGTACCGGAAGGTAAGGTAACATCCATCATCGGACCTAACGGCTGCGGAAAAAGCACTACATTAAAAGCTTTAGCGCGTATATGGCCCTGTTATAAAGGCAATGTAACCTTTAATGGTGAAGATATTAAAAAGTTCAGTCACAGGGAATTTGCTCAAAAACTGGCAATTTTGACTCAGGCTCCGCAGTCTCCGGCAGATTTGACAGTCAAAGATTTAGTAGAGATGGGCCGCTTTCCACACCGAAACTGGTTTGGCCGCAAAAGTATGGAAGATGATGCACATGTAGAGTGGGCGTTAGGGCAAACTAATATGCTGGGGATGCAGCATCGTCTGCTAAGCACACTTTCTGGAGGGGAAAGACAAAGGGCATGGATTGCGATGGCTTTGGCGCAGCGTCCGCAAGTGCTTTTACTTGATGAACCTACCACTTATTTGGATATTTGTCATCAGCTGGAGGTAATGCAGCTTTTAGAAAAGCTTAATCGTGAATTACAGTTAACGGTAGTTATGGTTATCCATGACATTAATCATGCTGTGCAGTACTCCGATCATATTGCTGTTATAAAAGAAGGCTATCTTGTAACTGAAGGCAAGCCGCAGGAAATAGTTACAGCACAACTTCTGAAAGATGTTTTTAAAGTTGAGGCTGATGAATTTATCTGCAGTAATGGTATGCCGGCATTGCTTCCGGTAGACCTGGTAAAATAAAACTTTATATTGTTGGATCTGGTGCGCTTTCTGCGCATAATAGAGAAATCGGTGTAACTCCGATACGATCCCGTCGCTGTAATGATGAGCGGACCTTAAAAACCACTGGGTTGAAACCTGGGAAGGGAAGGCGAGCAATGAATCAGAGTCAGAAGAACTGCCAGATCTTTGTACGTTCCACACGAGAGATGGGAAGGCGTCGGTAAAGTATTTGGCATTTGTACCAATATTTTTAAGAACAGCTTTCCCTTAGGGGATAGTCTGTTCTTTTTTATTTTTAACTTTACGGAGGTAATTGATGATGAAAAAAATTGCATTCTATGGTAAAGGTGGTATTGGAAAATCTACTACAGCAGCTAATGTTTCTGCCGCATTCAGTAAAATGGGAAAAAAAGTATGTCAGATAGGCTGCGATCCTAAAAATGATTCTACCAGATTGCTATTAGGACAAATTTGTCGTCAGACAGTGCTGGATCTGGTACGCGATGCTGAAGATGATATTCAAGCTGAACAGATTGTGCATACAGGTTTTAACGGAATCAAATGTGTTGAAGCAGGAGGCCCGGAACCTGGAGTAGGTTGTGCGGGACGTGGCATCATCGTTGCCTTGGAAAAATTGAAAGAACTGGAGGTTTTAAACGATGAGGATCTAGTGTTATATGATGTTCTGGGCGATGTCGTCTGTGGTGGGTTTGCCGTACCTATTAGAGAAGGCTATGCTACTGATATTTATATAGTTTCTTCTGGTGAACTGATGGCGTTGTATGCAGCAAACAACATTGCTAAAGGCGTTAAAAGATTTGCCGCAAGAGGTGAAGTGAGGCTTGGCGGTATTATTGGCAATAGCCGAAATACTCCCAATGAACATGCGTTATTGATAGAATTTGCCAGAAGACTGAATACTAAATTGATCGCCTTTATTCCCCGCAATGTGATTGTAAACAAAGCTGAAAATAATAGACAGACTGTTATAGAATATGCACCAGACTCTGAGCAGGCACAGGTCTACAGAAACTTAGCAGATGATATATTGAAAAATACAGAACTGTCTATACCTACACCTCTGAAATTTGAGGAACTGGAGGATTTAGTAGCAAGCTATGGCAATCAAGACTAAAAGAATGCTCTCTAAAACAAAAAGCTGTAGCTGTAGTATGCCCGGAGTTTGGCGGGCTGCTGCTTACTGCAGTGGTGCGGCTGTTATTTTTCATAGTCCCAGAGCATGTGCTCATGTTGCGCGCAGTATGGATATCAGCGCACAATATCGAGCTTTGGCTAATGGAGCTGCTGAAAATTTGAAGCCTATACCAGTGGTATCAAGTATGCTGCAGGAAAAACATTCTATTTTTGGTGGTGCAGATCGTTTGCGTGCCTGCATTGAAGATGTAGTAAATACTTATAGGCCGAAGTGCCTGATAATTGCCAATTCCTGTGTGGCCGGAGTTATTGGTGATGATGTCGAAGCAGTAGGAAAGGAAAGCGAAGTTAAATATGGTATTCCTGTTCTTACTGTTCCGTGTTATGGTTTTTTGGATGGAGAATATTATCAAGGATATTTTGCGGTAGCAGAACAACTTGCTGAAAGATTTTTCCATAAACAGACAAAATTGGAGAATACTGCGTTGCTTATTGGTGACAATGGAGGCCCTTGGGGACATTATGCCAAAGAGGTAAAACGTTTACTGGCATATTTTTCGATTAAGGTTATTGGACAGTTTCCGGGATATATTCCTATAAATGAATTACCTCAGATTACAGCTGCGTCTTTTAGTATTATTCTCGGTGGACGCGGACAGACTTATAACGGATTGACTAAAATAGCCAGGCTGTTAGAAATGAATTATGAGGTTCCTTATTTACAGGATGGATATCCTGTAGGATGGGATAATACAGTCGACTGGCTGAGAAATTTGGGAGTTTTTTTACATCAGGAAGATTTGGCAGAAAAGGCTGTAGTACAGGAAAAGGATAAATTATTTGCTTTTGCCGATAAAGTAAAAAAAATAACTCAGGGAAAGCGTTGTGTCGTTTGTATTGGCAGGATGCTGATGTATTTTCATCCGGCTGGGATTCTGGAAACATTACGCAGATTAGAGATGCAGGTGGAAGCGATTATTTTGTTTGACAATTATAACACGAAAGAAAGAAAATTAATGGTCGAAGCTGTTTCAGCACAATGTCAGGCCCCAATCATTGATCAGACAGCAGGTCAACAACTATTGGAAACAGTTGATTTAGTTCTTACAACTCATGAAATAACTAATAACCAGGATATTAAACAGATATTTTTACCGATGCTCCCACTTGTAGGTACAAGTGGAGAGATTGAGTTTATGGACTGTATTTATAAAACCTTATGTCGTGGTGAAAAAGGAGGTATAGTCTATGTCTGAAACAGCCGAGTGGGGCAATGTGTGCAGTCGAGTCGACACCTGTGCTTTAACTGGTGCAGCAGCTTTTTTTACTGGTATTAAAGGTGCGGAGGTGTTGGTTAACGGGCCGCTATGGTGCTATTTTTATGCCCTGCGCCACCTTGAAAAATCTAACAGCAGGTTGGGAGAACGCTTTCATGGCTCGCAGCCGGATAATAATGCGGTCGTTTATGGAACAGAAGAATGTTTAACAGATGCTTTGGATTATATTAGGGAAAATAGGGCACCTTCAATTCTTTTGATTGAAAACAGCTGCAGCGTCAGTTTGATTGGTGATGATATTGAGGGCATTGCCGCTAAAGCAAAGCTGCCTTTTTCTGTAATAGGAATGGACAGCGGCGGTCTACGCGGCGGTTTTGCTGAAGGATACAGCAAAGCCAGCATCAGGCTTTGGCAATATTTGGATTTACCTGATATCAAAATAAAATGTCGTTTAGGCGTTAATTTATTAGGAGCGACTACTGCTTATTTTAACGGCAGAAACGATCTTGAAGAAATTAAAAGGATTTTAGAAACTGCAAATTATAGAGTTATTGCGGTGCCTGGAGCCGGGAGTGAACTTGAGACATTGCAAAAAATTCCTGCTGCTCAGTTGAACATCGTTATCAATGAGGAGTTAGGTCTAGAGACGGCTAAATATCTTAAAGAACGATATGGCACTCCTTATGTTGTAGCAGGGATACCTTATGGATTAAAAGGTACACTGCGTTGGCTGGAAAAAATTGCAGAAGTATTACCCAGTGATTTGGAAAGTGTCCGAGAAGAATGCGTAAAAACTCAGGAAGAATTACTGGCTGCAGTTAATGAAGCCAGATGCACCTGGGGCGAATTATGGTTTGATAAAATTATTGTTGCCGCTCCTGGAACAACTGCTTTTTGTATTGCACAAACATTGCGCGAAGAATGGGCGGATACAGAAAAATTGACTGTTATCTGCCAAAACACTCTTAAAGATTTATGGGAACCTGTGGAAGCAGATGAAATTCTACTGGCAGAAAAAGACAGTAAAAAAATTGAAAAGATCTTGCAGCAGGCTGATAATACGCTTATTCTTGGAAGCAGCAGTGAAAGTTCTGTTTTATTGCGTGAAGGGAAAAATTTTTGGTGTTGTAATATTGCGTATCCCGTACAAGATGAGGTGCTGCTGGCGACAGCTCCGTTTGCAGGTATTCGTGGCGCCGGGCATATGCTGCAGCGGCTGTGGAATTTAAAAATAAAAACACAGCTGCCCTATTAGGAGTGAAGATTTATGAAAAAGATGCTGTTGGTTTTATTTTCTTTTTTATTGCTTATAACCAGTGGCTGCGGTCAAAATACAGATACTCCTAAAGAAAATTCTGCCGCTGCTTATGTTGTTACAGATGATAAAGGTCGGCATATAAAAATTGCAGGTAAACCGGTACGAATAGTATCTGCAACTTATGGGACTGATGAAATTTTAGCTGAGATCGTAACCCTTGATAGGGTTAAGGCTTTTAGTAAATGGGCTGGTGATCCTGAAATAACATTTATAACTAAGGAACAGGCAGACCGTGTCGGTAATAAGGTTGGTGAAAATACTGAAGCAATCGTAGCATTAAATCCTGATTTAGTTTTTGTTTCTACGGCTACTCCAGATTCTTTGGTGAAAAATCTGGAAGATATGAAAATTCCTGTATATGTTGCCGGAAGTCCTAAAACCATAGAAGCTATGCGCAAAAAGGTTTTGGGCGTAGCTGCTGCTGCTGGTGAAAAGTCTAAGGGTGAAGCACTTGTAAATACTATGGATAACAAACTGGCTGAACTTGAAAGTAAGCTGAAAGTAATTCCTAAAGATAAGGAAAAGGTTGTAATGGCATTTTCATTTATCGGCGCTATTGGGCGCAAAGATAATTTGCTTGATGATATTTTTTCGTATGCTCATGTTCGTAATGGTGCGGCGGAAGCTGGACTTGATCAGGGCAGCAATGCATTATCCAAGGAACGTATCATTGAGATTGATCCTGATGTATTTTTATTGCCAACATGGAATTTTGATTCTAATAATGATGTGCAAAAATATGCACAGCAGGTGGCTGCTGATCCTGCCTTTAAGAATATCAAAGCGATAAAAAACAACAGGCTTGAGTTTGTGTCTGACCGTTATCGTTATGTTGCGTCACAGCATGTTACAGATAGTATAGAAGCTGTTGCAAAGGTTGTTTATCCTGAATTGTTTGCCAAGGGGGAATAAGTTTGTTTAATCGAAAATCCGGCAAAAAGTTTATCTTCTTATTATTTATAGGTCTGCTGATTGTAGCGGCGATATCTTTGACCTGCGGGCAGATAAAAATACCGTTGCATAATACTTTATCAGCCATTGGCTATCAGCTAGGTCTGCCTTTTTTTGATAAAAACGATTTTACACAGGAGCAGATGGCGGTTGTTTGGTATATAAGGATGCCCCGTATGGTCGTGGGACTTTTGGTAGGTGCCGCTTTAGGTATATCGGGAGCCGTTATGCAGGGGATTTTCAGTAATCCATTGGCAGATCCTGGTATTATAGGCGTTTCAAGTGGCGCTGCGACAGGGGCGGTGCTTTCGATAGCATTGGGCTGGGCGACGGAAAGTATGTTTGTGATGCCTGCTTTTGCTTTTTGCGGTTCTGTTTGTGCTGTTTCCTTAACAGTATTTTTAGCAATGCGTAATGGGAAAATACCTGTTATGACTTTGCTGCTTGCCGGCGTCGCTGTGGGGATGCTGCTTGGTGCGGTGACATCTGGATTGTTGACATTTATGAATGAACAAAAACTGCAGCAATATCTTTTCTGGATGGTTGGCGGACTTGACTACCGACGCTGGGAGCATGTATATATGGCAATTGGCCCTGTAAGTATTGGTGTGATAATAATGCTTGCTTTATCAAGACATCTAAATATTCTGGTACTTGGAGAAACAGAAGCCAGAGCAGTTGGTATGCCTGTTTTACCATTTAGAATGGGTTTACTGTTTGTTGCAGCTATGACAACTGCCACTTCTGTTTGTGTCAGTGGAAATATAGGTTTTGTAGGATTAGTTGTTCCACATATGATGCGTATGCTGGTTGGACCTGATCACCGCGTGCTGTTACCTGCCAGTGCTTTGGCGGGAGCTGCATTTTTGGTTGTTTGTGATTCTTTAGGGCGTATCATTATTCCACCTGCAGAAGTCAGGGTAGGCATTATGACTGCCCTTTTAGGAACGCCTTATTTCCTTTATTTGCTGCGTAGAATGCAGAAACAGGTATTTTAAAGTGAGAAATATGGAGGAAGAAAATGAGCAAAGTAGTATTTTTAAGTAATGTTGACAGACGTTTTGCAATGATGAAGGTTGCTTTGCAGCAGCTGCAGCAGGAAAATTTATTGAGTAATGATTCTGTTTGCGTTAAGCTTTCCGATAATACTGTCTGGAATGACGAATGGCAGAAGCTTTTAGAAGATGCAGATATTCTATTGCTTAAATGGATGGGAGCAGGACTTGACACCCATTTTTTCAAAAAACTGCTGCCATTTATTAAAAAACATCAACTGCGATATTATATTGACGCTGCCGGTACTGAAGAGGAAGAACTGGTGAGCGGAATAGAAAAAAATGATTTAGAAAAATTAAAAGCGTATGCTTTGTACAGCGGTATGAAAAATTATCGTAATTTGTTTTTATATGCTAATGGTATTTTGACCGGTAAAACGGATATCGAACTGCCAGATCCTATGTATTGGAGCGCGATTTATCATCCGAAAGCTAAAACTGTTTATACAGATCTGGCAGCATATAAAAAAGATTTTTGCGATGCTGCAAAACCGACTATTGGTATTTTATTTTATCGTGACGAATGGGTATGGGATGACCTTGTCTATCAAACTGCATTGATTGAAGAAATAGAACGTCAAGGAATGAATGCTGTTTGCGTATTTAGTAACGGTATGCCTGTTTTAGAATTAGGAATGCCAAGCCTGATCAAAATTTTTGAAGATTATTTTTGTGAAAATGGTGTGCCGTCAATAGATGTTTTTATCAATACAATGAAATTTTCGTTGACAGGTGCACGATCAATGACGCTAGATTTTCTGAAGAAATTTAATGTACCTGTTTTACAGGCTTATACTTTATTGACACCCTACGAAAACTGGCGTGATGATTTTGAAGGCATGAATGCTATGGAAGTTTCTATCAGCGTAACGATGCCGGAATTTGACGGCGCGATCCATGGTGTGCCTATAGCTAATAAAAAACTACTGGAAAATGGCGATGTACGTTATCTGCCTATCAACGAGCGCATTGTGCGTATGGTAAATAAAGCACGGAAATGGGCTGTTTTGCGGCGAAAAAAGAATTCTGATAAAAAAGTTGCGATCATTTTTCACAATTACCCACCGCGTAATTCTAATATTGGCAGTGCTGTCGGGTTAGATACTATAGAAAGTATCAGACTTGTCTTGCAGGCGCTGAGAGAACGTGGCTATAAAGTTGATACTATCCCTGAAGACGGGAAAGAATTTATCAATGAATTGACGGCAAATGCTACTAATGATAGAGCTTTGCTTACGGAAAAGCAGCTGGCAGCTGCCAATAAGTTAAGTGGTGCTGATTATAGAAAATTCTTTGAATTGCAGGAGGAGGGCGTAAAAGCGCAGCTGGTAAAAGATTGGGGCGAAGCTCCGGGTGAAGTTATGAACTATGATGACGATTTACTTATTCCCGGAACAATGAACGGAAATATATTTGTTACAGTGCAGCCTCCGCGTGGTTTTGGTGAAGATCCAAGCAAAATTTATCACTCTCCTTTCTGCGCTCCCACGCATCATTATTTGGGTTTCTATCACTGGCTGCGCGATATCTGGCAGGCTGATGCGGTAGTGCATGTTGGTACTCATGGATCCCTTGAATGGCTGCCTGGTAAAAATGCCGGACTCAATAATACCTGTTATCCGGATATTTCTTTGGGCGATCTGCCTAATATCTATCCTTATCTTATCACGATTACCGGTGAGGGTATTCAGGCCAAAAGACGTGGTGCTGCCTGTCTGATAGAACATTTGCCGCCGCCTATGACTGATGCCGGTGTTTACGACGAATTAGAAGAGCTTGAAAAACTGATGGATGAATATTGTCATTTTGAGACTACCCAGCCGGAAAATTTAGAAAAACTTCAAAGCTTGATTTTAGAAAAAGTAGTGCAGGCAAATTTGCAGGATGAAGTTTTTTTTGATGAAGAAAAGCCTTTTAATGATTACGTCATGGATCTGCATAACTATATTACTGATTTGAAAAATATGCAGGTCAGGATTGGCTTACATATTTTGGGACAACCGCCTCAGGACGAAAATTTGAGTGAGTATCTAATGCTGTTGACGCGGCTGGAAAATGGTGATATTCCGTCTTTGATGCAGGTATTGGCAAAACAGTATGGTTTTGACTATTATGACCTGTTGGAAAACAGCGGCTTAATTTACGAACCTTTAAATATTACTTATGGCGCTTTAATAGATAAATTACGTGCCCGCAGCCGCAATATCATAGCACTTTTGATTGAGCACGGTTTTGATGAAGAAAAACTGTATAATTTAGAAAATCTTGAGTGGGTATGTGATGGAAGCAGCGAATTTAAGTTAGCGCTCAAACAAATATGCTGCTATATTTGTAATAATATTTATCCCAATCTGATGCTTACTTCACAGGAAAGAGAAAACCTGCTAAGAGGATTAGAAGGGCAATATATCGAACCAGGACCGTCAGGAGCTCCAAGCAGCGGCGGGGGTGGTCTTTTTCCTCGCGCTGATCTTTTACCTACCGGACGAAATTTTTATGGTATTGACCCGAGAAATCTGCCAACTCCTGCTGCATGGGAAATAGGAAAAACTTTGGGCGATCAGGTAATCGAAAGGTATATCAGCGAAGAAGGGCGATACCCTGAAAGTGTTGGTATAGTTTTATGGTCAGGTGCCAATATGCGCAGTCACGGTCAGTGCGTAGCAGAATTTTTATATCTTTTGGGCGTACGGCCGCAATGGCAGCATGGCAGTCAAAGAGTAATCGGTCTTGAAGTCATACCGCTGATGGAATTGAAACGTCCCCGTATTGACGTTACTGCCAGGATCAGTGGCTTGTTTAGAGATACTATGCCCAGTGTAATGAATTTGCTGGACAAAGCTGTTTTACTGGTAGGGGAACTTGAAGAAGATGAAGAGCAAAATTACGTGCGTAAGCATTTGCTTGCCGATAGTCTGGAACTAGAAGCGGAGGGTTTAACAAAAGAAGATGCTTGGCGGCAGGCTGCTTTTCGTATTTTTGGAGATGAGCAGGGTGTTTATGGCGCTGGCGTAGCAGCGCTTTTAGAGGCAAAAAATTGGGAAAGTATTGATGATATTGCTGAGGTGTATGTT
>ERZ791621.961-NODE-961-length-12992-cov-2.29195_pt1 | contig 12992 bp, 8 predicted proteins | sample MGYA00510270_ERZ791621 | MGnify/ENA primary metagenome ERZ791621 (study PRJEB30046, sample SAMN00715189) | human gut metagenome | study: EMG produced TPA metagenomics assembly of the A metagenome-wide association study of gut microbiota in type 2...
GTGCGTTGCTATGTCAAACACGAACGCAAGCAAGGTTGTTTTCATATAACCGTCCGGGAAAAGAAATAGAAAGAGACAACAAACGGCTTACTGATCGAATGGACAAAAAACTACTGAAATACTGGAAAAACTGCCTGCTGGATGCCGAACGAAGGAGCAGGTCGCTAAAGAAAGAAGCGCGGGTTACATTGCGGATAGGTGACAAGGTTCCGGAATTTATACTTCGTAAAGACATTCCCTTGCTTTTCCCGAAAGGGAAGCAAAAGACGGATGACGAGAAACGTAAAATACAGATTGCTCCTTGTGTCTTTCTTCCTGAGTACGAAAACGGGTGGGCTTCCGGACAGAATACTCCGGAGTACCCCTTCCTGATTTCCGCGACATTGTTGCCGGACGGCACTTTCCAGGTCTGCGACAACAAGTCTGAACGTATTCCGGTTTTTGTCCGTAAGTTTTTGTCTCCGAATGCGCGCAATGACAGAACGATTGCATCCCTTTCGAATGTGGACCGGCTCTTGAGCGAGTTCGATACCGAAGAGACGGACTGGAAGATATATTGGAGTGCCTGCGAAAAACTGTTCCAAGATGCGACCGGCTTGACTTTCCGGGAAATGAATTATGCCGACAAGCCTGAAATCATTGTCGTGAAAGCTTCCGGACGAGGAATGGCACAAAAGATCATCAATCTGTATGACAAGCTATTGGAAAGTAAATCTTCCCATCCGTTACTGGAACTTCTGATCCGTAAAAAGCTGGAAACATTGCTGCCTGTGCCGGATAGACAGCAAGTTTATTGCAATAAAGACCATTGGGCACAGATGAGCGGCGAGTTTCCGCTGTCCGTCTCCCAGCGTGAGACGCTTGCCATGTATACGGACCCGGACAGTTCCGATATCTTTGCCGTTAACGGACCTCCGGGAACAGGCAAGACGACCTTTTTACAGACGGTGATTGCTAACCGGATCGTCCATGCCGTACTGGAGCATCCTGATGATCCGGATATCATCGTAGCCAGTTCCGCCAATAACCAGGCGATTACCAATATCCTGAAAGATTTCAAGATCGAACAGCCTTCTGGCGATAAGCCTGCAAACCTGTTGACTCTCCGCTGGCTGCCCGGTTTGGATACGTTGGGATTGTATCTGTCAGGCAAAGACGAACAAAAGGATCAGTACAAAATGATGCTCAATACGAAAGGTGAAGGCTTTCCGAATGATTATGACGATCCTGCCCGGTTGGAAGAATATCGCGGGTTCTATCTGGAACATTTCAATCGTTTCTTTCAGACATCTTGCCGGGATGAAGTTGCATGCCAGCGTTTCCTTCGCAGGCAAATGAGGAAGATGCGGGATGAGATTGGAACCTGCTTGAATGTTGCCAGTCTCAAACAATATGGAAAAGAGATGGCGGATAAAGGTTTTCTGAGTAAACTGCTCCGTAAATTTCAAAAACTTCCAAGCTATGATGATGTGATATGCGGCTGGGAGCAGACGGAAGATTTTAAGGCACGCTATGACAAGTTGGTTGCCAATCCGGAATATAATGCCCTTCCTTATACGGAAGATATGGCGGTGCGGCCGGGTATCATGGCCCCCCCATGACCGGGAAGCCGAGTTCATCCGCCGCTTGGCCGGATGCGATAAAGAGGGGGAGACACGTGGCCGCGAGGATTACACCGAACGGTTGAAACGTTTGGCCTGTGTGATGCCCGTCTTTATTTCGACTTTCCATTCTTTGCCGAAATACATGGTTTGTGCGGACAATGGGGAGTGGGATGCGCCGCTCTATGATGCGATTGATTTGCTGATTGTGGATGAATCGGGGCAGGTATCTCCCGAACTGGCTATTCCGTCTTTCAGCCTTGCCAAGCAAGCTATTTTAGTGGGAGACGTGGAACAGATCGAACCGATATGGTCCATCTCGGACGAATATTCCAGTATCAATCTGAAACGTTTTGGCTTAGTATCCTCCGAGTCCGATGATCGGTATGCGTTTCTGCATGAAAACGGTTTCTTGTCCTCGTCCGGAAGCATCATGAAGATGGCGCGGAAGAGTTGCAGTTTCGAAGTCGCCGGCGAAAGAGGCGCTTTCTTGACCGAACATAGGCGTTGTCTCGATCCGATCATTGCTTATTGCAACGACTATGTGTATCATGGTCGTTTGCTGCCGAAAAAAGGAAACAAGGTGAAGTATAAAGACTTGCCGCCTAAAGGGTATGTCCATGTAAACGGAGTCAGTGAAAAAGGGGCGACGGGCAGTGTCTTGAACAGAGCGGAAGCGGCAGCAATCGTCTCTTGGCTGGAAACGGAAAAAGATAAGTTGGAAAGCGCTTACAAGGAGCCGATCCGTAAAATAGTGGCTGTAGTCACCCCATTTAAGGCGCAGGAAGAAATCATCCGTAGTCTTGCGGAACAGTCGCCGGAGGCGGAAGCGTTTGCCGGTATGACGATCGGTACTGTTCACTCTTTGCAGGGGGCGCAGTGTCCGGTCGTGATTTTTTCATCGGTCAATTCTCCCGGTGATGCTTCTTATTTTATGGAGCAAGGTGGAAAGTACAATATGCTCAACGTAGCTGTTTCGCGTGCGCAGTATCATTTTCTGGTGTTCGGGAATATGAATATATTCCATCCCGAACGAAATACGCCTGTCGGTAACCTGGCAAAATGGTTGTTTGACGATCCAGCGAACGAAGTGTCCGGCAATTTCATCTATCGGCAAAAGGAACCGCTTTGCCGCTACCAGCCGGCCGAACGTTTATCGACATTGAAGGAACACACCGGTTTGTTGCGGCAAGCCTTTAAAGATGCGACAAAAAGGTTGCTGATCGTATCTCCTTTTATATCGATCCAGGCGATTGAACATGATAATCTTATTCCTCTGATGCGGGAAACGGTGGAGCGGGGTGTGGAAGTCGTGGTGTATTCGGATTTCCGCTTGGATTGTGACAAACAAACCGGTGTGTTGCGGAAGGAGGCCGTTGCCGGGCGGAAGGCTTTAACCGAAAACGGTGTTAAGTTGATTCTGTTGAAAGGCATTCATAATAAATCGCTTGCGATTGATGATTCGGTATTGGTGGAAGGTTCCTTTAACTGGCTTTCTGCACGTAGAAATGGGAGTTATTCCCGTCATGAATGTTCCGTGAAACTGATTTCTCCAGAAGCAGCGAAGCATATTTCAAACTTAAGGAAGGAGTTAGATGCAATAGAACCGGAATCCGTTCTTTTCGAACCTATTCCTGTCTCTGTACCGAAACAGGAATAGGTCGGGAATAAGATTTGTCTGGGTTTCTTTGATGCCGATCCGGTAAACAACTGTACGGATGAAGATCTGGCCGGTTTCAAAGAGCGTATCCGGCAATTGGGTATCAAGAAAACGGATGTATCCGAGTCGATAATGAGAGTTCGTAAACAATATCCCCGTCATTATGAAACATGGTCGGATGAGGAATGCCGGATATTACAGGAGTTCATGCAAAAGACGAATGATCTGAATCTGTTTTGTTCCTGCTTCCAACGGACTCCAGGCTCGATCCGTATAAAAGTAGAAGGCATGAATCAGAATTAGCGCTTGGCTTTCCTGATTCATACCTTCTGTATTCTAATATTTGATAGAGACATTATAAGATGCCTTCGATCACTTTGCGAAGTTCCGGTTTACCCATCGTGCCGAGCATCATTTCTTTGTTCCCGTCCATGCGGCAGAGGAGCAAAGTCGGGATCGTCCGGATCTTGAAAGCAGCTTCCAGTTCTTCTTCGTTGTCTACATTGACTTTATAGATGTAGAGTTTTCCGTCGTATTCTTTTGCAAACTCATCGAGTATCGGCTCCAAACGTTTGCAATAGCCGCACCAGGGAGCATGAAAGTCTACGATACAAGGTTTGTCGCCTACGTATTTCCAATCTTTGGGGCTTTCTTCGAAGTTTCCTACTCGCTGTATAAATTCCGTTTTTGTTAATTCAATCGGTGTCATGTTGTTTCCTTTTATTATTATTAAAACAAAGATAGGGATAATATGGTTGCATTGTAAATGGCAATATTGCTTATATAGTTATCAATATTCCCCTTCTGCCGGCATTAAATGAAAAATATCTGTATTTTTGCTTTTTATAAAACAACAAATTCATGTCAGGAGAGATATATGTTCAGGATTTTGCAGCCTTGGAAACACTGTTCAAGCGTTTCTACAAACCTTTGCGGGCGTATGCTTTCCGTTTTGTGAATGATAAGGATTTGTCGGAAGATATTGTTCAGGATGTTTTTTATGAACTTTGGAAGCGGCGTGAAAGTATCCGTTTTGAGGATGAATCTGTAAAGTCTTATCTTTTCAAAGCCGTATATACGCATGCTCTGAATGCGTTGGATAAGAAACAACAGGATGTATACCCTTTGAAACCTGAGAGAGAGACGGATATATTGGATCAGTACGTTTCCTCTTATATGCAAAATTCCGAGCAGAGCTTGTTATTGAAAGAACTGGAAGAAGAAATCATGTCTTATATAAACACGCTTCCCCCTCAATGCCATAAAATATTTATGTTAAGCCGGAGCTATGGATTGAAGAACCGTGAGATTGCGGAACAACTGAATATTAGTATCAAAGCGGTTGAAAAGCAGATTAGCAAGGCTCTTTCCGGGTTGAAAGAATATCTTATCCAAAGGGACTTATTCCCTTTATTAGTGTTGGCTGTCACTTGTCTTTCTCTTTAGACAGCCAGAGGGTGGAACGAAAGTTTCATGCCGGAGAATAAAAAGAAACGTTAATTCTTTGTAGGATGAAGGTAGGGTAAAACTACCTTTTTTTGTATTACTAATAAATGAATCTGTAATGAAAGAAGAAACACACGATATCAACGAAATCATAATCCGTTATCTGGATGGCTCGGCTGAACTGGAAGAGAAGAGGCTATTGCTTCGATGGCTGAAACAATCGGATGATAATCGGGATGATTTTATTGCAACTCGTGACCTGTGGCTGTCTTGTAATGTCGCTGCCGGAAACGAGCTGGAGATCGATATCGCTTTGGGGAAACTGAAAAACCGTATCTTGCTGGAGCAGGGACGGATGGAGAGGAACTTGCCTGCGAAGAGAAATACATTATCGGTGGTTTTGCGTTGGACGCGGATTGCTGCCGTCTTGTTGCTTTTGCTGGGAATCGGTTATGGTATCGGCAGTTGGAAGGAGCATTCCGCTCCTGATGTCATCGTGCAAAACCAACTGATTACGGCAAAAGGAAGCAAAGGCCGGTTCACGTTGCCTGACGGATCGGTGGTTTGGCTGAATTCGGAAACTAAACTGACTTATCCGAATCAATTTGCCGATGACAGACGGTTGGTCTCTTTGGAGGGAGAAGCATATTTCGAGGTGGCGAAAGATGCGAAAAAGCCTTTTGTCGTACAGGCGGGAGAGATAGATGTAGAGGTCTTGGGGACCTGCTTCGATCTCGATAGCTATTCTTCCGGTGAATTTGTAAAGACCGCTTTGCTGAGCGGTAGTGTAAAGATATCGGGAAAAGCCTTGAAAGATCCGGTTTACTTGAAACCGGATGAACTGTTCAGATACCGTAAGTCGGATCAGATCGCCTCTGTCGAAGAAGCCAAAGTCGGTTTATATACCGATTGGATCAAAGACCGCCTGGTATTTGACAATGACTGTCTGGCTGATATATTAATCAGTATGGAGGGACGCTATAATATGGATATCGAATGTCCGAGGCAGTTTGCCGCTTCCACTCGTCTTTCTTTCACAATCCGGCAGGAGAGCATCGAAGAGGTGATGGAGGCGATGAGTCTGATTGCTCCGATTAGGTATGAGATAAAGAAAAATAAAGTATATATAACTCCTCGAAAATAAATGTTTAACTTTAAAAACAGATTGCTTATGGGAATAGACAAATGATGTTATTGTGAAAAAAGAGGATAGGTGTATGTGGGTTGCATTCGTCTGTCGAAAAAAATAATTAATCTATCGTCCGGTATTTGGTTTCGGCGATAAAGTTTAACTGAAAATCTATATAGAATATGATTTATTTTAACCGAAAGGGTCTTTTGTATTCTTTTATTCAAAAAGAAACCAGGGTGATGAATTTAGCCCTGTTTATGTTAACTTTCATGTTAAGTGGGCTTTATGCTACAGAGTCTTATTCTCAGACTGTCCGGATTAGCCTCAATATGAAAAACTCAACAGTCAAAGAGGTATTAAAGAAAATTGAAAATTGCAGTGAGTTTACGTTCTTTTATAATGACGAAATAATAGACGTGGACAAACGTGTCACATTGAATGCTGAGGATCTCAGTATATCTGATATACTGACTACAATTCTCCCGAATTGTAGTTATACGATATCGAATAAAAACATTATCATAACTGTCAAGGAGGCTGGCGTTCACCAGCAGGGAAAGATTGTCACCGGAGTTGTCCGCGATGTTAATGGCGAACCGGTTGTCGGAGCGAATGTTTCGGTAAAGGGCACTACCAACGGAACAATAACCGATATGGACGGGAAATTTACGCTGGAAGGCGTTTCTGCCGATTCTAAACTTTCGGTATCCTATATCGGTTACATGGCCCAAGAGATTGTAGTGGGTAATAAAGGGGCTTTCGAAATCGTATTGAAAGATGACACCCAAGCTCTTGAAGAAGTTGTTGTTGTCGGTTATGCTGCTCAGAAGAAGGTGAATTTGACCGGATCTGTAGCCAGTCTAAATTTTACGGATGAGAAGCTGAGCCGTCCGGTTACCACGATCGCCGCATCGTTGTCAGGTATGGCGGCCGGTGTCAATGTGATGAATACTAGTAGCCAGCCGAATGCCGAAGGTTCTTCCATCTTGATCCGTGGTGTGGGTACGATGAACGATGCTGGCCCACTGATCCTTGTGGACGGAATGGAGATGAGCCTCAATGAAGTGAATCCAAATGATGTGGCTTCGATCTCCATCTTGAAAGATGCCGCTTCTTGTGCCATTTACGGTAACAGAGGGGCTAATGGGGTAATCTTGGTTACGACGAAACGTGGTTCGGATGGAAAAATCAATGTGACCTATTCGGGCAAGTTTTCTTACCAGACTCCGGCCAAGCTGATTCGTCAGGTAACGGATTATGCGGATTATATGGAGTTTGTCAACGAAGGTTATCTCAACACGAACCAGGCGGCCAAGTTCTCCCAGTCGACGATCAATGAGTGGCGTGAAGCAGCTAATAACCCGAACGCGACGAATGTCGCTGGCATACCGAATTATGTGACGCATCCGAATACGGATTGGTATGATGTCGTTTATGACCCGAAATGGATGCAGGAACATACTATCAGCTTGACTGGTGCGGAAAAGCGTACTAACTATGCGATTTCGGGTACTTACCTGAATAATCCAGGTTTGGTTATCGAGTCGGGGGTAAAGAAATATTATTTGCGTAGTGACATCGAGTCGAGAGTAACCGATTTCCTGACTGTAGGAATGCGTGCTTGGGGGTATAACGCCGATCAGGATCGCAATAATCTGGGCGATATGTGGGGATTGAACATGCAGAAGGTGACCCCAGGTGTTTATCCTTATTATGACGGCAAATATGGTGGAATCGAAACTAACGAAGAAGACGGGCAGGCAGGAAACCCATTGCTGAATATGAGTAACTCGTATGGTTACTACAAGCAGAACAAATATTTCGTGAACCCGTATATAGAAGTGAAGTTCTTGAAAGACTTCAAGTTTACAGCCAACTTTTATTATGATCAGTTTACAAACCATCACAGATGGCAACCTTCTGATTATAAAGAACAGTACAGTTTCAACCGTACAATGACTTTGAGTACGCCTCCGACTTCTACGGATATGGCTACTTATAAGGTGTATGATTGGGAAAGACGTGAAAAGTACTGGAAAACCAATATGCTGGTGAGTTGGGCGCATACTTATGGAAAGCACGATGTGGGTGCATTGATCGGTTATGAAGAATCGCGTAACTGGGGAGACGAAGTGGATATTTGTAAGGAAGGTATGTCAAGTGTCAATTTGACAGACTTTGATGCCATGACGGATCCTTATTATATTAAGGGTTCTTCATACGAATATTCTTCTCGTTCTTGGTTCGGTCGCATCAATTATGCATTTGACAATCGTTACTTGTTCGAAATGAACATGCGTTATGATGGTTCTTCTCGTTTTTCTCCCGATTCTCGTTGGGGTCTGTTTCCTTCTTTCTCTGCCGGTTGGCGTATATCTGAAGAGGAATTTATGAAAGATATAGATTGGTTGAGTAATTTGAAGCTGCGTGCATCTTGGGGGAAGTTGGGTAATAATTCCATTGGTAATTACGAGTGGCAGGCACTTTACGGTTCAGGCTACAACTATGCGTTCAATAGCAATAAATCCAATGGTTTAGCCATGACTACTTTCTCCAACTACGCTTTGGAATGGGAGGAAACGGCTATTACCAATATAGGTCTTGATTTCGGTGTTTTGAACAACCGTTTGAACGGAACGATCGAAGTATATGACAAAAAAACGGATGGAATCTTATATCGCCCGACGCTTCCGGAATCTCTGAACCAATTTACTTCTCCGCTCCAGAATCTGGCAGGTGTTAACAACAAAGGGCTTGAAATTACTTTGGGTTGGAATGACCGTGTCGGAGATATCTCTTACTCAGTTTCAGGAAACTTTACTTATAATAAGAATAAAGTGACGAAATATAAAGGGGAGTTGGTCCGCGAATGGCGTACGGATGCCAACGGCAATAAAGTGTGGTATCAGAATGTTGGTACGGTAGCAAACGGTTCGTCCAACTTGATCGTGGAAGGCCACGAGATGAATGAATATTATATGATGAATCCATACAAAGGTAACGGTTCTTATTTCAATAGTGATGGGACAGTGAATATTAATGGGGGACCGAAAGACGGAATGATCCGTACTGAGGCTGATATGAAATGGTTGCAGGCGATGTTTGATGCTGGTTATAAGTTTTACCCAAACCAAGCGATCGGCAAAGATAAGATTTGGTATGGGGATATGATTTATGCTGACTATAACGGAGATGGTATTTATGGTAATGATGACGATCGCGATTTTCAAGGTGTTTCTTGGAGACCGAAATACTACTTCGGCTTGCAGGCAAGCATGACATGGAAGGGCTTTGACCTATCGATGAACTGGGCGGGAGCAGCCGGATTCAAGATCGATTATTACAAACAAACGCAAAACAGCGTCAGTGTTACGCACGGATATGGTCTCGGATATGACATTGCTTATGATCACTATTTCTTCGATCCTGAAAATCCGAATGATCCGCGTACGAACATTTATTCCGAAACGCCACGTCTCGTTGGTTATCAGAACAGCGGTCAGGCAAGTGCTACCAGTTCTTGGCATCTGAAGAATGGTAACTACATAAAGCTGAAAAACCTGACGATAGGCTATACCTTTCCGAAAGAATGGATGAAAGTAGCCTTCATTCAGAATGCACGAGTTTATCTGTCTGGCGAAAATTTACTGACAATCACTAAGTTCGAAGGTAGCGATCCGGAACGTATGGCCGGTGACGGTTATATGCCGATCCGCCAGTATACGGTTGGTGTTAATGTGACATTCTAATTAAATTGTGAAAAAAAGTATGGACAAGAATAATTTGGGAATTATAAAAGACATGGCAAAACTTTTTTCAGCAACAATTTTGTCAGGTTTGTTCTTTACAGGTTGTGTAGATATGGATTTGACTCCGAAAAACCAGCCGAGTGAAGGAGAGGTATGGGCAGATGCCACGATGGCTGAACAGACTGTTACCGGCTTATACAATGGATTGAACCATTTGTATAATGATAACTATAATATGTGGTTCGATTGCTTTTCGGCAGTGATGGATCGCGATGCGAACTGGCGTAACTTTGGTATGCTGTTTGGCAACCAGACGACATCAGGAGATGGTCCGAGTTGGATTTGGCATGACAACTATAAGTTTATCATCCGTTGCAATGATGTGATTGCTAATATGCCGGATGTGGTAGGGCTTCCGGAAGCGAAGAAAGCACGTTTGATTGCTGAAGCCAAATTTCTCCGTAGCTATTGGTATTATGAATTGAACTTGCTGTTTGGTGGTGTTCCTTATTATACAGAGCCAATCAAGAACATCGAAGAAGCGAAGGGTAGCCGTCTTTCTATGACGGATCTCTGGAATGAGTTGATTAAGGATTTGACTGATTGCATCAACGAGCCAAATTTGCCGGATAAATACAACAGCGGCGACAATGATTATGGTCACATTACGAAAGGTGCAGCGTATGCGCTCAGAGGCAAGATATACCTGTGGTTGGAGAACTGGGGGGCTGCTGAAGCTGACTTCAAAAAGGTCGGTGATTGTGGTTATCGCCTGTTTACTTCCGGTGCGAATGCCTATAAGATGTTGTTCAAGGAGGTCAATGAGCAGTGTGATGAGATGATCTTCTCTGTCCAGTGCATCGAAGAGGATGGTTATTGGAATTCTAAGAACCGGGGATTTGGTAATCGTTGTACTTATGGTTCCATGTGGAATAACTATTTGGTCAATCCGGATTTCGTTGATACCTATGAGTGTGCGGATGGAAGCAAGTTCGACTGGTCGAAGATCATTCCCGAGTATTATAAGTTGACGGTCAATGAACGCCGTGTCTTTTTCTTGCGTGATAACTTGACGGAATCAGAAATCGCAAATGCGAAAGAGCAGGGGGCCAATATGGATTATTATCTGCCGAGTGGCAATGAAGCTCGTATTCGCAAGGCCTACGAACAGCGTGATCCGCGTTTAGAAATGAGTGTCATTACGCCGTATGCCACCTATTTAGGAGGTGACGGAGGTGCTGATAATTACTTTACAAACCGCTATCCGTTCCGTAGCCAGTGGATAGAAACACAAAATGCGGATGGTACGATTACGCGTGAAGCGAGTGATTTGCGTACTGATACGCAGGCGATGTTTTATTATCTGAACCGTAAATTCGTGACGGAAGGAGTCGGTGAAGGTAGCCAAAAAGGTACTGGTATTGATATGCCGAAAATCCGGTATGCTGATGTTCTGTTGAACCTTGCTGAGGCATTGAACGAACAGGGCAAGATAGACGAAGCGGTTACTGTTGTCAATCAGGTACGTGCTCGTGCCGGTGCCCAATTGCTCAACTCCAATGTCCCAACGACCGTGATGGGCCAAGCTGATATGCGTGAACGTATCCGGAACGAACGGTATTGGGAATTGCTTGGTGAAGACCTGATTTACTTTGACGAACTTCGTTGGAAGACTTGGAAGGACAAAAAGTTTGCCACATATGACGACAACGGCAAACAGGTGGTGAACGGTCTGCGACAGGTTTGGGGACAGGCAACTTATCATTATGCGTGGGGGGGAGACCATTATTGGTTATATCCGATTCCGTATAACGAAACGCAGATGAACCCGAATATGGAACAGAATCCGGGTTGGAAGTAATGATTTTGTAAAGAAGAAGCTGTTGCAAAAGTTTATATTTTTGATATGTACTATTGTAATAGCTTCTTCATAAAAATAGATAGAAAATGAAGAATGTAAAAAAATTTTTCTTGTTGTCTTGTGCTATTTATTGCACTGCTTGTAGTGGAAATGGTAATACTGGAAATTCGGATGGGCAGGATATTCCGAAAGTTGATGATTCACAACTAGCTTATCATAATCCGGTGATACGGATTGCTGCACCTGATCCGACTGCCATGCGAGCAAAAGATGGTTATTTTTATTTATATGCGACTGAAGATATCCGTAACTTGCCGATTTTTCGATCAAGAGATATGGTGAAATGGGAAGAGATAGGAACTGCCTTCACTGATGAGACTCGTCCAGACTTCTTGCCCGACAACAAGGATGTCAAAGAACGTGCTCATCTTTGGGCCCCGGAGATTCGCTATGTGAAAGGCAAATATGTTCTTTTCTATTCTTTGGCGCAATGGGGTAATCATTGGGTTAGCACCGTTGGTTATGCCGTTTCCGATTCTCCCGAAGGTCCGTTCACACCGAAAGGCAAAGTATTTGACAGCCGTGAAGTGAATGTAGAGAACTCCATCGACCAGTATTTCTATGAGGAAGACGGCAAGTATTATATGCTTTGGGGGAGCTTCTTCGGAATTTATATCATGGAACTGGATGTGACAGATGATGTGATGATCACGCCTAAACTTGACACCAAGCGCCAGATCGCTGGCAACGCTTACGAAGGAATCAACCTGTGGAAACGCGACGGGTACTACTACCTCATCGGCTCTATCGGCTCTTGTTGCGAAGGACAGAAAAGCACCTACACCACAGTTGTGGCGCGTTCGAAAGACCTTTTCGGCCCGTATGTCGATAAACAGGGAGGACAAATGTTGGATAACAAGCATGAAGTAATCCTGCATAAGAATGACCGCTTTGTTGGGACCGGCCACAATTCCACCCTTCTCGAAGATGACGAAAAGAACACGTGGATGCTTTACCATGCTTTTGAACTGGAACGTTTGGATGCGCAACGGCAAGTTTTGTTGGACCGCATTTTGTGGGATGAAGACGGCTGGCCTTACGTTGATAAATTGGAGCCTTCTTACGGTGCGTTTCGTCCTGTTATTAAATAATTAAACTGATGATTTTATGAATAAGAAATGGATTACTTTATTGTTTTCGTTCTCCCTTTGTTTTTGCATGAGTTGTTCGGATTCCGAATCCGATAAAAAGGAAGAAGGAAAAGTAGAAGAAGAAAAGCCGGTAACTGTCTTGTCCAAGACGGTCCCTCTGGCTGATCCTTACATCTTGGTACATGACAGCCTCTACTATATTTACGGGACGAATGTCGGAACCGGTTTTGACGTCTATTACTCCAAAGACCTCGAATACTGGGAACGTGCCTCGGCTTTGTCGCTTAGCCATGCGAACTCGTACGGCGAATCGATGTTCTGGGCGCCGGAAGTCTATTATGTTGAAAAAGATAAGAAGTTCTACATGTTCTATTCGACGGAAGAGCATATTG
>ERZ791621.962-NODE-962-length-12988-cov-3.38158_pt1 | contig 12988 bp, 21 predicted proteins | sample MGYA00510270_ERZ791621 | MGnify/ENA primary metagenome ERZ791621 (study PRJEB30046, sample SAMN00715189) | human gut metagenome | study: EMG produced TPA metagenomics assembly of the A metagenome-wide association study of gut microbiota in type 2...
GGCCGCGGCTCGTGAGGCGAATTGGGGCGAGATTCAAAAGGACGATGAGGGCAACTGGCTGCATATCATCCCCAGAGAGCGCATGAAGGTCAAGAGCGAAAAGATCCCGTTTGATCGCAAGACGCCTCTGAGTCCGCAGGCTGTGGAGTTGCTTGAGAACACGCCAAGGATCGGTTTTGATGATTCTCATCTGATATTTCCGAACATCAATAAGGGTAAGCGATCGGCTTTTACGCGAGACGCCGTCCGGGCCCTCATCAAACGCATGCACGACAAACAGCGCAAGATCGACGGCGTCGGTTGGGTGGATCCGGATCAAAAAGACCGAACCGGCAAACCTCGCATCGTGACTCTGCACGGCTGCGCGCGTGCTACATTCAATACGTGGGCGAAGGATGCTCGTGGGTACGGACACAAGGCGTTTCCGAGAGATCTCCGTGAGAGTTGTCTTGATCATCGTAATGAGAGCTACCAGTGTGCATATGATCGAGAACAAGCGCTCGGGGATATGCGGGAGGTGTTCGATGCTTGGGGTAGGTTTTGTACGTCAGAAGCTAAAACCGTAAAAAGCAACAAATGAGGGAAAGAATGAAGCTTGTTCAAAAGAAAATAGTTTATCGAATTGCTTCTATAACGAACTGTGATTCTGATTTGCAAGAACTCTTGGGGAAAGCTATACAGGCAACACAAGTTAACGAACGACAGCAAGAGCTCAATGAATATGAGAAGACGTTTCGCACAATAAATCAAAAGTGGTCATACAGAGGGATAACAATGTGCGAAATGGTTCTCATTGATCCAGGTGCTAGTCAACCTCTAGCTGTGTATGATGAGTCAAAAGGTGTGTATACAATTGACGCAATATCTACAAATGAATTAAGCCAAGAGAGGCTTAAAAGGAATAGCGATTTTGTAAATTCCATGCTTTACTTTGGGGTAAAAGGAAATGAAGTCGTTATTATGCCATCTCAAGCCATAAATGTTAGAGCATTGGAAAATTATCTGACATGGCTTCTTGGAGAAAAATTAGATTTAATATCTAACGAATCCAAATTCGCCCTAAATAAAAATATTCCGAGAGCGGTTGAAGAGCAAATAAGATCTAGTCCGGTGAGATCTATAGAAATAGGCTCTGTTCTGTCTGGCGCAAGTGATGATGATTCAGAAGAGTTTGTATCAAGTGAAAGTTTTTCGATTAATGCAAAATCGTTGCTACGGGTACTTGGAGCCAAACTAAAAGATGAGTTGCCTTTTTCTATTTCTGATGATTCGAATATCAGAGCAAAAATAGTAATTTCCTATTTCAGGAAAACAAATGATGCTGGGCAGAATTTTATGAATCACCTCGGTACAACTTTGCGTAATCTTGATGACGCTGACGTATGCGTCACACTTAAAAACAATGTTAAAATTTCAGGCGAAGAATTAAATTTGCAGAAGGTTGTTAAAATAAGTAAGACAGATAGGGGTTTGTTAGTCAATGACGATATTTCTGAAGCAATGGTGACATGGTTGTTAGACTTGAATGAACAAAGAGAGACTTCATAATGAAGAAGCTTTTTTCAAATGTTAAATTTATTTCGTTTGTAATTGTTTTAAGTCTTGTACTGGGTTCTGTTGTTGGTTATTTTCTAGGGCAGTTGCCACAAAACGTTAAGGGCGGTTTGTCTTACGGTTTTGTTGCTTTTTCGATTCTGCCGATAACTATTTGCTTGTTTGGCGTAAAGGAGACAGGGGCAGTCTTTTCGGCAGTGGCAAAATATCTTGATTCACGAAAGAGAGCAAATCTGATCAAGTCGATAGACGTCGTAGCTAAGAGAATAATTTCTTTAGCTTTTTCTATTGTTTTTTTACAAGTTGTTGCGGCTTTCTGTCTGTTGTATTTTTCGAATTCTTATGAATACGTTATTCTTGGCATTCTGTTTGGAGGTATTATTTCTTCTCTATTCTATGGATTGTATGTGCTTTTTTCGGTCAGAAAACTTATAGAGATGTCAGACTCTGTTTTGGATAGAAGTATTCATAGAGAACGCCACGAAAAATATGTTAATAGTTTCAAAGATTGAAGTAAATTTTTTTTGAACTTGAAGTAACTAAGATAGTAAAATCCCCGCCACTTCGGCGGGGTCTTTGTTTCTAAGCTGGCTGAGCGGCCTTGTCGTGGTTGAGTCCCTTGACCCACTTGAGGATGTCGGACTTTCTCCAACGCCTGGCGCGTTCCGTGATGTAAAGCGGCTGCGGAAAGCCACTGTCTGGGGTATTTGTTTTCTTCCAGACGGTGCTTACGCCGATGCCGAGCATGGCTGCGACTTCTTTGTCTGAGAGCATCAACTGAGCAGGAGGAGGTAGGTTTAATTCGCTCTTCTTGCGTTCTCTCATGTTTCGTCTCCTTTAATCAAAAATCCCGAGCCGCTTCAACGTCTCGGGATCGTTTTTTTTCGTAGTTTCTGGCAGTGATCGCATCCGGGTGCATATCTTTTTCCCAGGATTCTTCCTGCATCCGCTGCAGCGTTTTGGTGATCTTTTTCTCAATTTCATGCTCGACCTTCATGTCGTCAGGTGCACCTTTGTTGCTCAAGTAAATGAGCTGATCGATCATGATTTTGGCGTCTGCCACCTCTTCGACGAAGTTGGCCAAATGTTCGGCGTCCTTCCCATCGCGCTTATGCAGGTGGCTGATTGCGACGATCAGTTCTGCGAGTTCCTCGATTGTCTTTTCGGCCTGCGCTTCGAAACCGAAGTGGTTTGCGATTTGCTTTAGTCAGGGGGCAATGTCTTGCATTTAGAAAAATTCCTTTTGTGCCATGTTCACCGCGCTGAAGTTGCCGGATACGCCGCTCGATTAATTCCATTGACACCTGTATGCGGCCGGGATCGCCGTCGGCTTTCTCTTTTACGAAGCCGTAACAAACGGCGACACGGAAAGGATCAGCGTCGAGGGTCTTTTGCATGATTACGCCGGCAATGGCGATGCCGTCTCTAAGGGCGTTTAACTCGTCGCCAGTAGCTGTGAAGATGCCTTTGTCGCAGGCCCTCTTGTAGTAGGTGTGGAAAGCATCTTGCATACGGCGCCAGGAGACGCCGTACGTTTCCTGACAATACCGTAGCCGTGAAACATGAGCACCGTTGAGAGGTTGAGCATGTCTCGTAGCTCTTGAACGTCTTGCATAGACATCAGTCCTCGAGGGAGCTTCATCTCGACCGCGAGCTCGACATCGCTGAAGGTTTCTTTGATTGCGTCGACTTCTTTCTGATCACAGATGAGCTTTTGAGTGCGCCAGCGCTTGTGATATTGCTTGCGAGGTTTTTTGTTTTTTTGCCATAGTGGTTGAGAAAAAAAAGCCTCTCGAGAGAGGCTGCGTTTATAGGTAGCGATGAAATTTGGTTACCATGGTTAGTGGGGTATTGACTGATTACGCATAGCAAAGATCCGGAGTCTCGCACAATTTGCCACGGAGATGAGCGAGTACTTCATGGCGGACAATCGCAGCAAAGGGTGCGACTATCATGAGGTTGCCTACGGATCACTCATATGAAGGTGGTGCGTACTCGCAAAGAATCAACTCAGAAGAATGAACGAAAGGGGATGTGTGCCGGTAGGTATATATGAGTTCTTACGTTAAATTACGTTTTCTATCTATGCGACTTTGCTATTGTGTATTGGTAAAGAATTGATCGATATTTTTTGTTGATAGATTTTTTTGTAATGTGGTTATCTATAAAAATAGAAGGGGTTGTTAAATGAATGATAAAAATATGGTTAATAGCGTGTCATTTAGTATAAAAAAAATCTTTTGATGAATACTGTTGGCAATCTAATAAAATAAGAAAGAATTTGTTCTTTGTTTTGAATGAGTTGAAACGTAAAGGTGATGCGAATTTGATTCAAAGTGTTGATCTTTCATTGAACGCAATTCAAAAACTTGATGATAAATTCCGAGAAGAAATAAATAAACAAGTTTCAATGGCTTCTGAATTAGATGTGGCAAAGGAGAAGATAGATACGCTTAATGATGAAATTAATCGATTGGTTTTGGCTAATGCTAGGGGGCAGAAGCTTGCATTGGATGTTCAACAAAATTTGTCCGTAGCAAAAAGGATTTTAAGTGTACTGTTAACGCAAGAATTTTTTAATCAAGGTGCAAGATTTGTTTTTACAGTGAGTTCTGTAACATTTGTTTTTTGGATTTTGCATAACATTTATACAATGATAAGGGAGAATGTGGGATATCCTTCTGGTGAATATTTGGATGTCAATTGGGCTTGGATTTCATATATATTGAAGATATCTGGCTCCACAGCGTTGGTTATAGTTATTTTTGTTACTTTGGCTCGATTTATTTCTAATTGTTCATCAAGGGTGTCTGAAGTGAATTCATTGCTGAAGTCTCTATCAGTATCAAAAGATAATTTATTAGAAAAAAATAATCAGAATAAAAATGAAAGTCAATAAATTTAATGTGGCGATGATTTTCAATTAAAATCGTTTCTTGTTAGAACTTTTCAATAGCTTCCTTTGTGTTCGTTATGCTGTGGATCCTCCTATGGTACTGGTATCGTAAGCGCGCAGCCAGGACTCGTCGAGAGGAGGTTCTGCAGTCTTGGGAATGGGCGACGGGTCAGATTGAGTGCTTGGCTCATGAGCGACGATGGCGGATGCTGCCGGAGGTTCTTCAATAGGTTGCGGGGCGGTATCTGACTTGGCCTTGTGCTCCTTGAGTTTGTCCTTGAGAGTCTTTTTTTCGGACGAAGGTTTTGCCTCCGCAGGTTTTTCCTCGGGCTCAAACCAATCATCGGGACCGCTCATCCCATCTTTAATCGATGCGTACACGTTGCGCAGACGGATGATCTGTGCCGGCTTGATCGCTTCGGCTCGGCACTGGCAGAACTTCTCGATGCGCGCCTTTGAGACTCCGATCGCCTCGAAGGCGGATACAAGCTTTTGGATGCCTTCTGATGAGTGGAGAGAAGGTTCTGAGTGGTATCGCGTTTGGTCAAATGGACTAATTGAACAGGGCGGCATTGGAACTACGGCTTCAAACGGTATCGTCAGCCTAACATTTAAGAAACCTTTTGCCGCGGCCAACTATTTCCTTTATGGATTGATGGACCACAACAGCAATTCGGCAGTTTCTTTTAAATGCGTAGAAAATCCACCGAAGACTTCTTCGTCGGCAACTTTGAAGGCTACGTATTGCCTTGCTGGAGAAAACGGCATTTTGCCCAACACAAGTTTTTCATGGTTTGCAATAGGATTTTGAAATGGCAGAAGCGAATCAAACTGTTTTAAAAGTCTTAAATGATTTGAAAGCAAAGATCGGCACAAGGGGGGAGTCGATAGTTGGTCGGACGGTAACGGAAACTTCTGGAGAAAGTACGCAGACGGTTGGATTGAACAGGGAGGAAAAATTCCAAATGGAAATGCTTGGACGTGGTATACCGCAACTTTAAATACTCCATTTACTTCGACTTTCTACACACTTGTTTGTGGAGTATCTGTTACCGACGGTACTTCAGCTGCTAATCAACAGGCAAATGGTTATTTTTTTGGTACCAAAAGTACTAATTCTTTCCGTTATCGGCAACTTGATGACATAGATAATCCGTCGGACGAATGGTTCGCATGCGGATACTAAGGGAGATCACCATGGAAAAAGTTTCACGCGTGGGGGGGGTATTCTCTCCTGAGGTTTTGAAGGTTTTGGAGTGGTTTAAGACTCAGCTCGTTGGAGGACCAATTTCAGAGTCTGGACACGACGAATTAGGTTGGTACGTGAAATTCAACACCGGACTCATATTGCAAGGTGGTCGTGTTGCTGCGGCTAAAAAGCACAACCAAGTAATTTCTTTTAACCTGCCGTTCGAAACATTGAACTATTTTGCGATTGCAATTCCGGAAGCAGAGACCAGTGCCGAAGGCCAAGCTTGCGAGTTAGCCATTTCATCGAAAACACCGGTTTCATTTACATCTCGATTAATCAACGTCGGCGCAGGAAATAGTCCTCCGCCAAGCACACCGTGGTAAGTCTGGTGTGCCTGCGGGCACTAGCCCATCGCCCTCTTCGGAGGGCTTTTTAGAAAAGTAAAACCCGCCTCAGTCAAAACCGAAGCGGGTTTAAGTCTTAATCAGAATCTCAAGAAGAGATCAGATTAGAACGTGTGGCGCAGGCCGATCATGAAGGTGTACACAGACGGATCGGATGAAAGTTCAGCACCGTCAAACTTGATGCCTTCAACACTGTCCTGCATCCAGGATGCAACACCGTAGAGATTGGTTCGCTTGCTCAGGTTGTAGGTGTAACCCAGGGAAACAATGTAGCGCTCAAGAGTTGCGTCCTTGATCTCAGACACTTTCTCGTGGCTGTCGGCAAAGTCACTGTCCAAGTAGCTAACAACGGCCAGCAGGTTGCCGCCAGCCAACGGTACGGACGTGCTAAGGCTCAGACTGTAGCCCTTAAGTTTGAAGAAGTTGCCGAAAGTAGAACCCTCGTAGAAGTCGGCAGGATAAACATCGCTGAATTCCAAGTCGCCGTAGACAGCGTTGGCCACGCCGCTAATGGACGAGAGGCGGACCTCGTCAAAGTACTGACCGCCGAAGAAGACCTTGGCAACATTGAAGTCCCAGCTGCCACCCAACGTAACGGTCAAGCTGTCGTCAAGATCCTGATTTGCCTGGCGTCCACGATCGTCGACTTGATTGCCCCAGGAACGGTAGTTGATCGAGTCAACAGCGAAGTAAACAGCAGCAGGGCCGTTCATGTAGGTAGCACCGATCGCCCAGTAGCGATCGCTCGAGGACTCATTTTCGACAGCGCTATAGCCATCTGCAAGAGGATCCGGAGAATTGTTGCCCATACCGTACTGAGCAAACACCTTGAAGCCGGCGAAATCAGGCGTTTCGTAAGCGATCATGTTATCCCACTGACCGGCCACGGAGAAGCTGTTGCCAGCCTGAGCCGAGTACGAACCGAAAGACGTGCCGAAGGCGCTGATCATGCCGATCTTAGACCAGGAAGACTGCGTACCATTAATGGAACCCATGCGGCCGAGAGCGAGCTTACCGAAACCGCCTTCAATAAAGAGGCTTGATTCACGATCAAAGAACACACTCTTGTCTGCGCCGGTGTCGGACGAGAAACCGTTCTCAAGGATGAAGCCCACCTTCAGACCATTGCCGAGCTCTTCCGTGCCCTTGAGGCCGAAGCGGGAGCCAGACTGCTGACCAGATTCCATGCCGAACGAGTCGGTCGCATCAACGCCAGGCTGATCGCTATCAAGATGTGTATAGGCCAAACCCGTATCAACGATACCGTAGAGCTGAACGTCAGCAGCGAGAGCGGAGCCTGCAAAAGCGCCAAGAACGGCTACCGCGGCCAAAGTCTTTTTCATTTGATTTCTCCAAATCGCAAGAGAGTTTTTGCAAAAACCCACCGGTCAAAAAAGAGCGTCGTGGACTCTTGCAAAGACACGATCGCCTACCGATGGAACGGTTCGATGATGGTCTGAGGAGTCGGCAAAGACAAGAAAACCGTGAAAGAACTTGTCAAGGGGAGGGGGATAACCCGAGTATAAAAAACAACAAATAGCAGGCAAAACCCAGAAACCGTCTATTGCTACACGACAGCAAGTCGGCCTCTGAGAATGCTTGTGCGCGTGAGCTGAAGGCACAGACCGACAATCACGCTGAAGAGTTTTGCAAGGAGCATCTCGAATGACGAAAGAAGAAGCAAAGACATTTCTGGACAAGATCGACGTGAAGGTCGATGAGATCACGGACGACATTGCGGCCGAGGTGGCCGAGTGGAAGTCCAGCCTCGATGCGGAGACGCATCGCGCTGTGCGTCCGTACTGGCTCGCAATGGTCGCGATTGCGTTCGTGCTCGGCTGCGGCGTTGGACATCTCTTCTTCTAAGGACGTCCAGTGATGCAACGGATGGCCGACCTTGCGTCCTACTTCTCGAGCCTTGGCCTTGACAGGTCAATCACGGCGCTCGGGTCGATCGCTGGCGCGGTGTGGGGCTTTGCTTTCTCAGAAGCGATTTGGCCTCTTGTTTGGTGGCTGGCCATTTTTATCTGCATCGACTTCCTGACCGGCTGGATCGCGGCATCAAAGACCGGAGATTTTGACTCCCACATTCTTCGGGACGGGGTAACGCGAAAGGTATTGATCGTTGCGGTCTGTGGTCTTTCTCACGGCTTGGACGTGCTTTTTGAGCCAGTCATCGGGGTATCGATCTTTCAAACGATGGTCATCTGCATGTATGGCTTGGGCGAGTTCGCGTCGATCATCGAGAACCTTGAGAAGGCGGGTTATGGGCATTCGATTCCGCCGATTCTGCGCAGGCTTATTGGCGCGCTGAACAACAAGCTGGAGGACACGGTCGACAAGATCGAAGGAGATAAAAAGTGAAAATCGGGTACTTCGACACGAAAGAGTTTGAATCTAAGGACGGAGCCAAGTCGCCGTTTGGCGAGACGGTGGTGCGCAAAGAGCTCGTGCATCTTCTGAACCGAATCCGAGAGAAGTGGGGCAAACCGATCATCGTCAACTGTGCCTATCGCTCTCCTGAGCACAACAAGGCCGTGGGCGGCGTGGAGAACTCGTACCACGTGCAGGGACTTGCGGCAGACATTCGACCTGAAAACTTGGAAGACCAGCCTGAGCTGCAGGACTTGTGTCTGGACATGGTGACCGATGGTGGCGTTGGCATTTACAACACGTTCGTTCACGTGGATGCACGCGGGCGCCGGGCACGTTGGGATAGCCGGAGTTAAGAATGTGCGAAATCAGCGACTTCTATAGCTGGTGCAACTCCCTTCGCGACATGTATGGGCGTTTGTGGAAACCTAAACGTGTGCAAGATGCTGACGATCAGGCCGAGATCGAAGAGCTCGAACGTCTCCGTAAAAAGGTCGCGCGTAAGCGTCGACGCCAAGAGATCGAAGCTCTTCGTCGTGAGCTAAGAGAAGACCCGTATGCGGTGTGGAAATGACCTGGCTTAAATACCTCGGCGCAGCACTGGCGGCTGGGCCAGCTCTCCTCCGGGGCTACAAGTACGCCGCTTCTATATATAAGGCAGAAATTGCCCAATTGCGCGAAGAACACGCCCTGGCAACCAAGGAGCTGACGGATGAATATCGAGAAAAAGAACGTGGCCAAGCGCAGCAGCTCCCGGATGCTTGGGATAAATACGAAAAGGCTCGCGCTGAGTCTGCTGATTTGCGGGCTGACGTTGACCGGGTGCGCAAGCAATCCGCTGTCCTTGAGCGTAAACTGTCCAGAGCCAACACCGCTACCTGTGCATCTGAAAGAAAGCTGCTTGCCGGATGTACAAGATTGCTCGCAAGAGGCGCAGGATTGGTTGAGCGATGTGAAAAGCTGGCTCGAGACAGCGCAACAAAACACGACGCAGTAGTGAAGCTTCATCCAAGCAACTGAATTTTTGGTAGCAACAAGGGTAGTAATAATAAATAGAGCGCTTTGGAACCCTTGTAAATACAGGTTAGTTCGAACCCCGCCGCCCAGTTCCGGCCGAAAATTATTTTGGCGAGCGCATGCACAGCGACGGCAACGACACAGAAGAAGATCGCCAGATCCACCGGCATTGCGAAAAAGAGCTCGTTTCGCTCGACCGTGATGTAGGACATTTCGCACATCAGAAGAAAGGCAAAATCGCGCCGAACCCAAATCTGAACGGACAACACGATCAATATCGCCAAAATTCCGTACTTGCCGAAAATGACTACCCACCCGGGAACTCGAGTTTTCAGAGACGTTTCCCATTTATCCAGGACAAGCCGCGCGTGCAGCCCGACGTGAACGGCTGCAGCCAGGAAGAACCACATGGAAAGTGACACATGGACCGTTCGATAGGAAAGATCCATGCGCCAAACCTGCGGTGTTACGGAAGCAAACAGAGTCTGCGAGCACATCACACCGGAGATGAAGGAGGCGGCAAAGGTCGCAAGCAAGACGACGTTGGAAATCGTGCTGATACGGTTTTTGACTGACGGACGGCGTGGGCGCCTGACTGCCGTGCCGAACCAGGCTCCGAAGTGTTGCCGCAACCAGGTGCGATTGACAAGCAAATGCGTGCAGACGATGAGAAGACTTGCCGTGCCCAGCATCTCATGCAGCGGGTTTTGAGTGAGGCGGTCGTACATAACTACGAAAAAGAGCAACAGCAAAACCGCATCAAGGCGCATGCGCCGAGTCCAATTGAGCAGAGGATCGGCGGTTTCGAAGCAAGAAACAATCCTCATGGCATTTTCTCGGTTTTAACGAGTGCCTACCTTTTTCCCAAGCTCGTATGCCATTTGCGGGAAATCGGTTGATTCACACATGCCGCGGGTGCCGCTGTCCGTAGCAACGACTCGCCCGACATCGGTCCAGCCCATGTATCGAACTAAGGTTTCGTAATGGGACTCCAGAGCGGTATACGTCCAGTCGTTGTTGTTCCAAGCCGCGGCCAGCAAGACGGTCTGGCGAGGACTGTGAAGCTGACTGTTGATCGCGTAGAAACGGTCGATCACAAGCTTGAGCTGCGCGGAAAATCCGAAGTAATACAACGGCGTGCTTAGGACCACGAGGTCGCAGTCAATGAGGTGAGGGTTCAGTTCGAACATGTCATCACGATAGACGCACGGCGACGAGCCCAGACCGCAATGGTCGCACCCGCTGCAGGCTGTGACGCGCTTGAAGGCGGCATCGAATCGATAGATTTCGGCCCCGACTTCCTTGGCGCCGCGAATGAACTCGTCGGTCAGCAAAAAGGAAGCGCCTCGACGATGCGGACTGCCGGTGACGACCGTGATTTTCTTTGGCGCAGAGGCGGCAGCCCCAGGCAAGCCACCGGCGGCGGCAACCGCAGCGGCGGTCTGAAGCAGTTTCCTGCGTTCGACGAAGCGAATCGGATGTACGAAGTCGGAGACGTTCTGTGTTGACATTTTTTTTCTCCATTGGTGAGCCGAAGGCCGCAGTGAAAGCTTTCGGCTCGGTAAGACAATCCGGCACAATGCGGGCGCTTGAAGCCTGGCCTGCATGAGGCGAGCTGTCCCGTTACTTCGCCTGGACGCTGCGTTTTGCGAGGATGCGATCAAGAACGTTCTGAGCCGTCTTGGCGTAGTCGGCTCCGACCTCCGTTTCGATGACCTTGACGAAATCGCGCATCTGTTCCGGTGTGGTGCCGGTGTTCATTGCGGCGTTGAAGTGGAAGTTCATCTGGCCAGCAGTGCCGGTCATGCCGCCCAACGCGCCGATGGTCGCCAGTTCGCGGCTCTGAGCATCGAGGCTGTCGCGAATGAAAATGTCGCAAAAGAGATGTTCTTTGAGGAACGTGTCGATTCCGGGAGCAAAGAGCTGATAACCGGACGGAGGTGGAATTTCGGTGCGACCGCCCAGTTTGGCGCGGACTTTGGCTCCGTATTCGTCTTTGTTGAGATTGGCGGGAGCGGGCGAAGGTTCTTTCCCGACGGGATCCTTGATACCGGCTTTGGCGCGTTCGTCCATCACGCGCATGAACGTGTGAATGGCGTTGAGACTGCGCGGGAACCCGGTGTAGGCATAGAGCTGAATGAGCACTTCCTTGATTCCGTTGACCGTGAGTCCTGCCTACAGTCCTTCGACCAGATTGCGTTCCAGTGCATTGAGATCACCGTTGGCGGTATGTGCAGCGATTGCAACGATGGCGCGCTGACGCGGTGCCAACGTGTCGGATGAGGCTGCCCAGAGATTTGAGCAGAGAAGAACGGAAAGAGCGGCCGCGGTGACTTGGCGGACAAAAGAGAGTTTTGTCATGGTCGACTCCTTATTTCTTGAGCGCATCGATAGCCTTGGCCGAGAGATCGGCATATTCCTTGTCGCTTACTGCCTTGCCCCAGACGGCCGTTTTGCCGTCCTTGTTGTTGGTCATGGCGATGTGCGACATAGCAGTATCGGGTGTTGCGCCGTGCCAGTGTTCAATTTCGGGAGGACACCAGACATAGTCGCCGGCTCGCACGACATGAGTGACACCGTCAGCGGTACCTACGAAGCCTTTACCCGAGACGATCAACAGACGCTGTCCTGCCGGATGCGAATGCCAGAACGTGCGGGCTCCCGGTTCGAAAGTGACGACCGTGATGCCGTTGTGGCTGTATTGATCGGCGCTGGCAATGGGATCTTGACGAACTTTGCCCGTGAAGATTTTTGCCGAACCGACAACGGAGGGTTTGTCGCGGCATGCTCAATGACGTGACCGGCCGCAAGAGCACCTTGAGCGGAAAACAAACCGGCAAAGACGGCAAGAAGAACTGTGGATTTGAACATGATTGGTTGCCTCCATCGGAGAAAATGCGAATTGGGAAGAACGTGATTCACATGCTAGGAACCGCATCTTTCGGAGGTATTTCAGCTTTCTTCCGTTCCTGCTCTGCAACCTTTCAGAAATGTTGCAGGGCTGCAAGAGTTTGTCGGACTCGGTTGCTATCATCATTTCAACTTTTTCAGATGAAGTATTTCTATGACCACACCGGCGCCTTTGATTTTGATCGTGGAAGAAGAGGCGGAAATCGCTGAACTTCTCGAAGAAAACTTCCATGCTCTGGGCCTTGAAACGTGTGCGGTGCGCGATGGAGCGGGATTGTTTGACGCCCTGTCGCGACGCAAACCGAGCCTGATTCTTCTCGACATCATGCTGCCCGGTGAAGACGGGCTTTCCATTTGCAAGAGACTGCGTGTTCCCGGATCTGGATTTGAAACCGTGCCGATCATTTTCCTGAGTGCATTGGGGGAGTTGGCCGATCGTGTGGTGGGGCTTGAAATCGGGGCGGACGACTACCTCGCCAAGCCCTTTGAGATGCGTGAGTTGGTGGCGCGGATTCGGGCACTTCTGCGGCGTTCTTCGATGTCCGGTACGTCGGAAACACAACATACAACGATGCACGTTCCGTTACTGAAAACCTAACTATTTCTACCCAACTGCAATTTAGAGGGCTCAATGGTTGGTTT
>ERZ791621.971-NODE-971-length-12927-cov-2.55671_pt1 | contig 12927 bp, 11 predicted proteins | sample MGYA00510270_ERZ791621 | MGnify/ENA primary metagenome ERZ791621 (study PRJEB30046, sample SAMN00715189) | human gut metagenome | study: EMG produced TPA metagenomics assembly of the A metagenome-wide association study of gut microbiota in type 2...
CCAACTTCTGTATGCTGCTGCGCAAGCACTTACAGAACGGCCGTATCGTGAACATTTCCCAACCGGGGCTGGAGCGTATCGTGCATATCGATATTGAGCATCTGGATGAAATGGGGGATCTGCGCCACAAGACGCTGGTCATGGAGCTGATGGGCAAACACAGCAACCTGATCTTCTGCAACGATGACAATACCATCATCGACAGTATCAAGCGGGTATCCGCCGCAGTCAGCAGTGTCCGGGAAGTCCTGCCCGGCAAGCCCTACTTCATCGCCCACACCCAGGATAAACTGGATGCCCTGACCTGCGACGAGACTACTTTCCGGGAAACCCTTGCCGCCAAGCCTCAATCGGTCTTCAAGGCAATCTACGGAAGCTTCACCGGTATCTCTCCGGTACTGGCACAGGAACTGTGCCACGAGGCAGGCATCGACGGGGAACGCCCTACAGCGGCATTGACGGCAGAGGATCATCATGCCCTGTATGAAGTTTTCTCCAAAATGGTCACTTCTATCAAGGAAGAAACTTTCTCCCCCTGCATCGCTTACACCGGCACCCGCCCCGTGGAATACGCGGCGGTTCCCCTGACCATGTACAGCACCGGAGCGGATCATCTGGAATCCTACACCTCCATGTCCGCCCTGTTGGAGCATTTTTATGCGGAGAAAAATACCCTGACCAGGATCCGTCAGAAATCTTCTGACCTGCGCCGTATCGTGCAGACCGCTCTGGAACGGGATATTAAAAAATACGATCTGCAGCTGGCCCAGATGAAGGATACGGAGAAGCGGGAAAAATACCGGATCTACGGAGAACTGTTGAATACTTACGGTTACAGTGCAAAGCCCGGTGACAAATCTCTCACGGCGGTAAACTACTATACCAACGAACCGGTGACGATCCCCCTGAATCCTACTCTTTCCGCTACGGAAAATGCGAAGAAATATTTTGACAAATACGGAAAGCTAAAGCGTACTTATGAAGCATTGTCCGAACTGACTACTCAGGTAAAAGAAGAGATCGACCACTTGGAGACCATCAGCACGGCCCTGGATATCGCCCTGAAAGAGGAAGATCTGGTGGAGATCAAGGAGGAACTGACCCAGAGCGGCTACATCCGCAGAAAGGGCGGCACGAAAAAAGCAAAGATCACCAGCAAGCCCTTCCATTATCTGAGCAGCGACGGATTTCATATTTATGTGGGAAAAAATAATTTCCAGAACGATGAACTGACCTTCAAATTCGCCAACGGAAATGACTGGTGGTTCCATGCCAAAGGTATTCCCGGCTCCCATGTAGTGGTAAAGACCGAAGGGAAGGAACTGCCGGACCGGACTTTTGAAGAGGCCGGCCGGCTTGCTGCCTACTATTCTAAGGGCAGGGAGCAGGAAAAGGTGGAGATCGACTATGTCCAGAAAAAACAGGTCAAAAAGCCGGCCGGTGCCAAGCCTGGCTTCGTGGTCTATTATACGAACTACTCTCTGATGATCGACAGTGATATCTCCGGAATTGAAAAGATCAGCGACTGACTTTTGACGATTCCGGCGCATCTTATATGGTCGTTACCGTACTATGCATCAGATAGCATATTTTATGCATAAATATACTGTATATTTTTCATTCTATGCATTTATGTGCATATTTTAATTTATTTTATTCATTTTTATGATTTGTTTATGCAACTTTTCTGCTTGCTTTTGCGATTATAATGTTGTATAGTAATTGTCAGAGCGTAACACACGATCCTGGCATCTGATACTTACAGATTGCTTCGTGCTTTGCACATCGCATTTTCAGGGCTTTTGCCCCTGGCATCATACACACTATAAAACGGAGGATTTTATCATGAAGGAAAAAGTAGTTTTGGCTTATTCCGGCGGTCTGGATACTACCGCTATCATTCCCTGGCTGAAGGAGAATTTTGACTATGAAGTTATCTGCGTCTGCGTAAACTGCGGACAGGCAGAGGAGCTGGACGGTCTGGAAGAGAGAGCAAAGGCTTGCGGCGCTTCCAAGCTGTATATTGAAGACGTTATCGATGAATTCTGTGATGATTATATTGTTCCCTGTGTACAGGCTCATGCCGTATACGAGAACAAGTATCTGTTAGGTACTTCCATGGCAAGACCCCTGATCGCCAAGAAACTGGTAGAGATTGCCAGAAAAGAAGGCGCTGTAGCCATCTGCCACGGTGCAACCGGTAAAGGTAACGACCAGATCCGTTTCGAGCTGGGCATCAAGGCTCTGGCTCCCGATATCAAGATCATTGCTCCCTGGAGAAGCGACAAATGGAACATGGACTCCCGTGAATCCGAGATCGAATACTGCAAGGCTCATGGCATTCATCTTCCTTTCTCCACCGATTCTTCCTACAGCCGTGACCGTAACATCTGGCACATCAGCCACGAAGGTCTGGAACTGGAAGATCCCGGCAACGAGCCTAACTACGAGCATCTGCTGGTACTTGGTGTGACTCCCGAGAAGGCTCCCGATGAGGGTGAATATGTGACCATGACCTTTGAAAAGGGTGTTCCCACTTCCGTTAACGGTGAGAAGATGAAGGTATCCGATATCATCCGTACCCTGAACAAGCTGGGCGGCAAGCACGGTATCGGTATCGTAGATATCGTAGAGAACCGTGTCGTTGGCATGAAGTCCCGTGGTGTCTATGAGACTCCCGGCGGTACCATCCTGATGGAGGCTCACCAGCAGCTGGAAGAGCTGATCCTGGATCGCGATACCTATGCATTCGAGAAGGAAATGGGTGCGAAATTCGCCAGTCTGGTATACGAAGGCAAATGGTTCACTCCTCTTCGTGAGGCAGAGCAGGCATTCATCGAGAAAACCCAGGAATATGTGACCGGTGAAGTAAAGTTCAAGCTCTACAAGGGCAACATCATCAAGGCCGGAACCACTTCTCCTTACTCTCTGTACAATGAGAACCTGGCTTCCTTCACCACCGGTGATCTGTACGACCATCACGATGCAGAAGGCTTCATCAATCTGTTCGGTCTGTCTCTGAAGGTTCGTGCCATGAAGTTACAAGAGAACGAAAAGAAACTTGGTAACTAAGAATTAAAATAATGAGGTGTCTATGATAACTGCACAGACTATAATTACTGTGGTGATCCTGTATCTGGTGATCATCAATGTTGTGGGATATGTGATCATGGGTGTCGATAAAAAAAGAGCCATCCGGGGTGCCTGGCGCATCTCGGAGGCTTCTCTTTTTTTCACGGCGCTTTTGGGTGGCAGCCTGGGATGTATTCTGGGAATGCAGCACTTCCGTCATAAGACGAAGCACTGGTATTTCAAGTATGGAATGCCGGCGATCCTGGTGGTACAGGTACTGCTTTTTGCCCTTTTATTCAAATAGGAAATATGCTATACTTCTTTTATATGAGATAAAGTCTGGGAGGTATCGATATGCATATAGCAGTGTGTGATGATAATGTAGCCGACAGAAAGCAGCTGGAGCGTCTGTTAAAGCGGGAATCCGACAAAAGAGCAGCGTCTACGGGTATCATTTATACCGATTCTTTCGGTAATTCTACCTCACTGCTGTCCAATCCCATGCAATACGATGCCTTCTATATTGATATGTGTCTGACGGAAGGCATCACCGGTACAGAAGTGGCAAATGCGCTGATTGCCCAGGGGGTCAACGCACCCATCGTCATGTGCTGTTCCAAGATCAATTACAGAGCACAGTCCTATCCGGAAAATGTTATTTTTCTGGACAAGCCCATCAAAGTAGCGGAACTGGGACAGAGTATTGACCATGCTCTGGATATTATGTCTAAGGCAGTTCCTCTCATAGAGCTTCGAGAGGATGAAGATACCGTCTATGTCACCGAACCGGACATCCTCTACGCCGAAGAAGAAGGCCGGAATGTCATCGTCACCCTCAAAGACGGCCGCACCGTAAAAGTAGCCACCACCGCTATCAATTTGTTCTCTCAGATAGAGAATCACCCTACCTTCTTCGCTCCCACCGTCAAGACGATCCTTAACGGCAGATACATGGAGAAGCTGGGCTTCCGCAAAGTCATCATGTGCGATGGCAAAAAATTTGCTCTGCACAGAGACTGTGTTGCTTATGCGAAACAGCTGCTGGCGGAATATCATGCGTAAAAAAGACTCCACTCTCTCGAATGAAGTCTTAGAAAATTTGAACTCGAAGTTCTCAGAAAATCACCCGTATCGTCGTTCCTTTTCCGGGTTCGCTCTCCAGCTGCAGTTCGGCGTGGCTCTTGGCGATGATATGTTTTACGATAGCAAGGCCCAGTCCCGTGCCGCCGGTGGATTTGGAGCGGCTCTTGTCCACACGGTAGAAGCGCTCGAAGATCCTCTCCTGATGCTCCTTGGAGATGCCGATGCCGGTGTCTTTTACCACGAGATTGGTATGTCCTTCTCTGGAGTAAGTCTGTACATCCACACTTCCTCCCGGATTGTTATACCGGATCGCGTTATCGCACAGATTATATAAAAGTTCTTCCATCATCTGGCGATTGGCTGTCACATAGCATTCCGTGCCGTTCAGCGCTATGGTCACATTGTGCTTCTCTGCACTCATTTTCAGCATTTCCACACAATTCTGCGCCATTTCATGAAGATTCAAAAGCTCCGTATCCGCTTCCTCTTCCGTTCCGTCCAGCTCCGACAGCCGGATAATATCGTTGATCAATGTCAGCAGGCGGTTGGCACTGTTGTGAATTCCGTGGGCGAAACGCACCGTATCCTGCTCCGAAGCCATGCCGGTCTCGATCAGCTCCGCATAGCCGGAAATGGATGTCAACGGGGTCTTCAGTTCATGGGACACATTTGCACTGAATTCCTGACGCATTCTGGCATTTTTCATAATGTCCTCATGTTGTTTGCGGATCATGGTCATGAACGGTGTCAGTTCCTCATAGGTCTGCATCTCTGTACATTCCCCGATATTCTGTGCCAGTTTCTCAATGGGAGCCACCAGCTTCGTGGTCAGCACTCTGGCCGCCACCATGCACAGCACCAGCAGCACCACAAAGATCCCCACCATCATGGGCAGCGCCTGACTGAAAATGCTGTAAATGCTTCTGGCATCCTTGGACAGTCGCAGGATGCTGCCATCTTCCAGACGGATGGCATAATAAAAGGTGGACTGGGACAAGGTCTCGGAATTCCGGACTGCTTCACCTTCGCCGTCCCGCATGGCTTCCTGGATCTCCGGACGGGAAGCGTGATTCCCCATGGCCACAGAATCTGCCTCATTATCATACAATACCTGTCCGTCACTGCCGATCAGCGTCAATCGCAGATCCGATTCCACCGGCACTCCGTTTTCCTTGATCTCTTCTACCGAAGAACAGCTTTTTAACAGGGAACCATAGCTTTTCAGATCCTCCAGCACCTGTCTGCGGAACAGATCATAATACACGACTGTGATCAGTACCATGGTAAGCAAAATCGTTACCGTGGCAATGAGGATCATCATTTTGTTAATCTTTTTCTTCATCTTCTGTTACGCTTTCTCGCCGTTCATAATGTATCCCACATTACGCACGGTCTTGATCAGACTGCCCTCTTCCTTCAGTTTCTGCCGCAACGTCTTGATATGCATGTCCAACGTCCGGGATTCTCCCTCAAAATCGATCCCCCAGACGCGGTCCAGGATCAGTTCTCTGGTGGTCACAATGCCCGCATTGGTCATCAGAAGCTTTAACAGCTCATATTCTTTGTAGGTCAACTCCACAGGCTCCTTGCCTACCGCGACAGAATGTTTCTCTCGGTCCAGCACAATGTTCCCCAGCTTCAGCACCTTATCTTTTTCCTGACTCTTCTGACTTCTCCTGAGCATTGCCTTTACCCGGGAAATCAGTTCCATGACACCGAAGGGCTTCGTAATATAATCATCTGCCCCCAGATCCAGTCCCTTGACCTTGTCGATCTCCGTGGTCTTCGCCGTGACCATGATCACCGGCACCAGCACCGTGTCCTGTCTGGTACGCAGCTTTTTCACAATGCTCAGACCATCCTCGTCCGGCAGCATGATGTCTAATAAAATCAGATCCGGTGTGGTATCATTCAGCGCCTCATAGAAATCCGTGGCGGAATCAAAACCTTTTACCTCATAGCCCACATTGGCCAGGGCAAAGGTCTCGATCTCCTGAATATTTTTGTCATCCTCTACTACATAGATCAAAGCCATCTCACAGCACTCCTCTCTGACTGTGCTTTCTCCTCTTAACTATACCTCGGTAAATCCTCACTCCGCAAGCAGTTTTGCATTCTTTTCCGCAAGACGTTCCTGCTTTGTGGGCGGTAACTGGTATTTCTCACGGCATGCCAGCACTTTGCTCTGGAAATCCTTGTTATCTTCCTGGCGCAGTTCATCCAGGTAAGCGTGGGTATCGAATTCATCCTCATTCACCTGTACCAGACAGACTGCAATATTGGAGCAGTGGTCGCTGACACGCTCAAAGTTCGTAATGACATCGGATAAGATGAAGCCCAGTTCAATGGTACATTTTCCCTTACGGAGTCTGCGTACATGGCGCTGCTTCACATCCAGGCTCAGTCCATCGATGACTTCCTCCAACGGCTCCACCTGTCTTGCCAGATTCAGATTTCCGTTCTTAAAACTGGTCATGGTAAGATCCAGCACATTGTGTACCGCTCTCTCGAATACCTTCAGTTCCTCCTGCGCCTTCTCGGAGAATACCAGCTGCTTGTCATGCATCTCCTGTGCCGCTTCCTTGATGTTGCGGGCATGATCGGAAATTCTCTCAAAATCGCCGATGCAGTGCAGAATCGTATTTAAAGTCTCACTATCCTTATTGGAAAGCTGTTTGGAACTCAATTTCACCAGATAGGTTCCCAGTTCATCCTCGAAGCGGTCCACATCCGTCTCCATCTGTGCCACCTGCTCTGCTTTCGCCTCATCGAAATTATGCAGCAGCTCCATAGCCAGATCCATGGCTTCCCTGGACTTATCCGCCATCACAGAAGCCACCAGTCTGCTCTGCTCTACGGCATAGGCAGGCTTCTCCAGGAAACGTACATCCAGTAAGCTTAAAGTCTTGTCTGTCTCGGACATTTCCTTCACGTCCTCATGGGTCGGCAGCGTCAGGCAGGCTAGCTTCACCAGACCGTTGGAGAAGGGAAGCAATACCAGCGTAGCCGCGATATTGAAGCAGCTGTGAACTACTGCGATTCCAAAAGGTGTTGCCACTTCTCCCAGAAAAGCAAAGGGATGAATGGCATTGACCGTATAGAACACTCCCAGGAACAGGATCGTTCCGATAATATTAAAATACAGATGAATCAGAGCCGCACGTTTTGCATTGCGGGAAGCACCGATACCGGAGATCATGGCGGTCACACAGGTACCGATATTCTGTCCCATGATAATGGGAACTGCTGCGCCAAAGCTTACCGCTCCGGTCATGCACAGTGCCTGCAAAATACCTACGGATGCGGAAGAAGACTGGATCACCGCTGTGAGAATGAGTCCTGCCAGCACACCGAATACGGGATTTTGGAACTCGATCAGCAGATTGGTAAACTCCGGTACCTCTGCCAGCGGTGAAACTGCCGCGCTCATGGAATCCATGCCAAACATCAGAATTGCAAAGCCCACCAGGATGGTTGCCGCATTTTTTAATTTGTCTTTATGGGAAAACAGTAAAATACCCACACCCACGATCGCTAAAATCGGGGAAAAAGAACTGGGCTTGAGCATACGGATCCAGAAAGCATCACTCTCAATGCCCGTCAGACTTAAGATCCAGGAGGTCACCGTGGTACCGATGTTGGCACCCATGATGATACCTACTGCCTGTTTCAGACTCATAATACCGGAATTGACAAATCCGACTACCATAACAGTGGTAGCGGAGGAGGACTGGATCACACCGGTGACCACCGCACCCATGAGCACTGCCTTTAACGGGTTGTTGGTCAGTTTCTCCAGAATGCGTTCTAATCGTCCGCCAGATGCCCGGGACAGTCCGTCACCCAACAGATTCATTCCATACAGGAATAATGCAAGTCCTCCTACCATCTTCAGTAAATCAAAAAAGCTCATACTCTAATCCTCTCATTTTACATAACATACTTTACATTTTTGGTTTCTATCTACACTTTATCTTGCTTATGTAAAATGCGTTACCAGTGAATGTAAAATTTATGTAAAGTTGCAACGATGCAGAGCCATGAACTATTGTTCTATGCTCGTCAGATGCTGGCATCTGTAAGAGCATATGACAATAGTTCTTTGACGAGCAAGCCTCAATGAGCAAAAGGAACGCTCCGCAGGAGCAGTTTTGCGAATTGGGGCTCTGCATCGTTGCTGGGATTATCAGATGCTGGCATCTGTAAGAGCATATGGCAATAGTTCTTTGGCGAGCAAGCCTCAATGAGCAAAAGGAACGCTCCGCAGGAGCAGTTTTGCGAATTGGGGCTCTGCATCGTTACCGAGATTATCGAATCCTAATACAATCTCGCACCTCCCATATCTCCGGTCATGCGGAAGATGGCCCACTCTGCGATATTTACCGCATGGTCACCCACTTTTTCCAGATACTTTGCCATCATCAGATAATCCACCACACGATCCGCATCCAGGTTCTGCTCTCTGATAGCCTGCATCATTTCCGTTTTGACTTCGTTGAAGAGATCATCTACCACATCATCATGTTCTACTACTTTTCTTGCATTTGCCTCATCACCTTCCACAAATGCCTCCACCGAATTGTGGATCATCTCCTTGGCTTCTTCCATCATCTCCAGCAACAGATGTTCCTGTTTTCCTTCGGGATTCATGTTGCCCATACGCAGGTACAGTTCCACAATATCTGCCACATGGTCTCCGATCCGTTCAATATCCGGTACCACTTTCAGTGCTGCGGATACCAGACGCATATCTCTGGCCACCGGCTGCTGTCTGGTCAGCAGGCTCAGACACATAGCTTCTATACTTCGCTGCATATCCACCATGGTATGATCTGTATTCAACAGTGTCTTCAGAATGTCTTCTTTGTTCTCACGAATTCCATACACCATACGGTCATAACTGATCTCCGCATGCTCTCCCATCTCAGATACTTTATTTTTCAAAGTCTCAAGATCCTGTTCAAATAATACTCTGGGTGACATCTCCCATTCCTCCTATCTTCTCATCCAAAATCATCCAAACCGTCCGGTGATGTAGTCTTCTGTCCGTTTGTCCTGAGGTCTTGCAAAGATCTCGGAGGTTGCATTTTTCTCTATGACTTCCCCTACCAGGAAAAATGCGGTGTCATCCGACACACGGGCTGCCTGCTGCATATTGTGGGTTACGATGACCACGGTGTATTTTTTCTTCAGTGTCTCCATCAGTTCCTCGATCTTTAGCGTGGAGATTGGGTCCAGTGCGGAGGTGGGTTCATCCATCAAAAGTACCTCCGGAGATACTGCCAGTGCTCTGGCAATACACAGTCTCTGCTGCTGTCCACCGGACAGTCCCAACGCGGATTTGTGCAGGCGATCCTTTACCTCTTCAAAGATAGCGGCACCCTGCAGAGAACGCTCCACGATCTCATCCAGTTCCTTTTTATTCTTGATGCCGTGCAGTCTGGGACCGTAGGCGATGTTGTCATAAATGGACATGGGAAAAGGATTGGGCTGCTGGAATACCATGCCGACCTTTTTACGAAGCAGTGTGGTATCCACCCGCTTATCGTAAATGTCCTCTCCATCCAGAATTACTTTTCCTTCGACTCTGCAGCCGCAGGCAACGTAGAAAAGTAGATTTGCCGCAGCCGCTGGGACCGATAAATGCGGTAATGGCGTGGTCTGCGATCTCCATATTTACATCTTTCAGTGCGTGGTTCTCTCCATAATGGAGATTTAAGTTTTCCACGGATATTTTACTGTTAGCCATATGTTTTCTCCTTCTTGTGATTTCTCTTACTCTCGTCTCAGCTTATTCGCCGCCAGCTTGGTCAGGAGGTTCAGGATCAATACGATAATGATCAGAACACAACCGATACCGAAAGCATTATCATACTGTCCCTTCTGCATCTGTAAATACAATTCGATGGTCAGGGTACCACCAGACTCCATGGCCTTGTGAGCCAGCTTTGCCAGATTGTCTCCGAAAACTCCGGTGAACTTCGGCAGCTTGTAGTCGCTTCCCGCAGTGAACAACAGGGCCGCAGACTCTCCCACGATACGTCCCAGTGCCAGAATGATACCGGTGACGATACCTGGCATGGAAGACGGCAGAAGGATCGTCCGGATCATATGCCATTTCGTGGATCCCATTCCCAACGCACCGGTACGATAACTGTCCGGCACGGTGCGCAATGCTTCCTGCGTATTTCTTGTGATCAGGGGCAGCACCATCAGTGTCAGGGTAAAGGAACCGGTGAGCAGTGAATAGCCGAAGCCCAAAGTCTCTCCGAAAAAGATCATACCGAACAGGCCGAAAATAATAGAAGGAATACCGGACAGTGTCTCCGTGGTGAACTCAATGATGGAGACCAGCTTGCCGGGTTTTGCATATTCATTCAGGTAAATGGCACTTCCCACGCCGATGGGGGTCGCGATCAACAGAGTGATCACGATGATGTACAGGGTATTCAACAGGTTGCCCGCAATACCGGTGGTCTGCTAGCTGGCACTGGTCACCGTCGTTAAAAATGCCCAGTTAACGGTGCGGATGCCCTTTACGAAGACATACAGGATAATTCCCAGTAAAAGTGCCACCGCCAGTGTGGCAGAGACATAAATGGCTGCCAGCAAAAGCATGTCTGTGGGGCGTTTTCTTTTTACATATAAGGTGTCCTTATTCATTGTCATCCGCCCCCTTTTTCAGTATTTTATTCAGTACGATATTGATGATCATAATAAATACAAACAGCACCAGTCCGATGGTGAACAGCACCTGTCTGTGCAGTCCGGAAGAATATCCCATCTCGCTGACAATAGCTGTGGTCAGGAATCGCACGGAGTTAAATGGCAACGGCACATTGACGCTGCTACCGGATACCAGTGTGATCGCCATAGCCTCGCCAATGGCACGTCCCACTCCCAGAACGATAGCCGTCACGATACCGGATTTTGCTGCCGGAAGGATGGAGCAGAAAATAGTCTGTACATGGGAGGCTCCCAGGGCCAGAGAGGAGGATTTGATTCCTGCAGGAACCGCCCGGATGGAAGTCTCACTGATATTGATCACAGTGGGCAGGATCATGATCGCCAGCACGATTACGGCTGACAGCAGGTTTGCACCGCCGGTGAACTGGTGTGTCGTGGATCCCTGGAAGATCAGTCTTTCCAATTTATACATGAGAGGATTCAGTAAGTAGATTCCCAATAATCCGTAAATAACGGAAGGGATGCCTGCCAACAGTTCTACCGCAGGCTTTACAATGGTAGCCAGGGGCTTGGGTGCCACCTCTGCCAGGAATACCGCCGTCAGCACGCCGATGGGCACACCCAGCAGGATAGCCAGCGTCGTACCGGCGATGGAAGTCAGGATAACCCACAGAATACCGAATTTCGGATCTGCCGCCGTTGGCATCCATTCCGTGCCGAACAGGATCTCTCCCAGACCTACTTTCATAATAGCTGGGGTACCGCTGATGATCATATATAAGGTGATAGAAACTACCGCCAGTACGGCGAAGAAGGCACAAATGGTAAATACTATTTGTGCCACAGTTTCCACGACCGCTTTATTTTTTCTGTTTCCCATTACAGAAGCGTGTGTTCCACTATTCATCGCTTTTTTCCTTTTTCTGTGTGAGGCTTTTACTTTACAGTGATCAGACCAACTTCGGAAGCAACCTGCTGTCCTTCGTCACCCAGTACAAAGTCGAACCATGCCTGTACCAGATCGTTCTGCTCGGAGATCTCGCCCTTGGTAGCCATTACGAAAGGTCTGCTCAGGAAGTAGTTGCCGGCCTTGATGTTCTCTGCGGTAGCTTCTACACCTTCCAGGGAAAGTGCCTTAACGCTGTCATCCAAAGCATCCAGGGAAGCGTATCCGATAGCTCCGGGCGTAGATGCTACTTTTGCGATTACTGCACCGGTGCTATCCAGTTCGTTTGCATATTTGCAGCCGTCTACCAGATCAACCAGCTCTTCGAAAGCGCCTCTGGTACCGGAACCTGCCTCACGACCGATCACGATGATAGGCTCATCTGCACCGCCAACTTCTTTCCAGTTGGTAACTGTGCCATTGTAAATGTTGGTCAACTGCTCTTTGGTCAGATCTGCTACTTCGTTAGCAGGGTCTACACATACTGCAATACCATCGATAGCTACTACGTTCTCTACAACGCCTGCTGCCTTTTCCTCATCCTTTAAGCTTCTGGAAGAGTTACCGATATCCGCGGTTCCATTGGTTACAGCTTCGATGCCCGCGCCGGATCCCACGAACTCAGCGGTTACGGTTACATCAGGATATTCTTCCATGAAAGCTTCGCTCAGTGCATTGGCTAATTTCTCCATAGAAGTACTTCCTACCATGGAAATGCTGCCGGACAGATCTGTGGTGGTCTCAGCGGGTGCAGCTACGCTGCTCTCTGCTACGGTGCTCTCTGCAACGCTGCTTACTTCTGCGGAAGATGCTGTGTTTGCTGCATCTGCTGCAGTGTCACTGTTGCCGCAGGCTGCCAGACTCATGGCAAATAAAATACATGCTCCTACCAGAGCTAATCCTTTACTGTGTCTTACTCTCATAATAATGTTCCTCCATGTTGTTTGTTTTTTCTTTTTCTTGATTACAAGGACATACTAGCATGAAGGAAATTCACATAATATCGCAGTACGGTAAGATATTTGTAAGGTTTAGGTAAAAAGTTCAGCCATAGGATGCCGCAGACAAGACTTAGGATGCTCGCATTCTAAGTCTCGTTTGTGGTATTCTATGAGCGGAGCTCCACGCAAATGAAATAA
>ERZ791621.974-NODE-974-length-12900-cov-3.38552_pt1 | contig 12900 bp, 9 predicted proteins | sample MGYA00510270_ERZ791621 | MGnify/ENA primary metagenome ERZ791621 (study PRJEB30046, sample SAMN00715189) | human gut metagenome | study: EMG produced TPA metagenomics assembly of the A metagenome-wide association study of gut microbiota in type 2...
GTGTTTTCCTTCTTTAAAAACGCAAGATCTAAACGATGGTTTAGACTAGTCGTTTTCTAACGGTAGTCTGCTATCAGAAAATAGCTAAGTGCTTAATTAACACTATTATTAATATTAAATTCTAAATTATGAACAGAAAGATTTCTACATTGTTAACGGCGGGTCTGCTTGTGGCGGGGTCGCTGTGCGGTAGTGCCTTCGCTCAGACGCCGACGGTTTCCATTAAAGATTTGACCGGAATCGGATCTACAGTAGCGAATGAACTGAAAAACGGGGCTCGATATGTGATGGTAGATGCCTCTTCATCGCTAGCCTATGGTCATGAAATAAGCACTACTACCGGTAAGATTGTTGAGGTAGGGGAGGCTATAAACACTCCGATTTTTTACGATGACAGCGATAGCAAAGACGGCGTTAAGAAGTACATTTGGACGGTCAGCGTGACAGAGGCTCCGAGAGGTTTCTTCTCTTATACCCTCACCAATGCGGAGACTGGAAAGGCGTTGAGATACAACAGCGCATATAATGCGATAGAGACAGACCCGGCAGCGAAAGCCGAGGATACCTTTAAGGATTTCGTGTTTGAGAATACATGTACTGTCACTTCTACTCCCACTGGTGCGGAGTATTCTGCCTCTAATAAGTACATGGTTGCCTATAATGCGGGCGCGACTGTTTGGAACGGTCTGTCATGGTCTGGCAGCCCATTGGTCTCTACTGCTACGATCTCTGCTCCTGCGTTCTATGAGGTTAAATCCGAGGAACTTGAGGATGTTACCGAGTTGAACGCATTATATAACACTTCTGGATTCTCATTCGCTTCCAAGCCTTATGATACGGATCAAACCGAGGAGCCGATCGGCAACTTGTTCAATACGAAGAAGGTGGTAGCTCGCTATGTATCTACCGCTATTGAAGTTGACGCTACTCAGTATCCTTCTTATTCGGGTAATACTCATGATTTGAGGATCGAGCCGGGTATGTATTTCTTCACAGAGAACGCTCCGAAAGATGGCGCTGATTATAAAGAATGGATGAACGCTACGATCTTGGTCGTAAGCTCAACGGAGACCGTTGAGGCTACAAATGCGGGACGTGCCTCTGGTGATGGTTTCGCTTTGGCAGAGGTGAAAGTCAGCGACTTGAACTTCTATCAAGGTTCGGATAATGCTTGGATGACAGCAGGTAACGATATCTCTATCAATAACGCTAACTTCCGTGTGCAAAAGAGCTATGTGGACGCTTATCCGTATGAGTTGAACGTTGATGATTTCCGTTATCGTGAGCAAGCTAGCAAGGCTAAGCACGTTACTAAGTCTGTTAAGTTACATGTGTTGAAACATAGTGACAAGTACTATCTGACCACTACACATGCTACAGACGACCAGTTCATCTTCAAGTTGGCTGCCGCCGGTATGAAGAAAGGTATCGAGTTGTTGAACACGGAGGCTAAGGTCGCTGCTTACACGATCCGTATCTTAGACGGTAAGGAATATGCGCCATCTACCGATAATATCGACAAGAAAGACATCAAGAGCGTATACGGCAAGTACTTGACGAACGCCGTTAGAGCTTCTCAATTCGAGTTGGTAGCTAAGGCTAAGGTTCTTTCTCAATTGGAGACTCCGGCTTATCAATGGGCTATCTCCAGCGTAGACAATGAGTATGAGGTGACATTCACGAACCGTGAGACCGGCGAGCATTTCACAGCAAGCTTGTTCCCGAAGGCTGATCTGGGCGAGAACGTTTACGAATTGTCCACAAAGAGCAAAAAGGTTACCGCTATTTATGTAGACGCGAACACATACAATGAGACAGAGGGTGAAGTCGCTGAAATGCGACAACTGATCGTCGAGTTGACCCCGGCTGAGGTTGATCCGTACGCAGGTTTCTTGAACCTAGATGATGAGACTTTGGTGACGATGGCTTTCGCTCGCGATAACAACGAGACTTCCAATAAGTGGTATGTGGCAGCTAAGAAACAAGTAAGCTCGTTGACTGGATATGAATTGAACAAGAACGGTAAGTTCGCTAACGAGGTATCCGATGCCGCTCAATGGCAATTGGTGAAAGATGATAAAAAACGTACGATCATCGAGCGCAGCTTCGTTTACAATAAGGATGGCCGCGTGACGGTACAGGCTAGAGCAGATAAGGGCTACGCTTATGTTTATCAGTTGCAGTATATCAATGATGGTATCGAGACTGAGAAATATTTCCCGAAAGGAACTACTAATAATGTAGTAGAACAGGAAGCGTTAGTAGCTGAAGGTCAAGCTGAGTTCGTGATCAAGCTAGCCGCCGATGGTTCTGTTTACCTGATTCCGGTGAATAGCACAAGCAGTACTATCGCTTCAATTTTGAATGAGGATACGAAGTCTGTTGTAGACGCTACTTATAAGGACAATATCGACGAATGCCAATATGCGATTCCGTCTTCTGTTTACGCATGGCCGTCAACTTTTACACAACAAGATTGGTTATTGAACACCTACTTGATCGTAGAGGCACCGGAGATCAGCTACCCGGCAGAGGAAGGTCATATCTCCTTGGTAAGCGATAAGGGTAACTATATCTCCATGAACGAGAATCGCGACGGTATCGTGGTAAACGAGAATCAATACTCATTCTACTTGCAAGTAACCGATGAGGACGCTGTTGTTCCTTCTTTCTATATCTCTAACAAGGGTACGGTTGAGAATGGTGACAGATTGTTCTTGTTCAACCCGGCAGACTCTGTAAACTATTATGTCGCAGATGGTACATACGACAGAAAGTATGAGTGGATCAAGAATGAGACAAAGGCGATCTTCAAGCCGGCCACTCTTTGGGAGACTAAGGATACTTTGACTACGGTCGTTAAGGGTAACAAGGTTTCCGTGGCTGAAGAGGCTGATGATGAGGGTGTATTAGGTGGCTTGGATTACTTCAAGGTTCAGATCATCCAATGCGAGGACAATGAGAACGAATATCGTATCCGTTCTGTAGCCAAGAAGGGTTCTTATCTGTATAGCTTCAACGACCAGTTGTCTTGGAGCGGTAGCAAGGAGAAAGCAATGCGCTTCACTATCACTACAGGCGATCCTACTTCTAACGAGTCTATCGCAGACGCTGCTGAAGGCGTTAAGGTAATCGCCGGCAACGGTACTGTTGAGATCCAAGGCGCTGCCGGAAAGAACGTGGTTATCACGAACGTTCTTGGTAAGGTTATCACTAGCACGGTTCTTACATCCGACAATGCTACGATCGCCGCTCCTGCGGGTATCATCGTGGTAGCCGTTGATGGTGAGGCCGCTGTTAAGGCAGTCGTTAAATAAGAACAATGACGATAAATAACATAAATCGAAAATGCATTCCCGCGGGAGTTGTAGTGATTCAAGTAGCCCGCGAGGGCGAACAGGCGGGAATGGATTAATATTAATACTAAAGTAATAAATTAAAGTTCATCTGTCGTCACCTCCGTGAGGAGCGAGGGCGGAAAAAAATAAGCCCCGGCCGGTTCGTCCAGTCGGGGCTTTATTGGTTTGGAGATTCCGGTTTTACTCAGTAGGGGAATCAGCTTCAAAACAGTTCTGTTGAAGATGTATCGTGTTGTGGCAATAAGATGTATCATGTTGCAAGGATAAGATGTATCATGTTGTGCCATTCGTTAAAGCTTAAATGGCAAAGCTGCGCTTTTTATACCGCTTTCTTATAGGTTTCAGTAGGATAAATGTAGATGTTATTGAAAAATGTATATCTTTGCTTACTATTAGAAGGAAAAGCAAATGAGGAAGTTTATGAGAAAGATCGGATTGTTGTTGATTGCCGTGATGATGATTTTACCGGCGATGGCTCAGGTTTCTTTCGGCGTACGTGCCGGAGGCGCTTATTCTTCGTTGATCCAGAAGGTGGAGGATACGTATGAGGCGGGAGCCCGCTTCGGTTTCAGCATAGCGGGTTTGGCGGATATTCCTTTGAGTAAGAATAAAAAATGGTCGCTTCGTCCTGAGGTGGCGTTCGTAAACCAAGGTGGCGCTTATTATTCGAATCAGGATATACATGGGATGGCGCTTCATAATAAATGTTGGTATTACTCTTTGCAGATACCCGTGAATGTGGCTTATACGTTTACCTTCACGGACGTTCATCTGTCCGTATTCGCCGGTCCTACCTTTGATTGGTCCTTGTTTGGCAAGATGAAGAGCCGAGAGACCAATCCGGATCTCCATTTCGGCGTATCCGAGGAGAAGGATTTGAAACCTTGCGATTTTGGCATGAACGTCGGCCTATCGGTAGAATATAGTAACTTTTTCTTTTCCGTAAGTTCCCTATGCGGCATGATAGACCGCCGTGCCTTGAAGCGTGACGGCGAGACTTCCGTTTATCAAAATAACGTGACATTCTCTTTGGGGTATTACTTCCGTAAGTGATGAGTATCTTCATAATAACTTGAAAAATAATTAGATTTGTTTGGTATTTCGGATAAAAACCCGTACCTTTGCAAGCCGATTATTATCAAATTGTACTAAGAGTTTAGTTCTTAGCACGTTGTTGCATCATGTGTCCGTTGTGACAATGTTGGTAAGGCTAGTTTTTTGAGTTATTAATTAATTTAATTTTTAAGCAGTGGATACTTTAAGTTTTAAGACCATTTCTGCAAACAAGGCAACTGTAAACAAAGAGTGGGTCATTGTTGATGCTGAAGGCCAGACGTTAGGTCGCCTTTGCGCTAAAGTAGCGAAGCTTTTGCGCGGTAAGTACAAACCCAATTTCACTCCGCACGTTGACTGTGGTGATAATGTAATCATCATCAATGCAGACAAAGTCGTTCTGACTGGTAACAAGTGGAACGATCGTATTTATTTGAGATATACCGGATATCCCGGTGGACAGATCGAGTATACTCCGGCTGATCTTTTGAAGAAAGGTGGCGACCGTCTGTTCCGTAAAGTAGTAAAAGGTATGTTGCCTAAGAACCGTCTGGGTGCAAAGTTGTTGAACAACATGTACGTTTATGAGGGAACTGAGCACAAGCACGAGGCTCAACAACCTAAGTTAATCGATATAAACTCATATAAATAATCACGATGGAAGTAGTAAATGCAATAGGAAGACGTAAAGCGGCAGTCGCTCGCGTATTCGTTAGCGAAGGTACGGGAAAGATCACGATCAACAAACGTGAGCTGGAAAAATACTTTCCTTCTTCAATCCTTCAGTTTATCGTAAAGCAGCCGTTAGCAAAGTTGAACGTCGCAGAGCAATATGATATTAAGATCAACCTTGACGGTGGTGGTTTCAAAGGTCAGTCTGAGGCTGCCCGTTTGGCTATCTCTCGTGCGTTGATAAAGATTAATCCGGAAGATAAGGCTGTCTTGAGAGCGGAAGGATTCGTAACTCGCGATCCTCGTGCTGTTGAGCGTAAGAAACCGGGTCGTCCGAAAGCTCGTAAGAGATTCCAGTTCAGTAAACGTTAATGTTATTTGTGAGTCCCTTACAAGTAAAGCGAAGCGTTTAGTATCTAAATTATCGGGATTCTTTTTACATGTGGACATGCGGAAAGACTACCTGATGGTTGAAATTAAACAAAGAAAGTAAACGATTTAAGAAAAAAACAATGTCAAGAGTAAATTTTGATCAATTATTAGAGGCTGGTGTACACTTCGGACACTTAAAAAGAAAGTGGAATCCCGCTATGGCTCCTTATATCTTCATGGAGCGCAATGGTATTCATATCATTGACCTTTATAAAACAGTTGCTAAAGTAGACGAAGCCGCTGAAGTTATGAAGAACTTGGCTAAACAAGGCAAGAAAGTTCTTTTCGTGGCTACCAAAAAACAAGCTAAACAAGTTGTCGCTGATAAGGCTGCTTCCGTAGGTATGCCTTACGTTATCGAGCGCTGGCCGGGTGGTATGTTGACCAACTTCCCGACGATCCGTAAAGCTATCAAGAAGATGGCTACTATCGATAAGATGACAAAAGATGGTACATTTGATAATCTTTCTAAGAGAGAAAAACTTCAAATCACTCGCCAACGCGCTAAGTTGGAGAAGACTTTAGGTTCTATCGTAGACCTTACTCGTCTTCCGTCAGCGTTGTTCGTTGTAGACGTGATGAAAGAGCATATCGCTGTTCGCGAGGCTAACCGTTTGGGTATCCCTGTATTCGGTATGGTTGATACGAACTCTAATCCGAACAATATCGACTACGTTATCCCGGCTAACGATGACGCTACAAAGTCTGTAGAGGTTATCTTGGGCGCTATCTGCGAGGCTATGAACGAAGGCTTGCAAGAGCGTAAGGCTGAGAAAATTGACGCAGAGGCTGCTGAGGAAGCTCCGAAAAGAGAGCGTAAGGCAAAAGCTGCTGTTAAGAAAGAACGTACGAAGAAAGAAGACGACGATGCGTTGAACGCTAACGTTGCCGGTAAGTTCGCAAAAGACGAAGAATAATTCGATTGACAATTGACGTTGACAATTGACAATTAGAATACAAATACAATGGGCAGTTGGCTTTTGACAGGATTTGTCAATTGGCAACTGTCCATTGTCAATTTTTGAAAGTATAAACATTTTAAAGATAAAGGAAATAAGATTATGGCTGTAACAATGGCTGATATTACCAAGCTGCGCAAAATGAGTGGAGCTGGTATGATGGACTGTAAGAAGGCTTTGACAGAGTCTGACGGTGACATCGAGAAAGCAATGGAAATTATCCGTAAAAAAGGACAGGCTATCGCCGCTAAACGTTCTGATCGTGAGGCTGCCGAGGGTTGTGTGTTGGCTAAGAAGGATGGCGAGTTCGCCGCTATCATCGCTTTGAAGTGCGAAACGGACTTCGTGGCTAAGAATGAGGACTTCGTGGCTTTGACTCAAGCTATCTTGGACGCTGCCGTGGCTAACAAATGCCGTACTTTGGACGAGGTGAAAGCTTTGCCTATGGGCAAGGGTACTATCCAAGAAGCTGTTACGGATCGTAGTGGTATCACTGGCGAGAAAATGGAGTTGGATGGCTACTGCGTAGTTGAAGGTGCTTACACTACTGTATACAACCATATGGGTAAGAACCAACTTTGTACGATCGCCGCTTTCAACAAGGAGTCTGAGGAAGCCGCTCACAATATTGTTATGCAGATCGCCGCTATGAACCCGATCGCTATCGATGAGGCTGGTGTTCCTGAGTCTGTAAAAGAGAAAGAGATCCAGGTTGCTATCGAGAAGACGAAGGCTGAGCAGGTACAGAAGGCTGTAGAGGCTGCATTGAAGAAGGCTGGTATCAATCCTTCACATGTAGACAGCGAGGCTCACATGGAAAGTAACATGGATAAGGGCTGGATTACGGCAGAGGATGTAGCTAAGGCTAAAGAAATCATCGCTACTGTTTCTGCTGAGAAGGCTGCTAACTTGCCTCAACAGATGATCGAGAATATCGCTAAGGGTCGTCTGGGCAAGTTCTTGAAAGAGGTTTGCTTGTTGAACCAAGAAGACATTATGGATGGCAAGAAGACTGTAAGAGAGACAATGAAGGAGATCGATCCTGAGTTACAAATCTTGGCGTTCAAACGTTTCACTTTGCGTGCTGAGTAATTGCGGTAACATATTTGATATAAAGAAAAAGGCGATACAACCCAATGTATCGCCTTTTTTATGAAGTATAGCTTACTTGCCCATAGAAGATATACTTACTTGTCCAATGCAGTATATCTTACTTTGCCAAGTAAGTATATCTGTTTAATTTTTTCTTATTTCAATGCGGCCAACGCATCCTTAATACGTTTGATCGCCTCTGCGATATTCTCATCGCTGGTAGCGTAACTCATGCGGATACACTCGGGTGCCCCGAAAGAGGTACCACCTACGCAAGCTACGTGCGCTACTTCTAAGAGATACATAGCTAAGTCATCAGCGTTGTTGATTACACGGGTTCCATCTGTCTTGCCGTAATAATAACTACATTTGGGGAATAAGTAGAAGGCGCCTTCCGGTTTATTCACCTCGAAGCCCGGAACTTCTTTCGCTAAATTAACGATTAAGTCACGGCGGCGTTCGAAGGCCTTACGCATTTCCTCAACGGGTTCTTGTGAGCCTGTATAAGCCGCTTCCGCCGCTTTTTGAGATACGGAGCAAGGGCCAGAGGTATATTGTCCTTGTAATTTATTAACCGCTTTCACGATCCATTCCGGTCCGGCGATGAAACCGATACGCCAGCCAGTCATCGCATACGCTTTGGAAACGCCGTTTACGATAACCGTACGGTCTTTCATTCCTTCGATAGAAGCGATGCTGTTGTGTTTACCAATATAGTTAATATGTTCGTAGATCTCATCCGCTATAACGATGATATCCGGATGTTTTTTCAATACTTCCGCTAAACCTGCCAATTCCTCGGCGCTGTAAACAGAACCCGTCGGGTTGGAGGGAGAGCAAAGGATTAACGCTTTAGTCTTAGGTGTAATAGCGGCTTCCAGCTGAGCTGGAGTGATCTTGAAATCTTGCTCGATACCAGCCGGAACGATAACGGGAGTTCCTTCCGCTAACTTCACCATCTCCGGATAGCTTACCCAGAAAGGGGCAGGGATGATAACCTCGTCCCCCGGATTTACCAATACCATGACCGTGTTACAAACGGATTGTTTGGCACCGTTTGCACAAGAGATCTGGCCTGCTGTATATTCCAGTCCATTCTCGTTCTTCAATTTGGCAACGATAGCATTACGTAATGCCGGATAACCCGCTACGGGAGAATAACGTGAGAAATTATCGTCAATCGCCTTCTTCGCGGCTTCTTTAATGAAGTCGGGAGTATTGAAATCGGGTTCTCCCACACTTAAGTTGATAACATCGATACCTTGAGCTTTCAACTCACCGCTCTTTTGTGACATCGCCAATGTTGCTGAAGGCGATAAACTCGCTAAACGATCTGAGACTTGTGTCATGACATTGCTTTTTGTATAGGTTGTTTTATTATTATGCGACAAAAGTAATCAATAATCGGAATTCTTGCAACGTTCTGATAACTATTTAATGTTATGCAGCACATGCCCCATACGTTCTTTCTTCGTTTTCATGTAGAATTCGTTGTATGGATTTGGTTTCACCTCGATAGGAACGTTCTCTACTACCTCAAGTCCGTATGCTTCCAGACCTACGCGTTTTACCGGATTATTGCTCATCAGGCGCATTTTCGTTACGCCGATATGACGTAAGATCTGTGCTCCGACACCATAATCTCGCTCATCCGCTTGATGGCCTAAATGCAAGTTCGCGTCCACCGTATCCAAACCATCCTCTTGGAGCTTGTATGCTTTCATCTTCTCCATCAATCCGATGCCTCGTCCTTCTTGGTTCAGGTAAACGATAACCCCTTTGCCTTCTTGGTCGATGCGGCGCATAGCCTCGTGCAGTTGCTCTCCGCACTCGCAACGCATGGAACCGAAGATATCACCTGTAGCGCAAGATGAGTGCACGCGTACTAAGATAGGCTCGTCTTTTTCGAATTTACCCTTTATCAAAGCTATATGCTCTAATCCATTGCTTTTCTGGCGGAAAGGAATGAGACGGAAATGTCCGTACTCGGTAGGGAGATCTACCTCTACGCCGTTCTCTACGATCGATTCGGTCCGGAGGCGATAAGCGATCAGGTCCTTGATGCAAATAATCTTGATATCGAATTTCTTGGCTACCTCAATTAATTGCGGCAGACGTGCCATGGTTCCATCCTCGTTGATGATCTCGATCAAGGCTCCGGCGGGATATAAACCGGCTAACCGGGCCAAATCCACGGCAGCCTCTGTATGACCCGCACGGCGAAGTACGCCACGAGAGCGGGCACGGAGCGGATTGATATGTCCGGGACGTCCCAGATCGGATGGCTTGGTCTTTGGATCAGCCAGCGCCAAGATCGTTTCCGCACGGTCGTACATGGAAACGCCGGTCGTACATTTCCCTCCTAATTTATCTACTGTTATCGTGAAAGGAGTACCTAGTAAAGAGGTGTTATTGGCAACTTGCATATCCAGCTCCAACTCTTGGCAACGTTCTTCCGTGATCGGGGCGCATAATACACCTCGTCCGTTTTTCAACATGAAGTTGATTTTTTCCGGGGTTACTTTCTCGGCCGCAATGATAAAGTCTCCTTCATTCTCCCGGTCCTCGTCGTCTACAACGATTAAGAACTTTCCTTCACGGAAATCCTCGATAGCTTCTTCGATGGTGTTTAATTGAATCTCGCTCATATTTATTGATTATTTATATCCGAGTTATTTTTTTAGCAAATGTAATGAATATATCATATTGATCAGCTCCTTACTGGTCTTTTGTACCATAACGATATCATGCCGTAGCAATTTACGTTGGTACGTAGCCAATAGGTAGATCGGCAATCCCAGTGGGAAGAAAATACCGATAGCCAAAGCAAGTTTCCCGTTTATATGCTTGCTTAGCTTATTATTGTAACCTCCGATGACCGGGTAGTCCATCAATTTATTCAAGAGCAAATTCTGGTCGGAATTACTTAATTCCTCCACGATATTTTCCGTGTCTTGAGCTAACAGTTCCGCTGTGTTATCTTTTCCTCCTTGTTTCCAAAATGTCAGATAATTGATCCAACGTTTATGGTTTGTCAGATAAGTCGTACTTTCTTCCACCAATTTCTCCAGTTGGGGGAGGGTGGCCTCATAATCGGGGGTGTATATGATCACCTCTTTCCGTTCCACTTTTCGCCCTTCACGCTTACCTATTAAGTTCTTCAAGGCATTCACGTAAGTGTCGGCATTCAAGATAACAGAATCTTTTACCGCTTTATAGGTTAGGAATATACCCATAGGTGTTAGGACCACGGAGCTAAGCCACATACCTTCCCATGCGTCCCAAACGCCGTCGCGTGCCATCTTGAAGCCCATATTATCTATAATATAATAGAAGATAAACAAGATTACCGAGATAACGACCGGCACGCCCAACCCTCCTTTACGGATGATGGCTCCTAAGGGCGCTCCGATAAAGAAGAACATGATGCAAGCGAACGATACCGTGAATTTCTTATGCCATTCCGTCAAGTGGCGGCGTACCTTATAGGCCTCGTCGCCAACCGTGGCCGCGCGGAAATAATAGTCGGTCTTGATATTCTCGATCGAGGATTTGGCCCGACCTAATAAGGCGGCTTGGCTACTCGCTGCTTGCGCTAGGTAAAGACTGTCGAAATCCAACTGGATGGTAGGAGTGATTACCGGCAATTTTTCCTGCTGCTCGTCTGGTTGCCCCTCGGCTTCACTCTCTTTTTTAGCCCGTAAGGACTTTAGTGTTTTTACGTATGAGGCATCGTAAATGCTTTTTGCGTTCACGTCCTTGATGCTATCCAAGCGTATGCCCATCGAATCGATAGAGGTTTGTAAATCCTTCAAGTTTTTTCCCATATATTGGTTCTGCATGAAAGATTCGTCGGTACGGTTGAAATTCGCGTCGAATTCAATCAAGATATCCTTGCTGCTGAATGATTCTCGTCGATAGGGGACGGCGGTTCTCGCTTGCGTCGTGTTGGCTTGGCTTTTACCTACGTTCTCGAAAGATTCTCCGTTGAATAAAGATAGGACAAGGAATAATTTATCGGCGGATGTCTTTAGCCGTCCGGAGTCCGCTACGATTACACGGGCGTTATTGAATCCTTCCGAATAATCATAGATCATCACGTCTTTTAATAAACCGTCCTTCGGGTCCTTTTTCTTCACATATACATTGAATCCGGGAATATCTTTGTAGAATGAACCTTCCGGAATATCCAATTCCGGTGATTTCTGGCGCATGGAATATAATAATGTATATAGCTTGACTTGGACAACGGGCATTACGTTGTTTTGGAAGAAAAAGGCTCCCACGCTCACGAATAGGAGCGTTACGATCAAAGGACGCATGATATGTATCAATGATACCCCGGCAGACTTCATGGCCAGTAATTCCAGACGTTCCCCTAAATTTCCAAAAGTCATTAATGAGGCTAATAGAATAGCCAAGGGAAGTGCCATTGGGACAAGGAACAAAGCCGCATACATAAACATCTCCGCTAATACAGGGATGCCAAGGCCTTTTCCCACCATATCGTCGATGTATCGCCAAAGAAATTGCATCAACACAATAAACAGACAAATACCGAATGTCATAAGAAACAACGGCAGGAATGTCTGCAGCATAAATGTATATAATCGTTTTATTCTCAACATTGCCTAATCTGGTTGAAGTGGCAAAAGTAGTGTAAAAAACGATAACACCCCACAGATTTCTGTAAAACTACTCTAAATACCAAGCGTTCGCTTCAAATCTTCCACTTGCGAGTCCCATAAATTAATGGAATCTTTTTTCTCCCCGGGTTCGGAGAAATCCGTAATCTCAAGTGCCGTAGAACCTGTTAATTCGATTGTATGGATTATAAATTCGAAATAAGCGTTCTCATCTTCCTCGTCTACCCAGCGGTAACGGATAAAGTTCTCCGGCTTGGAGTCGATCACTGTTGCCTCTTGGGCCTCTTTACTCCATTTAAAGGTATAGAGATTATCATTTATAATGACCTCGTCGGCGAACCAAGCGGAAAGTCCCAAAGCGGTGGTTAGGTGATTCCACAGGCTTCGTCGTGAAACTTTATCGAAAATGTATTCGATATGAAACTTCTCTTTCTTCATTGTTCTTATCCTTATATTTGCCGCAAGATACGTAAAAGATTTGAAAACGACTAATTTTAATGATGAAAAAAGTATCTAATAACTAACTGTTTAGGTGGAGACCTTAAAAATTAAGCGAATTTTTTTATTGAAAATGTTGTGTAATTCAAAAATAACCCCTACTTTTGCACCGTCAATAAGAGAAACAGTGACAATAAAATGATGGCGAGATAGCTCAGCTGGTTAGAGCGCATGATTCATAATCATGAG
>ERZ791621.976-NODE-976-length-12890-cov-5.93448_pt1 | contig 12890 bp, 8 predicted proteins | sample MGYA00510270_ERZ791621 | MGnify/ENA primary metagenome ERZ791621 (study PRJEB30046, sample SAMN00715189) | human gut metagenome | study: EMG produced TPA metagenomics assembly of the A metagenome-wide association study of gut microbiota in type 2...
CGCCAGAGGCTCCCCTCGGTAGGGGAGCTGTCTGCGAAGCAGACTGAGAGGTTGAGACCGTCTCACAAAATCAATGTGAGATGGTCTCTTTTCTTTTTGCATTTTTCTCGTTGTATCCAACTATTTGTGAGAGATGCACAAATATATCAGCTTTGATTTGTAAGAGCAAAACCGAATATCCACGCCATTCGACCGATTATCGCAACGGTCTTGCGAAAGGAAAAGTCTTTGATAAAATAATAGCGAAAGACGGAAAAACGACCGCACAACAGAGAAAACGCTACAGATACACGGGAGGAAAACGAATGCGAAGCATCGCCAAGCTCATGCAGGACTGGCAGTTCACCGGGCCGGACGGCAAGACCACTCTGGTGGAGCTGCCCCACACTTGGAACGCAAAAGACGGCCAGGACGGCGGCAACGATTACTGGCGCGGCACCTGCACCTACAGCACCACCTTTGCCGCTCCGGCGTTCGACGCAGCTTCGCAGGAAGTCTGGCTGCAGTTCGAGGGCGTCAATTCCAGCGCCAAAGTTCTGCTGAACGGCAGGAACATCTGCACCCACGACGGCGGCTACTCCACCTTCCGTGTCCATGTCTCCGACCTGCTGGCAAAGGACAACCAGCTCACCGTCGAGGTGGACAACAGCATCAACGACCGCATCTATCCCCAGAAGGCCGACTTTACATTCTACGGCGGCATCTACCGCGACATCAGCCTGATGGTGGTCAGCAAGAACCACATCGCTCTGGGCCACTTCGGCGACACCGGCGTCAAGATCACCCCCGCCCTCAAGGACGGCAAGGCTGACATCCGGGTCGAGACCATCGTGGAAGGTGAGGGCGCTGTCTCCGTCGAGCTGCAGGACGCAGCCGGCAGCATCGTGGCCAGGGCTGAGGGCGCAGACGCTCAGCTCCACCTGGACGCTCCCCACCTCTGGGACGGCGTGAAGGACCCCTATCTCTACACCTGTGTCGTCCGCCTGAGCAGCGACGGCACCGTGGTGGACGAAGTCTCCACCCGCGTGGGTCTGCGCACCTTCTCGGTGGACTCCAGGAACGGCTTCTTCCTCAATGGCCGTCCCTATCCGCTCCACGGCGTCTCCCGCCATCAGGACCGCAAGGGTGTGGGCAACGCTATCACCCGCGAGATGCACGATGAGGATATGGCCCTCATCCGGGAGCTGGGTGCCAACACTGTCCGGCTGGCCCACTACCAGCACGACCAGTACTTCTACGACCTCTGTGACCAGTACGGCATGGTGGTCTGGGCTGAGATCCCCTACATCTCCGAGCACCTGCCCAATGGCCGCGCCAACACCATCAGCCAGATGAAGGAGCTCATCTACCAGAACTACAACCACCCCTGCATCGTCTGCTGGGGCGTCTCCAATGAGATCACCATCTCCACCAGGGACAAGGCCGATATGCTCGACAATCACCGCGAGCTGAACGACCTGTGCCACAAGATGGACTCCACCCGCCTGACCACGCTGGCCTGCTACGCCATGTGCGGCCCCTTCAACCCGGTGGCCCACATCACTGACCTCGTCAGCTGGAACCTCTACCTCGGCTGGTATGTGCCGGGCCTGTTCCTGAACGACCTGTGGATGGACTTTTTCCATCTGGTCTACCCGGGCCGTCCTCTGGGCTTCTCCGAGTACGGTGCCGAGGGTATGCCGAACCTCCACAGCTCGAAGCCCCGCCGCGGCGACCACACCGAAGAGTATCAGGCAAAGTATCACGAGTACATGCTCCGCTGCTTCGACCGGCATAAGTGGATGTGGGCGACCCACGTCTGGAATATGTTCGACTTTGCAGCCGACGCCCGCGACCAGGGCGGCGAGCCGGGCATGAACCATAAGGGCCTCGTCACCTTCGACCGGAAGACCCGGAAGGACAGCTTCTACCTCTACAAGGCATGGTGGAGCGACGAGAACTTTGTCCACATCTGCTCCAAGCGGTTCACCGACCGCACGGAGAGCGAGATGGAAGTGAAGGTCTACTCCAACCAGAAGTCCGTCGCCCTCTACGTCAACGGCGAGAAGGCCGGCGAGCAGACCGGCGAGCACGTCTTCAGCTTCCGTGTGCCGCTGACCGGCGAAATCGAAGTCAAGGTTGTGGCCGGTGACTGCACCGACACCGCTTCCTTCCGTCATGTGGACACCCCGAATCCCAGCTACAAGCTGGTCAAGACCAAGTCCAAGAGTGCAAACTGGGTCTGATCTGTGAAACATTCCGCCGACCGGCGGTTGTTATAGAAAAAAAGGAGGAGAATCCGTGAAAAACACCAAACCGAAAGTACGGCTGTGGTCTGTTCTCACCGGCCTGACGGCTATCCTGACCGTCGCTGCCATCGTGGGCAACATCATCGCAAACCAGTACGCTACCACCATCAACGTCGCTCTGAATGCATCTACCTATAAGATCATCCACGGCGAGAATACCGGCGATACCGAATACTTCAAGAAGGGCTTTGCTTCCGATGAGGAGCGCGAGGCTTACGAGGCCGAACTGTGCGCGACGGTCGAGGCCGAGGGCGCAGCTCTGCTGAAGAACGAGAACAATGCTCTGCCTCTGGCCAGCGGCGCTAAGGTCAGCCTGTTCGGCCATGGCTCTGTGGACCTGATGTACGGCGGCACCGGCTCCGGCTCTGTCGATACCAGCAAGGCTCCCAACCTCAAGCAGGCTCTGGAAGCTCAGGGCATCACCATCAACCAGACCCTGTGGGACCTGTACAGCTCTGACTCCATGATGAGCAAGTACAGCCGCCTGACCCCCGCTTCCATCTCCGATACTCTGGAGGCGAACACCCAGTACGCTGTCAACGAGGCTCCCTGGAGCGCTCTGTCCAGCGCTGAGTCCAGCTTTGCTGAGTACGGCGACGCTGCGATCGTGGTCCTCTCCCGCTCCGGCGGTGAGGGCGCAGACCTTCCCAGCGGCGAGAATGGCACCAGCGACAGCTGGATCTCCGGCCAGGAGGGCGACGGCAACTACCTCGCTCTGTCCGCTGAAGAGATCGAGCTGCTGCAGAACCTGAAGGCTCTGAAGGACAACGGTACCTTCAAGTCCATCGTCGTCCTCATCAACAGCTCCAACGCCATCGAGCTGGACTTCCTCAACCCCGAGATCTGCGGTGAGGACTACGGCATCGACGCTGCTATGTGGATCGGCGACGTGGGCCAGACCGGTATCAACGGTGTGGGCCAGCTGCTGTCCGGCGCTGTCACTCCCTCCGGCTCTCTGGTCGATACCTATCTGTACGACAACATGGCAAACCCCGCTATGTACAACTTCTACACCCAGGCTTACCCCAACGCAGCAGAGTACAACCTGCTGACCGAGGGCCCTGACGTGCAGGGTATGTACAGTGTCTATCAGGAAGGCATCTACCTGGGCTACCGTTACTTCGAGACCCGTTACGAGGATGTCGTCATGGGTACCGCCAAGGCTGGCGATTACAACTGGGCGACCACCGTTGCTTACCCCTTCGGTTACGGCGACAGCTACACCACCTTCGCATACTCCAACTTCAACGTGACCGAGTCTGACGATGCCTTCACCGTCACCCTGAAGGTCACTAACACCGGCAAGACCTTCTCTGGCAAGGAGACCGTCCAGATCTACTTCCAGTCTCCCTATACCGCTTACGACAAGGCAAACGGCATCGAGAAGGCTGCTGCTGAGCTGTGCGGCTTCGCAAAGACCGACGTGCTGGCTCCCGGCGCTTCTGAGGACGTGACCATCACTGTCCCGAAGAGCGAGCTGCGCACCTACGACGCGAACAACGCCAAGACCTACATCGTGGACGCTGGTGACTACTACTTCACCGCTGCCACCGATTCCCACAACGCAGTCAACAACATCCTGGCTGCCAAGGGCTACACCGTCGAGAACACCAATGGCCGCATGACCGAGGACGGCAGCACCGACCTCGTCTGGAAGTGGACCAACGACACCCTCGACACCACCACCTTCTCCACCGGCGCAAATGGCACTGCCATCACCAACCTGTTTGACGAGTCCGACCCCAACAAGAGCAGCGATGCTCCCGGCAGTGTGACCTGGATGAGCCGTTCCGACTGGACCGGCACCATCCCCACCGCTCCCGCACAGCTGACCGCCAACGAGACTCTGGCTGCAAGCCTCGCCTTTACCCAGTACGACGGCTCTGAGGCCAACAGCGTCGAGATGCCCACTCTGGGCGCCAAGAACGGCCTGACCCTCGCTTCCATGATCGGCAAGGACTTCGATGATCCCGAGTGGGATACCCTGCTGGACCAGCTGACCTACAGCGAGATGGTCAACACCATCACCCTCGGCTTCCACAACACCGCAGCCGCTGCCTCCATCGGCAAGACTGCTACCAAGGACGAGAACGGCCCTCAGGGTCTGACCGCTGCCCTGACCGGTGGTGCATCCGCAATGTGCTACACCTCCGAGGATGTCATGGCTGCTACCTTCAATGTTGACCTCATCAACGAGGTCGGCAGATGCATCGGCGAGGACTGCCTGGCCATGGGTTACTCCGGCCTGTACGGCCCCGGCATCAATATGCACCGCACCGCTTACTCCGGCCGTAACTTCGAGTACTACTCTGAGGACCCGTTCGTGGCTGGCACCATCTGCGCTGCTGAGGTGCAGGGCATCCAGTCCAAGGGCGTCTACGTCTACCTGAAGCACGTCGCCCTGAACGACTCCGAGACCAGCCGCCGCGGTGTCAACACCTGGCTGAACGAGCAGACCGCTCGTGAGATCTATCTGGAAGTCGCTGACAAGGCCATCACCGATGGCGGCGCCTGGAGCGTCATGACCGGCTTCAACCGCTGGGGTGCTACCTGGTGCGGCGCTAACGCCAACCTGCTGACCAGCTTCCTGCGCGGCGAGCTGGGTATGCGCGGCATGTGCATCACCGACTACTCCGGTTCCAGCCAGTACATGGACCTGGTGGACGGCCTCATCGCCGGCTCTGACATCTGGGACAGCCCGACGCCCAAGATCCACACCACCAAGGCTGCAAACTATGAGAACGATGCCTACATCGTCACTCAGATGCGCAATGCGATGCACCACATCCTCTACACCGTGGTCAACTCCAACGCCATGAACGGCTGGGCTTCCACCGATACCCTGAAGACCATCACCCCGTGGTGGCAGACCGCCATCTATGCGCTCATCGCAGTGCTGGCCGTCCTGACCATCCTGTGCGCATGGCAGCTGAGCAAGGCCCTCAAGGCTAAGAAGAGCATGGTCGATACCGCTCCCGCAGCTGACCAGAAGTAATTCCGGCGCAGATTTCCGCAACTGTTAAGAACAAATGGCAGCCTGTCCCTGCCGGCCGCGCCCGCCCGGGCGGGGGCGGGGTGTCGGGCAGGCTGCCGTTTTTTATAAGAAAAAAGGAGACACCGCAAATGGGTGAACAAACCGCAAAGGCGCCGGGCCTGAACCGCGCCAAGACCTACCAGCTGGTGCTGTTCCCGCTGAACAACGGCGCAACGAACGTGTACTATGTGCTGGTGCTTTCCTACATCGCCACCTTCGGCAGCAAGGTGCTGGCCCTGTCCATGATCTTCGCTTCGGTCATGGTCACCGGTATGCGCCTGTTCGACGCGATCACCGACCCCATCATCGGCGCCCTGATGGACCGCACCAACGGCAAGTTCGGCAAGTTCCGGCCCTTCATGGTCATCGGCAACCTCATCATGGCAGCCAGCATCCTCGTGCTGTACTGCCTGACCCCGCTCATCCCCGCCAGCTCGATGTTCCTGCGCTATGCGGCTTTCGTGGCTCTGTACGCAGTCTGGGTCATCGGCTACACCTTCCAGACCAGCTGCACCCGTTCCGGCCAGACCGTTCTGACCAACGACCCCAAGCAGCGCCCCCTGTTCACCATTTTCAACACCGTCGGCTCTCTGCTGGGCATGGGTGCGATGCAGTTCTTCGCCCCCATCCTCGCCAAAAACTATGAGGGCGGCTACGCCTCTGCCGGTTTCTTCCGCACTCTGGCTCCTGTGGGCATCGTCATCTCCATCCTCCTCACCATTCTGGCCATCATCGGCATCTGGGAGAAGGACCAGCCCAAGTACTTCGGCATCGGCGGCGAGGTCAGCGAGAAGGTCAAGCTGCACGAGTACGTCCAGATCATCAAGAACAATAACCCCATGCAGCGTCTGATGGTGGCTGGTGCTGGCTGCAAGCTGGCTCTCTCCATCGCCACCAACACCACCGTCCTGTGTATGCTGTACGGCTGCATGATGGGCAACTATGACGGCTTGTACCTGCCCATGATGGTGCTGGGTTACGTCTTCAGCGTGCCCTTCTTTCTGCTCACCGTCCGCACCAGCCAGAAGGAGGGCCAGAAGGCCAGCCTGATGAAGTACGTCAGCGTGGCATTCATCTGCTACATTGGCGTGCTGGTGCTGCTGCTGCTCTGGGGCCGCAGCGACGCCTTCACCCTGTCCATCATGGGTGACAACGGCCTGTCCATCAACCTCTACACCATCCTCTTCATCGCATTCTTCGGCATCGGCTACGGCGCATACTACGCCACCGCCGATATGCCCATCCCCATGGTCGCCGACTGCTCCGACTACGAGACTTACCGCAGCGGCAACTACATCCCCGGCATCATGGGTACGCTGTTCAGCCTGGTGGACAAGCTGGTGTCCAGCCTGTCCGCTACCGTCGTCGGCATCGCTGTGAGCTTCATCGGTCTCGAGAGCCTGCCCACCCAGTACGACCCCTACACCCCCGGTATGAACTGGGTGGTCATCGTGCTGTTCTGCATCATCCCGATGGTGGCCTGGGCCGCTACCCTTATCGCCATGAAGGGCTACACCCTGACCGGCGAGAAGATGAAGGAGATCCAGGCTGTCAACGCCTGCCGCCGCGACGCTGTGGCAAACGGCATGAAGCTGGAAGAGGCCATGACCAAGTGGCAGAGCATGGACCAGCTGCCCGCCGAGTACCGCAGCTGAGCCTGTAAAGAGGAAGAACATGGAACAGAATGTACTGAACACTGACCTGACCGGCAAGGTGGCCGTCGTCACGGGCGCAAGCGGCACCCTGTGCTCCATCTTCGCCAAGGCTCTGGCTCTGGCAGGCGCAAAAGTCGCCCTGCTGGGCCGCAATATGGAGAAGCTCAAGGCTCTGGCCGACGAAATCGAGGCCGAGGGTGGCATCGCCAGGGGTTACACCTGCAACGTCATGAACAAGGCCAACTGCCTGCAGGTGGCTGAGGACGTGATGGCAGAGCTTGGCCCCTGCGATATTCTGGTGAACGGTGCCGGCGGCAACAACGCCCGCGCCAACACCGACAAAGAGTATTTCGAGATGGCCGACCTCGAGGACGATACCGTGACCTTCTTCGACCTCGACGAGAGCGGCGTAGAGATGGTGTTCGACCTGAACTTCATCGGCACCCTGCTGCCCACCCAGGCCTTCGCCCGCCAGATGGTGGGCCGCCCGGGCTGCAACATCCTCAACATCTCCAGCATGAACGCTTACCTGCCCCTGACCAAGATACCGGCCTACTCCGGCTCCAAGGCCGCTGTGACCAACTTCACCCAGTGGCTGGCCGTCCATTTCAGCAAGGTCGGCATCCGGGTGAACGCTATCGCTCCGGGCTTCTTCGCCAGCGAGCAGAACGCCAGCCTCCTCTACAATGAGGACGGCACCCCGACGGCCCGTACCAACAAGATCCTCGCTGCGACCCCCATGGGCCGCTTCGGAGACAGCGAAAAGGACCTTGTGGGCGCGCTGCTGTTCCTGCTGAACAATGACGCTGCCGGTTTCATCACCGGCATCTGCCTGCCCATCGATGGCGGCTTCTCCGCCTATTCGGGCGTGTAAAGTCTCAATAAAAAAGTAAAACAGCCGCCCAGGCCTCCATAGACAGGAGACTTGGGCGGTTGCTTTGCGTATGGAGGAGTTGAATGAAAAGGCTTGCGATGGCTAAAAAACGTCGGAAATTGTGCAAATGAGACAAAAAGCGACGAAAAATCCGTTGTAAATATATAATAATCACAATGGTGAGAAATAAAAATCAGTTATTATGAGAATGGACACAAAGCAGTAAAAATAGTAAAATAAGGGAAAATAAAGGAAGGGGGTAACAGGTTCGCCCTATTGGTCCTGAGTAAAGTGAAGCGAGGTGGAGCGCAATGAAGTTCAAAGAAAGCAAAAAATGTATCACAGTGGATTCGTTGAACATCACACGCAATATCATGATGTGGGATGAGACGATGATACAGCTCAGCAATGTTTCAGCTATCACGACCAGACCGCTGAATCCGATCTATGTTCCGTGGTATCCTGCTGCTGCAGTCCTTCTTCTTCTGGGATTGTCGGGCATCCAGTCTTATAGCGGTAAGACGATGGGATTTCTCATGATCATAGCGGGTGCGGTGATGGCATTCTGGTGCTTCAACATGAACTCGGAGCGGAAGGAGCAGACTATCCTGACAGTCCAGATGAACTCGGGAGTGAGTTACTTCTTCATGGTAAAAGAAAAGAAGATACTGAATAAGCTGCTGGCAGTGCTGGCGAAGATCATCGCAGATGGCGGTGTGGGTAACGCAAGCATTTCAATCAGTATCAAAGACTGCACGATACGAGATAATGCACGGCTTTTCAACGGTGTGAATATCTGATGAATTGCTTACAGCAAAAGGAGGGAAGACGATGGGGGTTTCAATCGATTTGAGCGGCCTCAAGGTAAAAGGAAATGCACGGGTAATGAACGACGTCAAGATAACCGGATATGAGGATGCGAAGATACGGGCAGAAAACACTGAGATAGACGGCAATGTGGAGTTTTTGGAGCGGCTGGAGATAGGGCCGGTTCTTGATGAGGTACAAAGGCAACTCCGAAATCTGGACCCCTCTTCGGCGGAGTATCGCTCACTGAAACAAATCGTAGAAATGAAGAATACTGCTCCGCAGAGTATTATGAATGCGCTGAAAAAGCATCTTGCCGATTTTTCGCAGGGCGTGCTCAGTAATGTTGTGGCAGCGTATATTTCTAAGCGTTTCCCTTAAAAGCAAGCAAAAAGCTCCGGCTTTCGTACGAAGGCCGGAGCTTTTTGCTTGCTTTTCAGGACTCTTTTTCTACATTCTGTTGTTTCTGCTCGATTTTTTCCATATAGCGCCAGAGGGTCGTGCGGCTGATGCCCAGCTGACGGGCAGCGGCGGCGCGATTTCCGCCGTGGGCGGCGACGGCCTGCTGGACGACATCGCGGATGACCTCTTCGAGGGTCTGCTCACTGGGCTTGCGGGCAGAAGCCGGCTGCGGCACGGCCCGCAGAGTCCGCTCTTTGGAAAGCATATCGGCCACCGTCCCGGCCCGGATGTAGGGGCCGTCCGACAGGGCGGCGAGGGCGCGCAGGACGTTCTTGAACTGGGTGTAATTGTTGGGCCAGGGGTACTGGCGGAGCATCTCGATGGCCCGGGGCTCGAAGCCCGAGAGCTGCTTGCCCAGCTCGAGGTTCAGGCTGTTGAGGTAGAGGCTGGACAGAGACGGGATCTCGTCGGAGCGGCTGCGCAGGGAGGGCAGGGGAAGGGCCAGTGAGCCCAGCCGCTCACTGAAATGCCGCAGCACCTCCGGCACCGGCTCCCCCTCGACGATGGAGCAGGAGAAGATGAGCCGCACCCGGCGGGCAAGACCGGTTTCTTCAATGGCGGCAAGAAGCTCTGAACGACACTGGGGCGGGATGGACTCAAAATTCTGGAAGTAGATGGTGTTTCCGGTGGCGCTGAGAGGGGAGTTGTAGTGGTTGAGCAGGAAATCCCAGGTCTTCTCATTCAGCAGCGCACAGTTCACCACGATGAAGGGGTGGTTTGCAAGGGAGCTGTGCAGATAGAGGTAGCGTGCGATCTGCTCTTTGCCGGTGCCGGGCTCGCCGTAGATGAATACCGGCTGGCGCAGCAGGGCGAGGGAGCGTATCTCGGCCGCCTGGGTACCCATCGCGCCGCTGAGGCTGTAGAAGCTGTTGGCGAAGAGGTATTCGCACTCGCCTTTGTTCAGGGTGCGCAGGCCGGGACGGCTGGAATGGAGCGGGATGCGGGCCGGAACACAGTAGAACAGACACCGCTGGATGTTGTTCATCAGCAGCTGCTGGGCGGTGATGCTGTAGAGCTGGTCCCGATCGGTGTAGTAAAAGCGGAGGTTGCCGCTGGCCGGGATCTCCCGGATGTGGGACTGAAGGACGCTGCTCAGCTCCGCCGGGACCTCGGAGATGCTGCTGTAGAAGAGGTCGCCGTTGGACTCCATGACGATGACGCGGCCATTCTGGCCCTGAGTGATGCTGCGGAGGAACAGGTTCTCCTGCCGCAGCTGGCCGAACCAGGAGCTGATGTTCACGGCCTGGTCGATGGCGGCGTGGAGGCTTTCGACGCCGGAGGTGATGAGGAAAGCGTCGAAGCCCATCTCCCGGGCGATGGTGTGGGTGACCATGTCACAGACCACCATCCGGTAGCCGCCCTGCTGCAGGCGTTCCAGGGTGTGTCGAACCTCAGCGGCGTTGTTCACGGTGAGGATGTCGAGGTTGAAGTCCAGCAGACTGCACAGGGTGTGGGCCGGCTCGGTGATGGAGGGAAAGCCCACGATGGCGTAGAGGCTGGAATAATTCTCGGCCAGCTTCATGGTGCGCAGCACGTCGTACACCGAGATGTGGATGTCCACCACCGGCAGGTCGGTCACCTGCCGGATGAGGGCGGCGGTGCCGCCGCGGGAGATGATGCAGTCGTAGGAGTTGGGGGGCATCTGCTGCACGATGGCCTGCCCGTCTTCCAGGTCGCCGGTGTAAATGTCCATTTCGACATTGGGATAAGCCTGTGCCGCCTGCTCCATCGCAGTGCGCATTCCGTCGTAGGGGGCGATGCCCAGAATACGGGTGTGAGTCTCTATCACAACAGACACCTCCGTTCATATTTGCTACTATTCTAGCAAACAAATGCCCGAAAATCAAACAAGGACCGTTCTGATTTGAAACGATTTGAGACTTTATAACCAGAAAACTTAAATGACGTTTCAAATTAAAACGGAAAAGACAGCTCGTTTCCATGCACACCGTGTCAAAATGAGGCATAATGGTATCACGAGAATAAATCATGAGAGGAGGAGCAACCTATGCTGCTTCTGCTGATCCTTGCAGATGACTTTACAGGTGCGCTGGACACGGGCGTCCAGTTTGCTGCCTGCGGCATCCCCACCCGCGTCGTGGTCGGAGAGCAGGTGGATTTTGCAGCCAATGACGCCGCTGTGCTGGTGGTGGACACCGAGACACGCCATCTGCCCGCTGCAGAGGCCTATGCCGTCATTGCAAAACTGACCCGGGAGGCGATGAGTGCGGGCGTTTTCAGCATCTATAAAAAGACAGACTCCGCTCTGCGCGGAAACATCGGCGCAGAGCTTTCGGCCCTGCTCAAAACCAGCGGGGAGCGCCAGCTGCCGTTCCTGCCGGCCTTCCCCCAGATCGACCGTGTGACCCGGGACGGAGTACATTATATCAGCGGCGTGCCTGTGACTGAGAGCCCCTTCGGCATCGACCCCTTTGAGCCGGTGCGCCACGCCAGGGTGACGGAGCTCATCGGGGAGCAGACCGATGTGCCTGCCCACAGCTTTCCGACTCTGAAAGAGGGTGAGGCTGTGCCGGAGCAGGAGGGCATCCTGGTCTTTGACGCCGGGAGCCTTGACGACCTTGCGTCCACGGGCCGCGCCCTGTTCCAGAATGGCAAGCCCCGCCTGATGGCAGGCTGTGCCGGCTTTGCAGCGCTGCTGCCCGACCTGATGAAGATGACCGAGCGCAGGACGGTCACCATGCCGAAGCTGGACCCCCGTCTGCTGGTGGTCTGCGGAAGCGTCAACTCCATCACCCTGCGCCAGCTGGATGTGGCCGAACAGAACGGCTTCTCCCGCCTGCGTCTGACCCCGCGCCAGAAGCTCGACCCCGGCTATTGGGAGAGCGAGAACGGCAAAGAGGCCCTGCAGGGCATCAACGAGATGCTGGCCGCGAGCTCCCGCTGCATCATCGAGACCAATGACGAGGGCGGCAACCAGCCCACGGCGGATTACGCCGCCGCCCGGGGCCTCGACCTCGAGGGCCTGCGGGTCGGCATCGCCAGCAGCATCGGCCATATGCTGGGCAAACTGTTCACCAGCCCTGCGCTTGGGACCCTGCTGCTCACCGGCGGCGACACGCTGTTACAGTGCATGAACTGCGTGGGCATCAAGGAGCTTGAGCCGGTGTGCGAGATGGAAAAGGGCGTCGTGCTGGCTCGCTTCACCTACCGCGGCTGCACCCGCTACGTTATCACCAAGTCGGGCGGCTTCGGCCACGAAAAACTGCTGCTCGACCTTGCAGACCGCATTGCAGCCGAGCAAACTTGAGATAGACGATGGATTCGGAGAAAACCATGGCCTATCAGAAACTTCCCGGCCTGCCCTGAGACGGTACGATCTACGAAAACGAAGAGATGGATACGCTGGAAGCTCTGCTGCCCACCAGTGTCCAGACCCGCTGATTTTTTTGAAGGAGGAAATTTGTTATGCTGACCCAGTACAATCTGAAGATGCCGCACGCAGTTTACGGCGGCGAGAACGCAATGGATAACATCACCGCCATCATCAAGGCCCGTGGTGCAAAGAAGGTGGCAATGTTCACCGACAAGGGCATTGAGGGCGCTGGCCTGTTCGCCCTGCCCGAGGAGGCTGTGAAGGCTTCCGGCGCAGAGTATTATGTTCTGGACGAGCTGCCTCCCGAACCCAGCTACATGGCTGTCCAGAAGCTGGTAGATGAGTTCAAGGCTTCCGGCGCCGACCTCATCGTGGCCTGCGGCGGCGGCTCCGTCATGGACGCAGCCAAGCTGGCAAGCGGGGTGGGGGGCGGGGC
>ERZ791621.981-NODE-981-length-12828-cov-2.58044_pt1 | contig 12828 bp, 9 predicted proteins | sample MGYA00510270_ERZ791621 | MGnify/ENA primary metagenome ERZ791621 (study PRJEB30046, sample SAMN00715189) | human gut metagenome | study: EMG produced TPA metagenomics assembly of the A metagenome-wide association study of gut microbiota in type 2...
GCGACGCTGCGGCAAGAAGCTTGGAAAAAATTTTACCGGCGATACCAATCGTAAAGAGAGTCACCACAACTATTCCCACCGCCGCAAAAGCAGTGCGAATCAGAATTGACACGGACGGCAGCGGAATCAGTTCAGCCAGCTCCGGTGCAAAACGCAACGACAGAAATATCCCGAGCACCCAACCGACGATAGCGAGAATCTCCCGCACAACACCACGGGATACACCCAAAATCGTCGAGAAAAACAAAACGGCCAAAATGACCCAATCGATCTCATTCATTCTTGTGTTCTAGCCTATTTGTTTTCCGTATGAATGCCACCGTTGCTGATTGCATTGAGAGCCAAAATGTCTAAAGCGCGTTTTGCATCGTCCTGCGATGCAAAGCGTCCGACACGTACACGCCACAAGTCGCTGCCGCGACGACGAACAATCTCCGTATAAGAAGGCAAGCCTAATTTTCGCAGATCTGCGGCTACCTTTTCTGCCGACTGTTTCTGACTTGTAGCCACAACCTGAATAAAGTACCGTCCGTTTGAAACCGCTTGCAACGGTCCTTGAGTTGCCTTAGTGGCTACAACCTCCTTTTTCTGTTCTTCTTTATTTTTTTGCGATTTTTCTACTGATTTTGCCTGCCCTTCAGATTTGGCAACCGCCTTGGCCTCCACCGACTTCTGTTCCGGCGTTGTTAACTGCTTGGCACCCACCGTAACCGGATTATCGCTTTTCAAACTTTGGGCTGCCGCAGGCTCTGCCGTTGCGAGATCCGTCGGGATTGTCGGCACCTGTTTTTCCTTCCGGTTGATCGGTACGACCTTTGCTGCAGTGTTGTCCTGCAAGGAAGGAATTTCCAACTTGGCACCGCGCTGCGAGTACATATCGTTCGGCTCAAACAAAGCCGGCGCAACGACCGCAACAGCCGCCACAATAGCAAGCAACCCGATGTGTCGACGTTTGTTCTTGAGTCGGGCAATTTGTTTGCGGTGCTCCTCGTCTTCGGCTCCCAGATCCATATCTTCCATAGGCGAACTGGTGTGTACAGCACCTTTACGAGGAGGATTGGGGCCAAAAAGTTTTTGAAACTTGTCGATCATGCGAACCGAAACGCTCGAAACGTCGTTCAATAAAAAACACCAACTGGACGATGTATCAAAAAAAGGACCCGCAGACCGGATACTCCGGTACGGGCCCTCTTTTGTTGCTGCCGCTACAGATTACTTAACCTGACTTGCGGCAAGCTGTTCTTCGCGAAGATCATGCTTGAGGGATTCAATAATCCCTGTGACCGTCACAAAAGAGCCGAACCCGATAATTTTAACAGTCTCGGGCCCCTCAGTGAGACTTTCTTTCAAAGCTTTGCGAATGGCATCGTCTACAGAGCTACAGGTAACCACCTTGCCCATATCGACACCGCCTTCCTGCATTGCATCCATCAGCTCAAGAGCTTCGGCGCCACGTGGCTTTGGCAATCCCGTTACAAACCAACGGTCAATATGTCGGTTCATGATCTTGGCAACCGAAGCCATGTCCTTGTCGGCAAACATACCGAAAACAGCCCACACCTTGTCCTTTGGCGATGTGGTGCGCGCTAGATTCTCAGCGAGCACTTCCGCAGCCTGCGGATTGTGTCCGACGTCAATCGTGACACTGGCACCGTATTGATCACACTCCTTGACCTTCTCGAAACGGGCGGCAATGACGACGTTTTCCAAACCCTCGACTACGGCCGAGCGCGTCACCGGCAGAAAATCCTGCATCACGGCGAGAGCGGCCAAAGCGCCCGCTGCATTCTGCAACTGAGCGACGCCTGAAATCGCCGGTTTGGGTAGATTGCGCCATTCGGTCGTATGAATCGTTGCCATGGACCGCAGGTCCATCTCGAAGTCCCACATACCGTGGTGGCGATAAGTCAAAAAGTCCTTACCCCACACATAAATCGGCGCGAGCAGTTCATGCGCATATTCAATCACCGATTCAGGCGGTTGCGGATCAGTACAAATCGCCGGCTTGCCATGGCGGAAAATATGCGCCTTTTCCCAGCCGATTTTTTCGCGTGTATCACCAAGATACGCCGAGTGATCAATACCGATGCTGCACAAGATGGCACAATCCGTATCAATCGCGTTCATCGCATCGAGACGACCGCCCAATCCAATTTCCAGAATCACAGCGTCAAGATGTGCCTTTTGGAAGATGCGCAGAATCGCCAGTCCCGTAAATTCAAAATACGTCAGCGGTTTATCGCCGCGGGCCTTCTCGACTTCCTTGAACGCCTCAATGAGCGTGTCATCGTCGACTTCATCGCCTGCAATCACGCAACGTTCGTTAAAACGCAGCAAATGCGGAGACGTATGCATACCCACGCGATACCCCGAGTAACGCAGGACAGATTCCAACAAAGCACAGGTGCTACCTTTACCGTTGGTGCCTGCCACGGTAAACACCGGGCAAGTAAACTCGATTCCCATGCGAGCAATCATGTCTTTCATGCGCTCGAGACCGAGATCCATGGGTTTTTCATGGATTTTGCCGATGTAGTCAAGCCACTCATTGAGACCGGCTTGCTGCCCGGGAGCAGTAAAAGTTGTTGTATTGGCCATTGAGTCGTACTCCATGCCTTTTTTCTTGGCGGCGCTGATCACACCCGCCGCCCGTGGGGGTCTGCTTCGAATTCGTTTCTAGCGTCTGGCACACACGTCCAGACATTCAATCTCATTATGCCGCGGCTTGACGGCAGCGATGCGCTGCAGATAGCGATCGTTGTCCGCACGGCCGTCTTCATACGCCAATATATGCCAATCGGACGGGATCAGATGCAGCAACTCTCTGTCTTGCAGAAAATGTTGAGGATTCTTCGGCCCGAAATTGAGCATTGTCTGATGTCGCGTGAATGTCTCGTACAAGAAAAAACCGCCGGGTTTGACACAGGAGCATAACGCGTCAAATCGATCACGCCAGAGGTAGTTGATGCCGATGACTGCGTCAAAAGACTCGGGAGCGAAAAACCAATCCTCTTTTTCCAAATCTCGTTGGATATACTGCACCCCTACTAACGGTTCAGGTACAGGATTGATGTCGACCGCCGTCACATCACAACCAAGTCCGACCAAAAAACGCGTGTTGCGACCGTTACCGCTAGCTATCTCAAGAACGCGGGTACCTGTCTTAAGATATGGCGAAAAACGAATGAGCCATGCGCTTGGCAAATCAGCTTTGGTACTCAGGTCGGCAGCCATCGTTAAAGTCCTTTCGCAAAACGTCAGAAGATAGCGTTGACAAGCCAGCTGCCGAACATAAGAAACGGCCGCACAAAATAACTCACAAGCCCGGTCACAATCAAAATCAACAGGATACCCATACCCCAAGGTTCTGTCCTCTGATAGGCAACTGCTGTTTTAATAGGCAGCAATCCCGAGACAATGCGGCCGCCATCCAGAGGAAGAATCGGTAACAAGTTAAACGACATGAGCATCAAGTTCACGGAGATGCCGGCGTAGCAGAAATCGAACAAAAGCTGTGCGGCGGCTTGCGATGGCATCATGCCGATAAAAAGCTTCAGAGCAAGAGCCCAAAGTAAAGCTTGAACCAGATTGCAACCAGGACCGGCGAGGGCAACCCAAATCATGTCCGTCTTGGGATTGCGCAGCAAGCGGAAATTAACGGGAACAGGTTTAGCCCATCCGAACAGCAAACTTGATCCACCGCTAATCAGGCTGCCGAGCAATAAAACACCGGGCACCAAAAGCGTCCCAACCGGATCGATGTGCCGAATCGGGTTCATCGTGACGCGGCCGAGTACCCAGGCGGTACGGTCGCCGCAGAGCTTAGCGACGTAGCCGTGCGCGGCTTCGTGCAGCGTAATGGCCAAAATCGCGGGAATGGCCCAGAGAGCAATGGTGGAGACGGTGTCTAACATAATGGTTTTGATGCTACCACGCGAAATAGGAAAAACGATAACGAGAGGCGGCCTGCGGTGAACAATTGTCAATGCGTCAAGACGGTCGGCTTAGAACCCTTCTCTTCTGCCCTAGTTCGTTGATTTTCAGGAGTTTTTACTCCTTGAGAATCAATTTGCGAAATATTTTGAACCGTTTTCCCAAATACAGTTGTTAACGAAAAAATAAAGATCCCCGCCATTTCTGACAGGGATCCTTGATTTGTCTATTTGTTTGTCGGAAGCGCCCGCTTTAAGCAAAGCGCTTCATTGACTCGCAATTAGAACACTGCGCAAGCAGCAAAGCCGAGTGCCACGGAGAACACGATGGCGAGCACGCCAGGCAGGAAGAAGGCGTGGTTGAACACCCACTTGCCGATACGGGTCGTACCCGTGTCGTCCATCTGCACGGCACCCAGAAGCGTCGGGTAGGTCGGCAAAACGAACAGCGCGGACACGGCGGCGAAGGAAGCAACCAGCATGTAGGAGTCGCCCGGGTTGCTGGCGGAAATACCGAGAGCAGCAACGACAGCAGGCGTAATGGCCTTAGCGGTAGCAGCCTGAGAGTACAGGAGCATAGCAGCAAAGAAGTACACCACAGCGAGCAGAGCCGGATACTGGGCAACGGTCGCGGCAGAGAATTCCTTGATTTCGGCAGAGTGACCGGACACGAACGTGTCGCCAAGCCAAGCAACGCCGAGCACGCAAACGATAGCCACCATACCGGACTTGAACACGGACGTGGAAGCAACGTTACCAACGTCAATCTTGCAAGCCATAGTGATACCGCAACCAACCAGAAGCATCAAGCTCATGATAGCAGCGTCACGGCCGACAACCACGTTCTTGATGATGCCAACAGCCGGCGAAATAGCGGAAGCATAGAGAACCACGCAGAGAACGCCGATCAGGAAGATACCGACGGAGAGCTTGGCACCGGGCTTGAGGTTGTAGGTGCGAGCACCTTCAGGAGCCTTCACGAGACCCTTAGCCAGACGATCCTTGTAGACAGGGTCGCTGTCGAGGTCGAGGTTCTGAATCATGGTCATCACGAAAGCGGTGAGCATGCAGCCGATGAAGGTCGTCACAATCCAGATACCCAGCAAGGCGGGATAAGACCAGCCGAACGGTTCCAGAACACCGGTCATGTAAATCACAGCAGCCGACACCGGAGAAGCCGTAATGGCGATCTGGGAAGAAACCACAGCGATAGACAGCGGGCAAACAGGACGAATCTTCTGTTCCTTAGCGACTTCAACGATAACCGGGATCATCGAGAAGGCGGTGTGGCCGGTACCGGCGAAAATCGTCAGCACATAGGTCACAACAGGAGCCAGATAGTTGATGTACTTGGGATTGGAACGAAGGATACGTTCAGCAATCTGGACGAGGCAATCAAGACCACCGGCGAGCTGCATTGCGGAAATAGCAGCGATCACGGAGGTGATGATCAAGATCACGTCCCAGGGAATGTTACCCGGCTTCATGCCGAGGCACAAACCCAAAACCAGCACACCGGCGCCGCCGGCGTAGCCGATACCGATGCCGCCAAGGCGAACACCGATGAAAATCGCACCGAGAAGTACGATTATCTGAAGAATAAGCATGATATCCATGACATCTCCAAAGGGTTGTTAACAACTTTGTTTTATTTATGCTACAGAGCAGCTCGCAACGAAAGTCACGGCCGCTCTGCAGTTTCAGATCTCTTGAGGCGGATTCCGGAGACCGCCCCAAGGATTCCCGTAGTTCCGATCAGGTTACTGAACGAACTTCGGTGCAATCAGGTTCTGCAGATTGAACGTGGCATCCCACTCTTCCTGAGTAAGAAGCTTGCGTTCTTCCACAACAACCTGGTGCAGAGACTTGCCCGTGTGATAGCACTCGTGTGCCATTTCAGAGCAAACCTTGTAGCCGAGATGCGGCTTCAAGAGGGTGACGATACCGCAAGAGTTCATAACCATCTGAGCGGTACGTTCGGCATTGGCGGTAATACCATCAATGCACTTCGTGCGCAGGGCGTTGCAAGCGTTGGTGAGCACGCGCATCTGCATGAACAGAGCAAACGTGATCACAGGTTCCATAACGTTGAGTTCGAGCTGACCGGCGGAAGCGGCAAGCATCACCGTGGTGTCGAGGCCGATAGCCAGGAAGCTGGCCTGGTTCGTCACTTCGGGGATAACAGGGTTAACCTTGCCCGGCATGATGGAGGAACCCGGCTGCAACTGCGGCAGGTTCAGTTCGGCGAGGCCGCAACGCGGACCAGAGGCGAGCAGACGGATGTCGGTTGCAACCTTGGTGAGCTTGACAGCGAGGCTCTTCATAGCGCTGGACAGAGCTACATAAGAACCGCAGTCACTCGTGCAAGCAATCAGGTCTTCGCTGTTCTTGAAGTCGATGCCAGTCAGCTCAGCAAGCTTGGCGGAAGCCTTTGCCGGATAATCCGGATGCGAGGTCACGCAGGTACCGATAGCGGTAGCACCGAGGTTGATCGTCTTCAGGTGTTCCTGAGCTTCGCGAATTACCTTGAGTTCGTCCTGAATGGTGAAGCCCCAGCCATGGAATTCCTGACCGAGAGTCATCGGAACTGCGTCCTGGAGGTGGGTACGGCCCATCTTGAGCACGCCCTTGAATTCTTCGGACTTCTTGAAGAATGCATTGACCAGATCTTCAACAGCCTTGAGCAGCACGTTGCTACGCAGCAGGAACATCAGGTGAAGAGCCGTCGGATAGGTGTCGTTCGTGGACTGACCAAAATTAGCGTGATCGTTCGGGGAAACACGCTTGGAGTCGCCCTTCACCGTACCGAGCTTTTCGCAAGCCAGGTTGCAGATCACTTCGTTGACGTTCATGTTCGTCGAAGTGCCAGCACCACCCTGCAGCCAATCGGTCACAAACTGATCCTGATACTTACCAGCGATCAATTCATCGCAGGCCCACACGAGAGCGTCAGCAACATCAGCCGGGATCGTGCCGAGTTCCTTGTTGGTCAGAGCGGCAGCCTTCTTCACATACGCATAGGCGATCAGGAAGAACGGCTCCATGTTGTTCGACATTTCCGTGATGTGGAAGTTTTCCTTGCCACGCAGCGTCTGAACGCCATAGTAGCAATCGTCAGGAATTTCGAGCTGACCAAGGAAGTCACTTTCAAAGCGAGACATTTAAATTTACTCCTCAATTTATCGAGTTGTTCACGACCGGTCTGTCGTGAGTTCGACCGGGCGTGAAATTTTTCAACCTTCTCTGTTCCATGCCCCTTGGGCAAGTGGTCTGAACAGCGAAGCGTTCGAAACAGATCCGTGGAACCCTCCATAAGGCAGGCACCAATTTTCTGTGAGGTAGATAATACGCCTTAGTTTCGAAATGGGAACATGCTTTTGTCGGTTTTCGAAGCCCCTACCGTGAACGTTCTCACCTACAACATTTCACTTAGATAGCGTATAACTTTGAAAAATGCTTGATTTTGGGGCATTTTTTGCTATTTACCAACAGGATCCTCTTGTTTTTTTGCGAATGTGTAAAGGTGTTTTTGACTGTCTGATTTGCGTCAAAAAAGACGCACTTCGTCTTTTTTATTACTCCAATAGGGGTAACTAGTCCTCTCCTCTACCCTGTTTTTTTTCTACGACTTTTGTCTCATAGAATAGAACCTGTTGCGTTTTTCCCGCTCCATTACCACTCATTGAACCAAAATTCAGTTTCATTGTTTAGATTTGAATATCCTCCTGAGTTAATAACTAATCTACTGTTTTAAAAGCAAATTTTTTGTCGATTTTCAAAAAAATTCGTTAGATAGCAACCAGCAGCCCGCTGTTTACCTCTTTTGTGGTAAGTCGCTGCTGGTATTTTTCGTTCGATATATCAACGCTATCCCCCTAACTAAGTGTAGGTGTCGGCAACTTGATCAATAGCTCGCATTAAGACTGCAACGGAGCAACAACCGGCTTTTTGATCACCATACAATACTGCCGGTTCCGTTTTCTCTCTCAGGTGCAGGCCCTCCAAACGATGGCTTTTGTCAAGAGATCTCGGTACTAAACGGAGAAAAAAAATTCCGCTCCTCGAACATACTCGAGCAGCGGAATTTGTTTCTCCGATCTCAAACCAAAGGAAATTGACCGGAGTATGGATCAAGAAGTCGATTAAGCGGCCTTAATCGGAATCTTTTTGCCGGTCTTCGGCGTCGGAAGAACCTTGTCGTAGTTCTTGATACCCTGTTCGGCCATCTTACGACGGATGAACGCGATCTGGGTCTTCAAGGGCAGATCCTTCGGGCAGAAGTCGTGGCATGCGAGCAACGACATGCAACCGAACACGCCGGAATCGTCACCGATGACATCATAGAAGTCACCGTCATTACGGGTGTCACGCGGATCGAGGCGGAAGCGAGCGATCTTGTTGATGGCAACGCCGCCGGCGAAGTCCGGGCGCAGGCGTACCGTACCGCAACCGGCGATACAGCAACCGCATTCCACGCAACGGTCGAGCAGATAGATGTCTTCAGCAAGCTGCGGATCCATCGGCTCTTCCTTCTTGCGAAGGTCGATTTCTTCAGACTTCATGTGAACCCACGTTTCCATGCGTTCAGACATGTTGCGCATCCACTTGCCGGTGTTGACGGACAAGTCACCGATCAATTCGAACGCCGGCAACGGAGCGAGCGTGAATTCGGTCGGAAGGTCGCGGGTCAGCGTACGGCAGGCCAAACCGGGCTTGCCGTTAATCAGCATCGCGCAGCTGCCGCAAATACCGGCACGGCACACGAAGTCGAACTGAAGAGTCGGATCCTGGTGATCGCGAAGTTCATTCAGAAGAATGAACAGCGTCATCGAATCAGCTTCTTCGCATTCAAACGTCTGCATGTGCGGCACGCTTGCGGGATCAGCCGGGTTGTAGCGCAGGATGCTGATCTTGAGCATGCGGTGCTGCTTCTTCACTTGAGTACTCATTTAAGTCAGCTCCTAGTAATTAAGCGAGGGGTTCATCGATGCGTTCGTTCTTACCCTGCAGGCGCTTCGGCAGCAGGTCGTGGAACGGCATGATCGCATCCTGAATAGCAAAGCGGTCTGCACCTTCAGCTTCCATCTTGGCACGGATGGCGTCGACTTCGGCCTGACGCTTCGGGGTTTCGGGGTTATCGATGTAGTTCTTAGCACCGTAACCACGCCAACCCGGCGGCAGTTCCATCTTGCTGATGTCGAGTTTTTCGTAGGAAAGCGTCGGCAGCGTGTCGTTTTCATTCTTCCACGTTGCGATCGTACGGCACAGCCATTCGGCGTCGTTACGAACCGGGAAGTCTTCACGGAAGTGAGCACCACGGCTTTCCTTACGAGCAGCAGCGCCGCAGGCGATAGCCAGAGCGACCTTGAGCATCTTACGGGTGCGGTAAGCGTAGACGAGTTCGGGGTTGTTGCCGGCCTTGTCCTTGACGGAGACCTTGTAGGTCTTCTTGAGGAGGTCTTCGAGTTCGGCAACGGCACTTTCCATATCTTCGCCGCGACGGAAGATGCCGATCTTGCTCGTCATCAGGTCCTGCATACGGGTACGGATGGCAACCATGTCTTCCGTGCCGGCATTCTTGATGAAGCCGTCGAGTTCGTTCTGAACCTTGGCGATCGAGTCGTAGATCACAGAGGTCGGGATGTCGATGCCGTTTTCAGGCTTGTCGCAGAAGTCGGCGATGAATTCACCGACGATCATGCCTGCAACCACGGTTTCGGCAACAGAGTTGCCGCCGAGGCGGTTGAAGCCGTGCATATCCCAGCAGGAAGCTTCACCGGCTGCGAAGAGGCCCTTCAACTGACGGGATTCGCCCGTGTAGTTGGTACGAACGCCGCCCATGGTGTAGTGCTGAGCCGGACGGACAGGGATCCATTCCTTCGTCGGGTCGACGCCGAGGAAGTAGTGGCAGATTTCATACACTTCACGCAGGTTGTGCTTGATGTGATGTTCGCCGAGCAGCGTGATGTCAAGCCAGATGTGTTCGCCGAAGCGACCCTTGACGCCTTTGCCTTGAGCAATACGTTCTTCCATACGGCGGGAAACTACGTCGCGGGAAGCCAGTTCCTTCTTTTCGGGTTCAACGTCGGGCATGAAGCGATGGCCATCGACGTCGCGCAGCAGACCGCCGTCACCGCGGCAGCCTTCCGTCACCAGAATACCAGCAGGGAAGATGCCGGTCGGGTGGAACTGAACGGCTTCCATGTTGCCGAGGCCGGCAACGCCGCTTTCCAAGGCCAGAGCGTGACCGGTGCCTTCGCAAATCTGAGCGTTGGTCGTCACGCGGAAGAGCTTGCCGGCACCGCCCGTAGCGATAGCCGTAGCCTTGGCAACGTAAGCGTAGAGTTCGCCCGTGATCAGATCACGAACCACAGCGCCGTAGCAGCGCTTGCCGTCATGAATCAGAGAAAGAGCTTCAACACGTTCAATGACCGGCACCTTTTCGGCGATCACGCGGTCGGAAACGGCGTTAAGCATGGCGTGGCCAGTGCCGTCAGACACGAAGCAGGTACGCCACTTCTTGGTACCACCGAAGTCACGCTGACCGATCAGACCAGCAGCTTCCTTACGTTCGGTAATGGTGACCTTTTCACCATTGATAATCACCTGGCGATCGCCCGGGGTGATACGGCTCCAGGGCACACCCCATGCAGCCAGTTCACGCACAGCCTTCGGCGAGGTGTTCACGAACATGCGAACCACGTCCTGGTCAGCACCCCAGTCCGAGCCACGAACGGTATCGGCGAAGTGGATGTCTTCGTTGTCGCCAACACCCTTAATGACGTTAGCCAGGGATGCCTGCATGCCGCCCTGCGCCGCCTTGGAGTGCGAACGCTTCGGAGGCACCAGCGACAAAACGATGGAATCATGACCGCGGCGCTTGGCAGCTACTGCCATACGCAGACCGGCCAGACCGCCACCGATCACCAGTACGTCGGTGTAAACAATCTTCATTTCAAGGTCTCCTTGATCCGTTAAGAGGATCCGCTTGAACAAGAGCGCAACAAATTTCGTCGAGCTCTCAACAGCAGGGTCAATTAACTTACATCTTCCTCAGATTCTGCCAATGCGGCGTTTTTCCGCTCCGGCAGGCGCCCGATATGGTAAACCCGCAGGAATTCACATCGCCAGCGCAAAATAGAATCTCACTGATAAAACCCAAAGCAAGCCGGACGCTTTTACACATCCGACTCGCTTTCAGTCGAAGTCTCAAGGCAGTCGTGCCGAAGCACGTCGCCTCGTCATGCTTCGGCACCGTGAGATTCAAGCTTTGCAATAAAACAAAGCAATGCCGCCGCATCAAACCGTTTCGGGTCAGTCTAAGTCGGGTTATATCCCAGACAAATTTTACAGAGATACAAAGAGTAACAGTCTCACGCACACGCGCGAGCACCCAAGACAGACTTCTATCGGTGCGCAGTCTAGTTTTTCTACCTCCTCCGAACTATCGGGAAAAACCCTAGGACAGTTGTCCTATACGACCTGTTTTTCGCTTTAAAGACAGTAGCTTACCGAAATCTTTGCAATTCTCAAAACATTTGCATTTAATCAAATGTCTACAAATTTTTGTCACAAAACCCTCATAAACTACCTATTAGTAGGTATTTAATGCTAAAAACGAGACAAATTTCCAATTGCATTTTTGGCATTCAAAGTTTCTTCTCTCACGCACGATTTGCCGATTGAAAGAATCTATCAGTCTAGGATTTTGGTAGGATGAGCCGAGCGGCTATTCCAATTGCCGCTTCTGTATTTTGGAGAAAAAACCATGAATACCGTAATCTCGACAACCAAAGCACCTGCCGCTGTCGGCCCCTACAATCAAGCAATCAAGGCCGGCAATACCGTCTACTGCTCCGGTCAAATCGGCCTAGATCCCGCCACAGGGACGATGGTCGAAGGTGTGATTGCACAGGCCAACCGTGCGTTTGACAATCTCGAAGCTGTTTTAACCCAAGCCGGTGCAAAAATGACCGACGTCGTCAAGTTCACGATCTTTCTAACCGACATCAATGACTTCGCCCAAGTCAACGAAGTTATGGCATCCCATGTTCCCACTCCCTACCCCGCCCGCAGTTGCATGCAGGTCGCCGCGCTTCCCAAGGGCGCACTCGTGGAAGTCGAGGCGATCGCCGTCATTTGATTGATTCCGAGCTATATCAATACTCGGTAATTAACCTTTGATGGCAATTAAACTCGAACCTTTTCGTTGTCAACCATGCCGCAGACGTCAAAAAACCCAACAAATTCAACTGCTAATTCGAAACCTGTGAAAAGAAAAGCAGAATCAATCTCTACTGCAGAGCGTGTCGCTCGCTTGGGCTTGGTCAACGATTGGGATTTTGTTCTTCATCTTCCGCTTCGCTATGAGGACGAGACTCGAATTACCCGAGTCTGCGACCTCAAAGCGGGCGACTGGGCTCAAATTCAAGCCACTGTCACTTCGAGTCGTACTCAAGGCGGTCGTTTCATGCAGCTCATCGCCACTGTTTCGGACGGAACCGGAACCATCGAAATCCGCTTTCTTCATTTTTACCCGAAAATGCGTGAGCGCTTTAAGAGCGGTACTGAACTGAGACTTGCCGGACAGGTGCAACAGCAACCCGCTCAATTCGGCGGCGCATTGCAGATGCTGCACCCTAAAATCAAAGATCCGATCTCCGATACATCTGATCTGCCCTCAACTCTCACGCCCGTTTACCCGGCCGGAGAACATATCACGCAGACATGGTTGAGAAAACGCATCGACCGAGCCATGCTCGATGTCGATCTCACCGATATTGTCCCGTCAAGTTTCACCCAAGCTTTATCGTTGCCTTCGCTGCGAAATGCTCTTAAGAGTCTGCACCATCCGAATCCGGGCGCCAACTACGAAGCCTACAGCGAACGACGAAGA
>ERZ791621.1012-NODE-1012-length-12531-cov-2.37993_pt1 | contig 12531 bp, 9 predicted proteins | sample MGYA00510270_ERZ791621 | MGnify/ENA primary metagenome ERZ791621 (study PRJEB30046, sample SAMN00715189) | human gut metagenome | study: EMG produced TPA metagenomics assembly of the A metagenome-wide association study of gut microbiota in type 2...
TAGGTGATGACGGCGGTCATCACTTCGGGAATCGGCGGGCAACCCGGCACGAGGACGACGGGCTTGTCGGTGATCACCTCGGTGATCGGTACCGACTTGGTGGGATTGGGCTTGGCAGCCTGCACGCAGCCCCAGGCGGCGCAGGAACCCCAGCCGATGACGGCTTTGGCGTTGTGGCAGACGTGCTTGATCTTGTTCAAGAACGTCTCGCCGCCCGGAATGCAGAACACGCCGTTCTCGCCAAGCGGGATGTTGCCTTCCACGGCAACGATGTAGTTGCCCTTGTACTTTTCGATGGTGTCGGCCAGGGCGCTTTCTGCCTGGTGGCCGGCGGCGGCCATGATCGTGTCGTCGTAGTCGAGACTTATCAGATCCATCACCATGTTGGCGGCGATGGGGTTATAGCTGCGGATGAACGATTCCGTGCAGCAGGTGCATTCGAGACCGTGCAGCCAAACGACCGGCGTGCGGGGTTTGGTCTTCATGGCCTGAGCAATTTCCTGTGCGCCGGCGCTTCCGAGCCCGAGGCTTGCGGCCGTGAGCGAGCAGAACTGCAAGAAGCTTCTGCGGCTGATGCCTTGGCGTCGCAACGCTTCATATTGCGTTTCAAACATAGGCTTTCTCCTTTCGGTGAAGGGGCGATTCAATTTTTATTCGAATCTGTACCGAGAGTCGCAAATGGTTTATGTGAACAAAAAACTCCCTTGCGGCTTTGAAAAGATGCTATCGAGGCACTTTGAGAAAACCTATACGCCGAAAGTACTTTTTATTATCCCGCAGGCTTACTTACCCTCCAAGGACTTGGTTTGGTAACAGGTCGAACGCTGGCGGTCTAGTCCGAAAGGCGGATAGAGAAATACAAGACTTGAAGCAAACGACTACGTCTAAAGACGTAGAAAGGCCGGTGTTCGAGCAATTTGTAGAATGTAAAAAAGGCGCCCGCATCCGAAGAAGACAGGCGCCTGAGGAAAGATTCCTTAAGAAGAAATTATTTTCCTTTTGCTTTCGTGTCCGAAAGATCGCTGATCTTGGCGTTTTTGATCAGATCATCGATATAAGTCTGCACGCGCTGCTGATTGAGAAGTTGACGAAGCGCGTGACTTTCGGCTTGATAGTTGACGAAGCGCTGGGCAGGACGAACGCCTTCGAGCTTGACAATATGCCAGCCCAGTTGCGTCTTGATGGGCTTTTTGGCGATTTGTCCGGGCTTGAGATTTTTGAAGCTTTCGGCAAATTCCTTGTCAAACATGTTGGGCGAAGTCCAGTCAATCAGGCCGCCCATGGCGCGGTTCTGAGCCGTGTCCTTGGAGTTTTCTCGGGCGATGCGGTCAAAATCGCCGCCCTTCTTAACGCGTGCCAACAGATCCTTGGCGGTCGTTTCGTCTTCAACGAGGATGTGACGCACCGATACTTCGGTTTTGCTCCAGCGCTTCTGTTCCTTTTCAAAGAGAGCTTTGACTTCTTCTTCCTTGACAGGATTCTTGGCGAGCCAGTCGTTGATGACCGTGCTCATCAGAATGTTTTTGGTGGCGTTGTCAATCATGCGGCGAACGTCATCACGCTCGGAAAGCTTGGCCTTACGGGCTTCCTGCAAAAGCAGCATATCGCGGGTGAGCAGATGACGCACTTGCGTCTCGAGCTGTGGCGTGCGTTCCTGGCCGCGGGAGGTATAGACACGGATGAGTTCTTCCTGCTGAGCCTTGGTGATTGTTTGGCCGTTGACAGTGAAGCTGGATGTGGCGGCCATGGCGCCGGCGGCGGCCATGACAGCGGCGCATCCGAAGGCAATGTGTTTGAGAGCCATAAAAGAATTTTCCTTCACGGAGTTAGATTCGAAGAACGAAAAAGTTTCGGTCATTCTGGCATCGAGGGAACATGCTTTGCGATCCAGAAACCCATACCAATTGTAAAAATCAGTGTCAAGCCCATCAGCCCGAAAAGCTTAAAGTTGACCCATGTGTCCGTCGAACATGTGTAGGCCACGACGAGGTTGATGACGCCGACGGTCGCGAAAAAGGCAATCCAAGCCTTTTGAAGTGTGTTCCAGGCCGTATCCGGCATTTTGATTTCGGCGTTGGAGAGTAGCTTTCGGATGTAGTTGCGCCCGGTGCACTGGGCAAAAAGAAGAATGCCGCCGAAGATCCAATAAAGAATGCTCGGCTTCCACTTGATGAACATTTCGTTTTGCAGCCAGATGGTGAGCGAACCGAAGACAACGATCACGGCAAGTGAGATCCATAGCATCGGTTCCGGCTTTTTGCCGCGGGCAAAAACGATGGCGATTTGCACGAAGGTCGATACGATGGCCACCAGTGTGGCGAGCATCACTGGAGCGTGTTCCGGACCGGTGCCTCCGGTGATCAGGGTGAGAATATCGGCGGCAGTCTGCGGGTCGGATTCTCCGAATTTGAACGCACCGAAAAAGAGAATGATGGGAAATAGGTCGAAAAATAATTTCACGGCGATGTTTTTCTTGAGTCGTAGAAGAAGCGACAGGGCTTGAGCTTGCCGCGTTTTGATTCGGCGGCCATTATAAAGTCGATAGAAGGCAGCTTCGTACCGTGGACATCTCGGGACGGATTGCGTTACATTTCCGAACTCTTGCGGCACTCTGACAGGCTTCCATGTGGTGCGGGGCGTTATAGATTTACGGCTATTGTGCAGGATTCGGTGTGCCATATGGCCCGAATCTGCGGACTACCGCACGCTTGTTTGAGTGCTCAGATGGGATTTCCTGTATATGAATCAAGGACTTAAATACGTACTTATGACTTCAGCAGCAGTCACCGCCATGTCGGCTTCTGCCGCGGCATTAAAGCCCGTGCACACGGTCGAAGGCATCAAAAGCTATGAACTCGACAATGGTTTGCAAATTGTTCTTTTTGCAGACCAAAGCAAACCCACGGCTACGGTCAACACGACTTATCTCGTGGGCAGCCGTATGGAAAACTACGGCGAAACAGGTATGGCGCATTTGCTTGAACATCTGATGTTCAAGGGCAGCAAGAACTACCCTGATCCCACCAAGGAGTTCACACGCCGCGGCTTTCGCATGAACGGCACAACGTGGCTTGATCGCACGAATTACTTCGTGAGCTTTACCGCAAGCGACGACAATATGAAGTGGGCGCTGGGCTGGAGTGCCGACGCGATGACCAATTCCTTCATTGCCAAGAAGGATCTTGATACCGAAATGACCGTTGTGCGTAACGAGTATGAAATGGGGGAAAACAAGCCTATTTCCGTGATGCTCAAACGCATGCAGTCGGTGCTCTATGATTGGCACGCTTACGGGCGCAGCACAATCGGTGCACGTAGCGACATTGAAAACGTGCCCATCGAAAATCTGCAGGCCTTTTACCGCAAGTGGTATCAGCCCGACAATGCCGTGCTGACCGTCTCGGGCAAGTTCGACGAAGCCAAAGTGCTTGAATGGATTCAGGAAACGTTCGGCAAGATCAAGCGTCCGGAGCGCGTATTGCCCAAGGCTTGGACGATTGAGCCCGTTGCCGACGGTCCGCGTACCTTCGAAATCCGCCGACCGGGCGAAACGCAGCTTGTCGCAGTGGGATACCGCGTGCCCTCGGCTTTGGCCCAAGACACCAATGCGGTGGAAACCGCCACCGACATTCTGGCCGACTCTCCGCGCGGACGTCTTTATAAGGCGCTTGTGGAAACCGGCATGGCCACGCAGGTTTTCGGCTGGCCTATGTCCACGCGTGATCCGGGTTTCGTGATGTTTGGCGCGATGGTTAAGAAGGGTGACGACATTGAGTCCGTAAAGAACAAGCTCATCGAAACCATCGAGCTTTCCTTTGCCAAGAAGCCTGCTACCGACGAAGAAGTCGGCACGAGTCTTGCGGAAGCTGCTGTGGATTACGATCGTGCGCTTTCTGATCCTGAAGGCTTTGCCGTGGATCTCTCGGACTATATCGCCTTGGGTGACTGGCGTTTGTTTTTTGCCGATCGCGATGCGACTGCCAAGGTGACGCCTGATGCCGTCAACACGGCTGCGGCTACCTATTTTGTTCGAGACAACCGCGTGGTCGGTCTCTTTATTCCGGATGATCATCCCAAGCGTGCGCCCTATATGACCACGCCCGACGTCAAAGACGTGATCGCCAAGGCAACTTTCAAGGAAGAGGGAGATCAGGCTGAAGCCTTTGACGCGAGTCAAGACAACATTGACGCTCGTACAGAACGTTTGCGCATCGGCGGCGTTGAAGTGGCGCTGCTGCCCAAAAAAACGCGCGGCCGCACCGTGACCGTTCTCTCGAATTTCCAGTGGGGTAATCTTGAAAGCAATCGCGGTAAGGCGGCACTTAATTCGATGGTTCTGCCGATGCTTTCGCGCGGTGCCGAAGGAATGGATCGTAAGGCCATTGCCGACGCCTGTACCGAACTCAAGGTTCAGGGCGACGTAATGGGCTACACCACGACAGCCGACAACCTTGTGGCGACCATTGAACTCTTCGGTAAGCTTTTTGAAAAGAGCACGTTCCCGACCAAGGAAGTCAATCAGCTCGTCAAGCAAATGACAACCATGATGGAAGCCAAGAGTGATGATCCGGTCTATATGGCTCGTGAAGCGTTGAAGAAACACTTCCAGACTTACCCGGCGGGTGATCCGCGTAACACTGTGCTCAATGAAGACCTGATTAAGGGACTCAAGTCGCTTACCCGTGAAGAACTCTACGACTGGTACAAGACGGCTGTGAGTGCAGAACACGGTGCAATTGCCATCGTCGGTGAATTCGATCCGGCCGCCGTCAAGGCCGCTCTTGAAAAGCTCTACGGCAACGCTAAGAAGGTTGACGCGAAGTATGCCTATGAGCGTTACTTCGGTGAATACAAGCCTGTGGCTGCCGAACGCATCGTGATCGACGCTCCGAGCAAGGAAAACGCAGTGATTGTGGCACGCGTTGATTTTGCAGCAAGTGTCAACGATGAGGATGCAGCTGCGCTTGTCGTGGCTGACTGGATTCTGGGCGGCGGTACGGGGCTTTCCAATCGCCTCGTTGATCGTCTGCGCCAGAAAGAAGGTTTGTCATACGGCGTCGGCTCGCACGTGAAGCTGCCGCAGTTCGGAAATCGCTCGAGCTGGATGATGTCCGCAATCGTCGCGCCGCAGAATTTGCCCAAGGCAGAAGCCTGCGCTAAGGAAGAAATCGAGCGTGCGGTCAAGGAAGGCTTCACTGACCAGGAAGTGAAGGAAGCCATCAAGGGCATTTTGGATTCTCGTGCCGTCAACCGTGCACAGGACGACTACCTTGCTCAGAGCTGGCTACAGTTTATGGAAGCGGGCAAGACGTTTGCTTTCAGCAAGCAGTTTGAAGAACGAATCGCCGCCGTGACGGTCGACTCCGTCAATGCCGCTTTGCGCCGCATGGTGGTGCCGGAAAATGTGACCTGGATTCTTTCGGGTGATCTGGCAAAGGCCGGAATCAAGAAGTAATCCGCTCTAAAATCTGGCTCAACCTGAAGGCAGCGTCAACTCATCGGTAGTAGGCGCTGCTTTTTTCTATCGCTGTTCGCGTAGAAAACCTTCGCCTTCAGGCGTGAGCTCAATGCCAGCGGCCTTGATGCTCGCAGCGATCTCTCGCGTACATTCGAAAACAGCAGGATCGATTCGTCCGGCAGCCTTGGGCCAGAAGACATAGAAGGGAATGGTCAGCGGCTCTTTGAGATCGATCAGTTTGCAGTCGTTGGAAACGCTTTTTGCTGCCAGTCGGTCAGTGAAATGCACTCCGACGTTGCGCTTGACGAAACGAAGGGCCACCTGCGTGGACGATACTTCGGCAGCAATGCGAGCTTGAGTTGGCATGAGACGTCTGGCGTGTTCCTGTTCGAGTGTGTCTTTGGAAAGAATCACGAATTCGGCATCTCGGCAATCTTCCTGACCGACGGCGTCGAGCTGCGCGATCGGGTGTTGACGGCTTGCCACCAGACAAAAAGGCAGGTGAGCAAGCGCCGTTTTTTCCAGATCGTCGTGACTGCTCAGAAGCGTGCCGAAACCGACGTCAAACGGGTGAGAGTATTTGGAGTAGTGGATGTCGCGGCTGGCATGTACGTCCATTGTCACTCGCAAGGTTTCCTCATGGCGCTTCATGATGGTGACCACGGCCGGAATGATCACGTCGGAGCAGTGGCGAGCGAGTACCGCAATGCGAAGTATCTTTTTTCGATCACGCTGTCTGGAATACTCTTCCAATCGTTGCCAAGCTCGCATTGACTCCATGGCAACTCTGTAAAAATCGGCACCTTCTTCGGTAAGGGTCAATGCCTTGCCTGATCGATCAAAAAGCGTAAACCCGAGCCGTTCTTCAAGTTGAGAAATAACGCGGCTTGCGGCTGAGGCCGACAGTGCGATTTTGTCGGCGGCAGCAAGCAGACTTCCTGATTCGACGACGGCACAGAAAAGGCGAACGGATTTTGATTTCAGTTCCATGGTAAGGACAAAAATTAGTTATCAATCAGAGGTTTAAGTGATAACGATGCAAAAAACGCAATAAAATCTGCAATATTTGCACTTTACGAAATATAGCAAATCGTTCACAATGCGCATCAACACAGACACGACGCCGGTCTTTCACTCAAGCAAGAGACGGCTTGCGAAAGACTCGGACGGCGGATCTCCTGTATAGAGAAGGTAGGGCCGGTCGGGCAACTGATCGGCCCTGATTTTTGCGGAAGACCGTAAGTCTGTTGTCGACGATAAGAAGAAACTGCACACGCTTTTCAGGAGTCACAGCCGTGAGCATCCCTTACGATCCGCGTTCGACGCGCGCAGAAGAGTTCATCAACGACGAGGAAGTTCTTGCTTCTCTGGCCTACGGTGAAGAAAACAAGAATAACGCAGCCTTGATCGATCAGCTGCTCGACAAAGTGATGACCTTTAAGGGGCTGACGCACCGCGAAGCAGCGGTGTTGCTCGCCAACGACGATCCGGAAGTCACCAAGCGCATTTTCGATGCTGCCATCAAGGTGAAGGAACATATTTACGGCAAGCGAATCGTTCTTTTTGCGCCGCTGTATCTTTCCAACTACTGCATCAACGGCTGCACCTACTGCCCGTATCACGCCAAGAACAAGCACATCGTGCGCAAGAAGCTCACAATGGAAGAAATTGAGCGTGAGGTGATTGCGTTGCAGGACCTCGGCCACAAGCGTCTGCTACTGGAAGCTGGCGAACACCCGAAGTACAACCCGATCGAATACATCCTTGACGCCATCAAGACGATTTATTCGATCAAGCACAAGAACGGCGCCATTCGTCGCGTCAACGTTAACATCGCGGCAACGACTGTTGAAAACTACAAGAAGTTGCATGACGCTCAGATCGGTACCTATCAGCTCTTCCAGGAAACGTATCACAAGCCGACTTACGAAGAGTTGCATCCGAAGGGACCGAAGTCGGACTACTGCTACCACACGGAAGCGCATGACCGTGCCATGCAGGCCGGCATTGACGACGTGGGTCTCGGCGTTCTCTTCGGACTTAATTTGTATCGCTACGATCTCATCGCGCTCCTGATGCACGCTGAACATTTGGAAGCCACATACGGCTGCGGTCCGCACACGATTTCTGTGCCTCGCATCTGCCCGGCCGACGACATCGATCCGGCGACATTCTCCAACGCCGTTCCCGACGACGTGTTCCTCAAGGTTGTGGCCCTGATCCGTTTGTCTGTTCCTTACACCGGCATGATCATGTCGACGCGTGAAAGCGCACGCATTCGTACCGAAGCGCTCAAGCTCGGCGTCTCTCAGATTTCGGGGGGCTCCCGCACGTCCGTGGGCGGCTACACGATCAAGGACATCACCAAGATCGAAAACACGGCTCAGTTCGACACGAGTGACCGCCGCAGCCTTGACGAAGTGGTGCATTGGCTTCTCGACAATCACTACCTGCCGAGCTTCTGCACGGCGTGCTATCGTGCCGGCCGCACGGGCGACCGCTTCATGGAATTTGCCAAGGACGGCTCCATTGCACGCTATTGCCAGGCCAACGCCGTGATGACGATGAAGGAATATCTGTGTGATTACGCAAGCCCCGCTACGAAGGAAGCGGGCGAACGCGTGATTGCCAACGAAATTCCGAAGATTTGTCACGAGAAGATGCGCATTGCCTGCGAAAAACGCATCATCCGCATCGAAGAAGGCGAACGCGATTTCCGCTTCTAAACTGTCGCCTTCCAAGCAAGAACGCCGCCCGAGGAAAAGTTCTTCAGGCGGCGTTTGCGCGTCAAGGGGGCTGACCGGATTAGATCAGGATGCCGAGTTCTTTTTTGAAGCGAACCACAATGGGGGGCCATTTTTTCGGGTTCGGCCATCAAAAGCGGATCAACGAGAACGTTGGCTTGTTCTGGCGTCATCAGTTTCAGTTCGATCACGGCTTGTTTGACATCGCATCCCTTTTCTGCACGATAGTGCGCGACGCGCACGTCTTCCGGATAACCGAAGGTAGCGGCAACCACGGTACTCAGAGCAATTGATTCCTGAGCTTCGGTCTTGCAGCGGGCGACATTGGCCGTGATGCCCTCAACGCAGTGTTCACGCAAAATCGGAATTTCGGCTCCAAGGATCTGCATGTTTTCAAACAGGCACTTGTAGAAAGTTGCATCCCAGACATTGAGGTCAAGCTCGCCCTCGTCAACGGCCATGGTGATGGCAACGTCGTTTCCGCAGATCTGTTGGGCGATCTGAATGACCATTTCAGGTACTGTCGGATTGATTTTGCCCGGCATGATGGGGCTTCCCGGAGAAAGTGCGGGAAGATTGATTTCCATCCAGCCCGCGCGCGGACCAGAACTCATCAGGCGCAAATCCTTGCTGATTTTGGACAGTGTTACGGCACAGGACTTGACTGCGCCTGACACGGCGAGGAAGAAGTCCGGATTTTTGGAAACCGTCGAAGAGTATTCGACTGGCAAAGATGCCGGAAACGGCAGAGTCCTGAACTATATTTCAGCCGACGGAAAGAAATTCGGCGTCGACGGCTTGGTGGGGCGAGTGGAGTTTTATGTCTCGCATCAGAAGGACGGAGATGGTTTGGTCAACAGAACTTATAAGTTAAAGATCGACGATTCCTTGTTTCAGGCACACATGGCAAGTTTGAAAAAACAGTGCGGGTATCCGAACGAAATCATCAAGGCTAAATCGTGGCAACCATTCGGGTGGCATTGGTCCAAGGATGCACTGCAGATCAAGATGTATCGCTATGGATCGGCTACCGTTGAGTAAACCTATAAACACTGATAGTGCGTGATTGCCTACGGTTTCAACATAACCTTTCAACGTCTGATTGAAATCTGCTTTCATGCGGTTGAGCAGCGCTTGTTGCTTGCTCCCAAGCTTCATCTGAGTGAAAGAATCTTGCCGCCGGCAAGCTCTGGTAATTCTTGAAGACATTCGAGCCGATTTTGTTCCCGACTCTTGACAAAACGTCCGAAAAGTCATTGATGAAGTTACCTTAACCGCATTAAGCTTAACGATGTTAAGTTTTGTGAAACAAGTTGGTACGAACAAAAAAATGCCCGCAGCTTTCACCGCAGGCAGTTTGACAATCGGTTCGGATTACCGAATTACTTCTTCTCGACCTTGGTCTCGCGCATCTGCATGAGCGTAGCGTACGCGGGCTGCAGATCGGCTTTCACTAGCTTAGTCTTCAGATCAAAGAGCTTGCGGTAGAGCGTCGAATTATCGGCGTTGGGCGTGTACTCGGCGTCCTTGATGATCGTTTTTTCCAGAAGCGGACGAACATCATCAATGTGACCTGCAGCTTTGGCGGCAAAGACGCAGTTCGTGACGACGGCACCGCCTGCATTGCGGTAGCGCACGACCGTGGCGTTGAGCATATCTGCCTTGATCTGATTCCAGAGCGAATCGCGACTGCCGCCTTCGGTAACGGTGATGCGGTTAAGGTCAACGCCAGCGGCACGGTACGTGTCCGTGATTTCCATGTAGTCGTACCCAATAGCTTCAAGTACGGCTCGCCATTGCACAAACTGATCGTCATCGAGCGTCATATTGAGGAACATGCCGCTTGCGCCCTTGAATTCACCGGTACCGCCGGTGAGATAGGGGAGAAACACGACGCCGTTGCTGCCCGCGGGCACTTCTTCGGCTTTCTCCGACAGGATGCGGTAGTAGCTTGAATCGTCAGCTTTCTGGCAGATGTTGTCTTTGAACCAGCGAAGTGACAAGCCGCCTGTACGGATGAATCCCCAATAGAAATAAGTGTTTTCAAGCGTACCGCTGTTAAAGATCAGACCAGAGCCCTTCTTGGAGAGTTCTGGACCAATGCCTTTGGTGGATACGCAGAACATGGCGCAGGTGCCTGCCACGTCAACGCCCTGGCCGGCTTCGAATACGCACGATCCCAACATCGACTGCATGGTGTCGCCGGCGCCTGCGCAGACAGGGGTACCTGCAACAAGACCGGTGCGGGCGGCCATTTCTTCACTTACGCCGCCCACGATGTCCCAGGGCTTGAGAATGCGGGGCATATACTTTTTGTCGATGCCCAGGATGTCGAGCTGCTCGTCGGACCATTCCTTTTTCTCGACCTTGTAGCCCAAGCCCCAGCCGGACATGGCACCCCAGTCGATGAAGGCGTCTTTGCCTTTGAGTCCGGCGAGGTTCATGAGGATATAGGGAGCGTTGTGCACGAACTTCACGCCCTTTTGGCGGAAGTCTTCGCTGTTGGCGAGGAACCAACGGGCAAACATTGCCGGGAACATGCAATTGGCTTCCGGATTGCCCGTTTCGCGTCCCCAGATGTCAAGGTTTTTAGCGTTGATCGCGTCGACATCGGCTTGCGTGCGGCTGTCAAGGTAGTTGATGTAGGGCGTCACGGCTTTGCCGTTTTCGTTCACGCCGCAGATGCCGCAGATGATGCCGTCGCCCATGACGGCGGCGATGTCAGACGGACTGTAGCCCTTGCCCTTGATGGCGTCGACGGTCTTTCTCATGCACTCGACGGTGATGTTGAGAAACTCGTCGATGTTCATCTGCACCCAGCCCGGCTGCGGGTAGTGCAGAGTGGTGGGAAGCGAATGGGAGGCGACCGGGTTGAAGTTTTCGTCGTAGACGGCAACCTTAACCGACTGCGTGCCGGCATCAAATCCCATGTAAAGCTTTGCCATATTCAATCATCCTGTGAATCGTTAGCCGGAAATTTTTCGAGGATGCATTTTACGCAGGTTTGCTAGGTGTTTTTTCTTAGATGATCGGCTCAAAAATGTTTCTGAACGTACGACGTCAGGAACACTTCAACTGCTGTCATATTTAGTAGGCGTTGCAGGCTGCAAAAAAGTCGTGTTTTTTCAGGTCTCTCTTTGGTATAATCCGGCGCTTACGGGCATTTTTGGGCCCTTTTGTACCGAATTTTTAACCGACTAGCTGCGCTTTGTGCCCGGTGATTTGCCGCGGTTTCGGGCGCTTTGAGAAAGAAAAAACAATGACCGAAAATCAAGAAGCTGTGAAGGCTGAAGAAACCGTTCAGGAAGAAAAGGCTGTTGCTGCTACCCAGGAAGCTGCCGCCGAACAGAAGGAAGAAGCCGTCAACCCGAATCTGCGCACTCTCGAAGTAACGATCGACGGCAAAGAATTCCAGGACGGCGTGACCAAGGAACTGCGTCGCCTTTCCAAGAAGGCCAAGATGCCGGGCTTCCGTCCGGGCCATGTGCCGTTTGCCATGGTTGAAGCTATGTACGGTCAGCAGGCTTCTGCCGAAGTCATCAACAAGCTGCTCGAACGCGAAGCTAACAAGGCAATGCGCGAAGGCCAATATCGTGTGGTTGGTCAGTTCGACGCCAAGCCGCTCGCCCCGGCCGAAGGCAGCTCCGATCTGCGCTTTGAAGTGAGCTTCGAGGTTTATCCCGATATCGTTCTGCCGGACTTCTCTTCCGTTGAACTCAAGCGCTACCTCTGCACGGTTGACGACGAAGCCGTCAACAAGACTATCGATACGATTGTCAAGCAGCGCGTCACCTTCACGAAGGAAGAGGGCCGCCAGGCCGCCGCTGAAGACCGTCTGACGGTCAACTTCACCGGCACGATCAACGGCGAAGAATTCCAGGGCGGCAAGGCCGAAGGTTTCAGCTTCGTGCTGGGCCAGGGCCGTATGCTTCCCGAGTTTGAAGACGCCGCTACCGGAATGGCTGCCGGCGAAAAGAAGACCTTTAAGCTCACCTTCCCGGAAAACTACGGCAACAAGGAACTTGCCGGCAAGGAAGCTCAGTTTGACCTCGAATGCGTGAGCGTTGAAGCTCCGCACTATCCCGAAGTCAATGATGATTTCGCTAAGACCCTGGCAGTCGAATCGGTTGAAGTTCTCAAGACCGAAATCCGCAGCAACATCGAACGCGAAGTGCAGGAACGTCTCTATGACCGCAATCGCACCGAAGCTTTCAATGCTGCCGTTGAAGTTTTCGACTATCAGGCTCCCACCGCCATCGTTCACTCCGAACAGGAACGTTTGCGCGACAACTTCCAGCAGATGCTCTACGGCATGACCGGTCAGAAGTG
>ERZ791621.1018-NODE-1018-length-12453-cov-2.94176_pt1 | contig 12453 bp, 9 predicted proteins | sample MGYA00510270_ERZ791621 | MGnify/ENA primary metagenome ERZ791621 (study PRJEB30046, sample SAMN00715189) | human gut metagenome | study: EMG produced TPA metagenomics assembly of the A metagenome-wide association study of gut microbiota in type 2...
TGGGCGCATACGACCGGTGTACCGATGGCTCGTGCGATGGTACTGGAATTCCCGGATGACGTGGTTACCCGTGATACGACCACCCAATATCAATTTATGAGTGGCGAGTGGATGATGGTTGCTCCTGTATATACCCGTAAGAACGTACGCGATAGTATTTACTTCCCTGCCGGAGAATGGTACGACTATTGGACCGGAAAGACATACGAGGGTGGCAAGTGGTTGGATAAATATGAGGCTAAACTGGATATTTGCCCGGTATTTATCCGTCAAGGCGCCATTATCCCGATGTACCCGGATATGAATTATGTCGGCGAGAAACCTGCGGATGTCTTGACCTTGGACTTATATCCCTACGGAAACACCTCTTTCAATTTATATGAAGACGACGGTCTCACCCGTGATTATAAGAAAGGCGAATTTGCCCGTACCTTAATCTCTGTTTCCTCCCCAAAAGGTGAGAAAGGCACGATCACCGTGGATATAGCGAAAGCGAAAGGAGATTATAAAGGACGTTACCAAGAGCGTACTTACCTATTGGATGTCCGCTCAGAATCCAGCCCGTCAAACGTAACCGTAGCCGGGAAGCCGCTATCTGCCATCTCCCCCGAAGCGTTCAATGCCGGACAAGAAGGCTGGTACTTCGATGCCTCGGACCGTATGGGAAGGGTTAAGGTACGGACGAACCGCTTGTCTACGAATCAAGATCAGAAGATTGTAATTGGTTTCTAACACTTCTATTTATTTTAAAGGTATATGAAAACACAATTGACTTTATGTATATCCGGGACATTGACGCTTATCGGAATGTCCGGTTGCGAAAAAACTCCGGAGCGTCCTATGAATGTTGTGTATATCTTAGCGGATGATTTAGGATATGGAGATGTTGGCTGTTATGGCCAACAGATTATCAAGACTCCCAATATAGACCGGATGGCGAAGGAGGGAATGTTGTTTACGCAGCATTATGCCGGATGTACGGTGAGTGCCCCTTCCCGTTGTTCCTTGATGACCGGATTGCATACGGGACATACGCAAGTCCGGGGAAACCGGGAGATCACGCCCGAAGGCCAACAGCCGATGCGGGAGGATACCTATACGTTGGGTAAATTAATGAAATCGGCCGGTTATACGACCGGTATCTTTGGTAAATGGGGGTTGGGAAATCCGGGCTCTGTCTCCATTCCTAATAAGATGGGTTTCGATGAGTTTTATGGATATAATTGCCAACGGCAGTCGCATTCCTTCTATCCGGATCATTTATGGCATAATGAGGAGAAGGTTCTTTTTCCTGAAAACGAGAACAATGCTTGCAAGACATATTCACAAGATTTGATTCATGAGCAAGCATTGAAGTTCATCCGGGATCATAAGGAGCAACCGTTCTTTGCGATGCTTACTTATACGCTGCCTCATGCGGAATTGAATCTTCCGCATGATTCTATTTATAAGATGTACGAGAACTCATTCGAGGAGACTCCTTATATTGGTAAGTTTGATAAAGTGTATGGCGGTTATAACACCTCGGAGAAGCCCTTGGCCTCCTTTGCCGCCATGGTCTCCCGGTTGGATAAATACGTGGGGGATGTAATGGCTGAATTGAAAGAGTTGGGTTTGGATAAGAATACGATCGTGATTTTTACCAGCGATAACGGCCCACATCATGAAGGTGGAGCTGATCCCGATTTTTTCAAGAGCTACGGACCTTTCAGGGGGATCAAACGGGATGTATATGAAGGAGGTATCCGTATACCTATGGTGGCATGGTGCCCGGGTACGATCAAGGCCGGAGCTCAATCGGATCATATAAGCGCATTCTGGGATGTCATGCCGACATTGGCAGAACTTACAGGTACGGTCTTGCCCGAGCAGACGGATGGAATCTCTTTCTTACCAACCTTGTTATCAAAGAAAAATCAACAGGCCCATGATTATTTATATTGGGAATTTCACGAGTTGAATGGCCGGGAAGCATTGCGCTCCGGTAAATGGAAACTAATCCGGCAACCGATCGTGGGTGAAACTATATTGGAACTGTATGATTTAAGTAATGATATACATGAGGATACGAATCTAGCGGAGAAGTATCCCGATAAGGTAAAAGAACTAGTATCCTTAATGGACAACGCCCGCACAGAGTCTCCGTACTTTAACTTTGGAAGAGAAAAGTAAACGTGCGAGAAGAGAATAAAGTGTAGGCGTAATATCTGTTAGGTAATGATAAAAAAGGCTTTCTTTCAGCGAGAAAGCCTTTTTTTTGTATCTTTGGCTCTCGTAATTTTAAGACAAAAAGAAGTAAGACTATGTTAGACGTTCAAGCGATCCGAAAAGACTTTCCGATCTTGGATCATAAGATATACGATAAACCGCTGATATATTTCGATAATGGCGCTACTACCCAGAAACCTCGTCAAGTGGTAGAAAAGATAGAGAATGGATATTATAACGTAAACGCCAATATCCACCGAGGCGTACATTTCTTGAGCCAAGCGGCGACAGAGGCGCATGAGGAGGCTCGCAAAACGGTACAGCATTTCTTGAATGCCCGTTCCTCGAATGAGATTATTTTTACCCGGGGAACTACGGAATCCATTAATTTGATCGCTTCCAGCTTTACGGATGAATGTATGTCGGCAGGGGATGAGGTGATCGTGTCCGTGATGGAGCATCATTCCAATATCGTTCCTTGGCAGATACAAGCGGCCCGGAAAGGTATTACGTTGAAGGTGATCCCGATGAATGAGAAAGGGGAGTTGAATCTGGATGAGTATCGTAAATTATTCTCGGATAAGACTCGTTTGGTTTCCGTGACTCATGTGTCTAATGTCTTGGGTACGGTGAATCCGGTAAAGGCGATGATCGAGATCGCTCATGAACAAGGCGTACCGGTGTTGGTAGACGGGGCTCAAGCCGTTCCGCATATGAAGGTGGATGTGCAGGACTTGGATGCGGAGTTCTATGTTTTCTCTGGTCATAAGATTTACGGACCGACGGGTATCGGGGTCTTGTATGGTAAAGAGGAGTGGTTGGATAAACTTCCTCCGTATCAGGGAGGAGGCGAGATGATCGCTACGGTCTCGTTCGAGAAGACAACTTTTAATGAGCTTCCCTTTAAGTTTGAGGCGGGAACTCCGGATTATATTGGTAGCACGGCGTTGGCGGAAGCCTTGCGGTATGTAGACCGGATCGGTATAGAGAATATAGCTGCTTATGAGGATGAGCTTTTGCGATATGCGACCGCTGGATTAAATACGATCGAAGGGATGCGTATTTTCGGACAAGCGGATCATAAAGGAGCGGTGCTTTCTTTTTTGGTGGGTAATATCCATCATTACGATATGGGGATGTTGCTGGACCGTTTGGGAATAGCGGTTCGTACAGGGCATCATTGTGCCCAGCCTTTGATGCATGCCTTAGGGATCGAGGGGACGGTGCGGGCGTCTTTCTCCTTTTATAATACGAAAGAGGAGATCGATACGTTCATCGCAGGTGTGGAACGAGTTCGGAAGATGTTTTGAGTATGATGTATTATATTAAGAAATATCCGTTTTCACTGGCGATTATATTGATCGTTATTTACTTGTCGTTCTTTAAGCCGCCGAGGATGGATGATATCCCTTTATTCCCGGGTGTGGACAAGGTGGTTCATTTCTGTATGTATGGGGGGATGTCGGGTATGCTATGGCTGGAGTTCTTGCGGAATCACCGGAAGTATGAGACGGTATTATGGCATGCTTGGATCGGGGCGGTTTTATGCCCGATCGTTATGAGTGGGATTATTGAGATATTGCAAGAATATTGTACGACGTACCGGGGTGGGGATTGGTTTGATTTCTTGGCGAATACTTGCGGGGTGATCGCCGCTACGGCATTCGCTTGGTTCGTGCTTCGCCCTTGGATTGTGAAGGATTTGAATAGTTAAAATTACGATGCCCATTCAATGGAGCTTATGATGGGCATTTAAAGGTGCTTACGATGCCCATTGTAAGGATGCTTGAATGAGCATCGTAAGCATGTGGCGTGTTTTACGATAAAAAGAGATAGATACATGTTATTACCCTATATGGAAACCGGGCGTATAGAGGCTGGGTGTGATGAGGCGGGAAGAGGCTGCTTGGCGGGTGCGTTATTCGCCGCCGCCGTGATTCTTCCGGAAGATTTTAAGAATGAGGATTTAAACGATAGCAAGCAATTAAGCGAGAAGAAACGGTATAAGCTTCGTCCCGTTATCGAGCGTGAGGCGATCGCTTGGGCGGTAGGTATCGTTAGCCCGGAAGAGATCGATAAGATTAATATTTTGAAAGCCTCTTTCTTGGCCATGCATCGTGCGATCGAGCAATTGAAAGTACGGCCGGAACATTTATTGATCGATGGAAACCGTTTTACCCCTTATCCCGATATTCCACATACGACCGTAGTAAAAGGCGATGGCAAATACCTGAGTATCGCCGCCGCCTCTATATTGGCTAAAACCTATCGGGATGATTATATGAATGAATTGGCCTTGGAATACCCCGCTTATCATTGGCTGGACAATAAAGGTTATCCTACCAAGGTCCACAGGGAAGCGATTTGTACCCACGGAATCACGCCTTATCATCGCAAGACTTTTACGCTCTTACCGGAGCAGCTTACACTCGGTTTTTAATACGTATATAGGCATAACCTTATGCGTATATACGTATGAGGCTATGCCTATATCGGTGTAGGCTTACACGTATATACGTATCGGCTCGCGCCTATATACATGTGAAAACACCTGTTTTTATTGTTGTTCCTTTGCCCGGTAAGCCATCGCGTACAGACGCATTTGCTTCACCATCGCTACCAACCCGTTGGAACGGGTAGGGGATAAATGCTCTTTTAATCCTACCTTGTCTATAAAGTATAGATCCGCATCCAAGATTTCTTGAGGGGTATGGCCCGATAAGATCTGTATCAGCAAAGATACGATACCTTTTACGATCACGGCATCGCTTTCTCCTTGGAAAATAATCTTTCCATCCACATAATCCGCTTGGAACCAAACCCGGCTTTGACAACCCTCGATCAAGTTGCTTTCCGTTTTATATTTCTCATCAAGCGGGGGAAGGGAGTTTCCCAGATCTATTAATAACGCATATTTATCCATCCAATCATCGAAGACTGAGAATTCTTCGATTACATTGTCTTGAAGTTCATTGATTGTCATTTTATCAGTATTTTATCGATTGTATATTACTTCCAGTACGGTTTGACCGGCAGCTTTTAGAGTCTCACGGTCTATATTTTCCATATTATCTTTTTGAGTATGCCAATAACTGGCGAAACCTGTTTTAGACTCAGGGTCGTAGTTAATAATGTCGATACTCGGGATATTACGTCCGCTAATCACATATTGGTGATCGTCTATGAGCGCTCCGCCGGTGGCCTTAATGAAATATTTGCCATATCCCAGATCGCGGGCCGCGCTCCATACCATCTCGACGATCGGGGCTGCCGCACGTAAGGATTGTTGCTCCTTGAAAAACGTAGCATTTTTGCCGCCCACCATATCCAATAAGATTCCGTATTCCGCCGTATAATTGGGGACATGCGGATTTTTTGCCCAGAACTGGGTACCTAGGCACCAGCTATCCGGTGTATAATCGGTTACGAATTCCGGCGTACCATAATCCTCCGCATCGAAGAAAATAATATCGATACCGATACCCGGGGCTTTTTGTCCGATTTGGCGGGCGATTTCCAATAAGGCACCTACACCACTACCGCCATCGTCCGCCCCGTCCAATGGAGTTCGGTGCTTGGAAGGATCGGGATCGTGGTCCGAATAGGGACGGCTGTCCCAATGCGCGAATAGTAAAACACGTTTACTATTCTCCGGATCAAACGAGCCTATGATGTTTCTCGCTTCCAGCTTCGTTCCGTCGTAGGCGGTTAGTATCGCTTCCTGTTGGTAGACTTTGGCGCCAAAGCGCTTCAATTCAGACGCTAAGTAATCCCCGCATGCTTTATGAGCCGCCGTGTTAGGCACACGGGGACCAAAAGCGACTTGGTTCGCTACATAGGCGTAAGCGCTGTCTGCGTTGAAATCGGGAACAGCTGAAGTGATCGGTTGTTTTTTGATCTCCGGCATATTACCTGTCTCTTTGGTTCCTTTGGCTCCACATGATAAAAGAGCAAAACTCAATAACGCAAAAAATAATCTGATCATAAATCTGTTTTGTTTATAATGTTTTTACGGAGGCAGTCGCTTGAACCTCGTCTAATACACGCATCAAGTTTCCACCCCATATCTTGGCGATATCTTCCTCTGTATATCCTTTCTCTATTAATTTAACAGTGATCTGTATGAAATCGTTGTCACTTTCGCAACCGATAATTCCGCCACCGCCATCAAAATCAGAGCCGATACCTACATGATCGATACCGGCGACTTTCACCATATGATCGATATGTTCGATCGCATCGGTAAGGCTCGCGTTTTTATAATCCTCATTGATATAGCGGTCGAGCAAGCAAACTTGCGCTACGCCTCCATTTTGGGCAAGGGCCTTTAGTTGTTCGTCGGTCAGGTTACGGTCGTGCTTGCACATCGCCATGGATGAGGAATGCGAGCAGATGATCGGGGCCTTGGACAATTTGATAACATCCCAAAATGACTTCTCAGAGGCATGAGACATATCCACCATGATACCTTGGCGATTCATCTCTTTCACAACCTCTTCACCAAACGGACTTAAACCGTCCCATTCTTTCTCGGTATGGGTGGATGAGTCGCAAATATCGTTATCGTAGGAGTGGCAGAGCGTGATATAATTGACACCCATCGCCTTGAACTTAGCGATATTCGCCAAGTCCTTACCAATACCGTATCCATTCTCTATACCGATAAAGAACGCTTTTTTCCCTTCATTCTTCAAGCGGATGAAGTCTTGCTTCGTAACGGCGATGCCACATAAATCCTTATTCAATTCAGCTTGCTTGCGAATACCTTCGATCAAGCCTGTTACTTTTTGTACGGCTTCTTGTAAAGAGGCCTCATCACGTTTACCTTGTCCGATGAAGGCCGCAAGGAACACCCCGTCTAGTTTCCCTTCTTGCATCTTAGGGATGTTTACCCGGTTACGTTCCCGGTCCGCGATGCTGAATCCGGCACGTTTGAACCAGAAAGGAGTATCGGTATGTGTATCTACGGAAAGGAAATGCTTGTGCATCTCTTTGGCTTGGTGGAAAGTCTCGGCCTTTCCTATCAGATGGTGGAATATCTTTAACATCGTAGTGTCGCCTCCGTAAGTCAACGCTTCCGGATGCCATTGAACTCCCATGATGGATCGATTCGGATAAGCGTCGATAGCCTCGATAATACTGTCGGGCGCATAAGCGGTAGCCTTGAAGATAGGCGCCAACTCCTTGATCGCTTGATGATGAAGAGAGTTTACGGCTAAGGTATCTTTCCCTAGAATAGTGGCTAGCTGTGAGTTCGCGTCAACAAAGACACGGTGTGAGCCATACGAACTGGGTAAATCTTGCCTATGCTTGACAGAATGATCGCCACGTTGTGAGGGGATGTCTTGGTAAAGCGTACCGCCAAACGCTACATTCAACAGTTGCAATCCCCGGCATATGCCTAAGACGGGAATATTTTGGTCGGTAGCCATCTTGATTAGTTTCAACTCATACAAATCGCGTACCGGATCGACTTCCTCCAGCTTTTCCCGAGGCTCCTCCTCATACCATAGAGGGTTTACATCCGCTCCTCCTATAAGAACTAGCCCGTCTAAATTCGATACGATATTTCTGAGTACCTTACCGTCAGTAACAGCCGGGATGATAACCGGAGTTCCCCCTGCCTTTACGATGGATTGGATATAGGTGGCCCCCACCCGGGAAGCACCATTGGAGATACTAGCGGAAATCCCGATCAATGGGGAGAATCGTGCCCGCACGTTTACATCGCAAGAGTCTGTCAACTCATATAGCTTTTTTAAGTTGGGTACCTCCGATCCGGGTGTCTGTGCCTGTGCTCCACATAAGATACTACAGGCGCATATTGCTGTGTATAAGATCTTTTTCATAATATGTAGTTGTTTTCGTTTGCTATTTGTTTTGGAAATCTTGTATAGCGGTCATAACCCTTAGCAAGTTTCCACCCCATATTTTCCGTATATCTTCTTCCGTATATCCTTCTTCTAAAAGTCGGACGGTAATGTTAATCAACTCGTTGGTAGCCAAGCAACCGATCAGTCCCCCGTCTCCGTCAAAATCCGAGCCGATTCCTACATGATCGATACCGATTAAATCCACGATATGATTGATATGGCGGATAGCGTCGCTTAAAGAAGCTTTTTCCTCTTCCTTATTGATGAATCCTTTGTATAGGCAGATTTGGGCGACACCCCCTTGAGCGGCCAGCGCTTTCAGTTGATCATCCGTTAAATTGCGGGGATGATCGCAAAGCGCACATGCGGAAGAGTGGGAGGCTATGATTGGCGTCTCGCTCACTTCCAGTACCTGATAAAAGGTACTTTCCGCCGCATGCGAGATATCAACCATGATTCCTAACCGGTTCATCTCTTTTACCACTTTCTTACCGAAAGGACTTAGTCCTTTCCATTCCTGTTTTCCTCTAGCGGAATCACAAATATCGTTATCCCCATTATGGCATAAGGTGATATAAGAAACTCCCATCTCCTTGAACATCCGTAGGTTTTCGATCTGCTTCCCTAAAGCGTACCCGTTCTCGATGCCGAGGCAGATCGCTTTTTTCCCTTGCGCCTTAATCGTCTGGATCTCTTGGGGGGTAGTCGCTATAGCCATCCGGTCCGGATGTAAGGTTTGCTGGCGTTTTACTTGATTCAGCCGTTCTATCGCATACGCTGTCGCTGCCTGTAAGGATGCCTCATCTCGTTTACCTTGCGGGATATAGGCGACCATAAAGGTTGCGTCGATACGCCCTTCTTCCATAAAAGGAAGATTTACTTTCCCTCCTTCTTTCTCCCCGATATTAAATTCACCGGGAAAGATCATCGGGGTATCTGTATGGGAATCGATCGTCACGATCCGTTGATGGATCGCTTTGGCTTTCGCGAAACGGCGGGCATTCTCGATATGGTAAGCGAATAGGGCTTTCATGGCCTCATCCCCTTGCGGAGCCATGGCCTCCGGATGCCATTGTACGCCGAATATCGTTTTCTCCGTATGTTCCATAGCCTCATTGATTCCATCCGGGGCGGTCGCTGTCGCCCTAAATCCGGGGGCGACCTCTTTTACCGCTTGATGGTGGAAAGAGTTGACAAGGATTTGTTTTTCTCCATTGAAAATAGTACGTAGGCGGTTCATTCCCGGTTCGAGTGTTACCGTATGCGACGGATATTCCCGCGCCAATGTCTGGCTGTGTTTCAATAGAGTATGATTGGCTTGTGAATGGATGTCTTGATAGACACTTCCTCCGAACGCTACATTCATGATCTGATGCCCCCGGCAAATACCCATGATCGGAATTTGTCGGTTAGCGGCCAAGCGAAGCAAGATCAAATCGTATTCGTCACGTAGCGTATCTACGTCTTGCAATTGCGGGATAGGCTCCTCATGCAAATAGAGCGGATTGATGTCTCCACCCCCGCTCATAACCAATCCGTCTAGTTCGGAAACCAGTACGGTCAATGCTTTCAGATCCGTGATCACCGGGATAAGTACCGGGGCTCCCCCCGCATCCAGCACGGCTTGCACGTAGGTTTCCGCTATACAGGAAAGTCCGTCTCTCCGGTTAGCGGATATTCCTATTCGGGGAGGTTGAAGGCTTTCTTTAGCCGGTATATAATTATCAACTTCTTTGTATAGGGCCTCTAGATTCGGACGACGGACTTTCATGATTTTAAGCATCTATGTTAGCATATGTAGCGTTTTCCTCGATAAACTCGCGGCGAGGGCCTACGTCTTCACCCATCAACATGGCGAAGATTTGGTCAGCCTCGGCTGCGTTGTCGATCGTGATCTGCTTTAACGTACGGTTTTCCGGGTTCATGGTCGTATCCCACAATTGAAGCGTATCGTTGTGTATGGATCGAGTTCTCGTTGCCTCCTCCATATTTTAAGATGAACTGCTGACGTTGTTGCTCGGTCCAGCAATATTCCTCAACCTTACCTTTCTTACACAAATAGAGGGGAGGAGTCGCCAGATAAACATATCCGTTCTCGATCAAGGAACGCATACGGCGGAAGAAGAAGGTCAAGATCAATGTGGCGATGTGGCTACCGTCCACATCGGCATCGGTCATGATAATCACCTTGTGGTAACGCAGCTTCTCCATGTTCAACGCCTTCGGGTCATCCTCCGTACCGACGGTTACGCCCATCGCGCGATAGATGTTCTGGATTTCCTCGCTTTCGAAGATCTTATGATCCATCGCTTTCTCCACGTTCAATATCTTACCGCGCAATGGTAGGATCGCTTGGAAGTTACGGTCGCGTCCTTGCTTAGCCGTACCACCTGCGGAGTCTCCCTCGACAAGGAACAATTCGCAGATCGACGCGTCTTTAGAGGAACAGTCCGCCAATTTACCGGGAAGTCCACCTCCTGTCAGCGGAGATTTGCGTTGTACCAATTCGCGAGCCTTACGAGCGGCATGACGGGCTTGAGCGGCCAAGATCACCTTGTCGACGATTATTTTCGCCTCTTTCGGATGTTCTTCCAAATAATAGCCTAACGCCTCGCCGATCGCCATATCCACTGCACCGGTAACCTCGCTATTACCCAGCTTCGTCTTTGTCTGTCCCTCAAACTGAGGCTCGGCTACCTTGATAGAGATAACGGCGGTCAAACCTTCACGGAAGTCATCCCCTTGAATCTCCACCTTGGCTTTCTCCAATAATTTAGAATCCTCGGCGTACTTTTTCAATGTACGGGTCAGACCACGGCGGAAACCGGCTAAGTGTGTACCACCTTCTATCGTGTTAATATCATTTACGTAAGAGAATACGCTCTCGTTGTAAGAAGTATTATAAGTTAACGCCACCTCGACAGGGATACCCTGCTTCTCGGTAACGATATGGATTACGTCTGGAATCAGTTTCTCTTTAGAACGGTCGATATAGCGGACAAACTCTTTCAATCCCTCATCCGAATGGAATACCTCGGACTTGAATGAACCGTCTTCTTTCAGAACTCGCTTATCTGTCAGACGTAGCGTAATACCTGCGTTCAAGAACGCTAATTCACGCAAACGGGTAGCCAAGATATCATACTTGTATTCCGTGACCGTAAAGATAGAACCGTCCGGCTTGAAAGAGATCGTAGTACCTGTTTTATCCGTATTATCGATAACCTGTACGTCGTGCAACGGCTTTCCGCAAGAGAACTCCTGCATATGTACTTTACCGTTCCTGCGAACTTCCGCTTTCAGATAAGTAGAGAGGGCGTTTACGCAAGATACACCCACACCGTGCAAACCACCGGATACTTTATAGGTTCCCTTGTCGAACTTACCGCCGGCGTGCAGCACCGTCAATACTACCTCCAAGGCTGATTTACCTTCTTTCTCATGAATATCCACGGGGATACCACGGCCGTCGTCGGTAACCGTGATCGAGTTGTCCTCATTGATTACCACGTCGATGTATGTACAATATCCGGCTAGCGCTTCGTCTATGGAGTTATCTACGACCTCATACACTAAGTGATGGAGACCTTTCTCGCTGGTATCGCCAATATACATGGATGGCCTTTTTCGTACTGCCTCTAACCCTTCAAGTACTTGAATACTATCTGCGGAGTACTCTGTAGAAGTATTCTTAATTTCTTCACTCATGAGTTTATCTTTCTTTAAAATCTGTAATTATCTATGTCCTCAAAAAAAATCTAACAAATGTAGTGATTTTTATCGAGATAGCGAAGTGGGGGATGTGAAAATAGCGAAAAAAGGACGGGTATAATAAAAAAGGAGAGAGATAAGCCATGAACTTATCTCTCTCCTTTTGGTTGGTAGCCCATAGGGGAATCGAACCCCTCTTTCAAGAATGAAAATCTTGCGTCCTAGCCGATAGACGAATGGGCCATTAGGTTTAAAAAAGCCGGGCTTATTGAGAGTCCGGCTTTATACTTGTAAAAGTAATTACCTTCTGCTTATGCTAGCGCGTTAACGTGCTTAGCCAACTTAGATTTCAGATTACCGGCCTTGTTCTTGTGGATAACGTTCTTTTTTGCAAGCTTATCCAACATAGAGCATACCTTAGGGAACAAAGCCTGTGCCTCATTCTTGTCTTCAGTAGCGCGCAAAACTTTCATAGCGTTTCTAGCTGTCTTTGCGTAATATCTGTTACGCAAACGTCTTGCGTTTGTCTGTCTGATTCTCTTGATTGATGACTTATGATTTGCCATTTCTAGATCTTCTCTTTATTGTTTTTTAATCCTGTTTATTGTAGCCCATAGGGGAATCGAACCCCTCTTTCAAGAATGAAAATCTTGCGTCCTAG
>ERZ791621.1029-NODE-1029-length-12325-cov-2.5824_pt1 | contig 12325 bp, 9 predicted proteins | sample MGYA00510270_ERZ791621 | MGnify/ENA primary metagenome ERZ791621 (study PRJEB30046, sample SAMN00715189) | human gut metagenome | study: EMG produced TPA metagenomics assembly of the A metagenome-wide association study of gut microbiota in type 2...
GGCGGTCCCGTCCGCTCGGACTGGCGGATAGAAGCGGATTCGTTTGAGTTGACAGTCGAGGTACCCGTTAATACGACTGCCACGGTTATCTTGCCGGACGGCAAGATATACAGAAATGTCGGATCGGGCATCCATCGGTTCGCGTCGCCCCTTATGTCGGATCGTTGAACCAGATAGAAGGGAAAATTCCTCATCCGGCAGTGCTTATCGAGGTCAGTTTCTTTTATTTGTTGGGTTTTTGGTTGTGAAGTGCTGTCTTTAAACTGACAAAGAACCTTTGCTATGATATTATGACGTGCCGATAAGAAAATGAGAATGACCTTTCTGTTTTTGTAGGAGGATGCGACAAATATATCCTGCGAGAGCATCTTGAAAAAGATAAAAAACTTGTATGTTTGTAGGGATAAAAACAGAAATGCGAAATGAAGACATTAGTACATACCGACAAAGAACTGATTGAAGCGACCATTAAGAAGTGTGATATCTGTTATGTGGGACTGGCCGATACGGATGGGACTCCCTATGTATTGCCGATGAACTTTGGCTATCGTGATGGTGTTATATACCTGCATTCGGCACAGGAAGGACGGAGTATTTCCATTTTGGAACGGAATCCGCGTGTCTGCATTACATTTAGCACGGACCATGATCTCGTTTTCCAGCATCCGGAGGTCGCTTGTAGTTACCGGATGCGCTCCAAGAGCGTGATTTGCTGGGGTGAAGTCCACTTTGAAGAAGATTTCGATAAAAAAACGGAAGCTTTGGATATCATTATGAAACAGTATTCGGATAAGGAATTCCGCTATTCCGATCCGGCTGTGAAGAATGTCAAAATATGGATTGTGGAAATGGACGAAGTGACCTGCAAGGAATTCGGGGCACCGCATAATAAGCTGAAAATTGGAAGTTAAAAATTGAAAATTGACGTTGCCGGGTGGTTTGTCTTTTTGGATAAAGCGTTGTATGATGGGCAAATAATTGTCAATTGTCAATTGTTAATTGTCAATTTCTTCTTACTTTTGTTGCCAAATATGATATTGCTGAATAATGGGATTGCAAAAGCATAGCAAGGTCTTGAATGATACAGTTGAGATGCTCTCGGACGAGGGGTCTTACCATCAGCTGTTTCATGCTTACCGCGATGAAGAGGCGCTTCCTTCGGGTGAGGTGCTGAAAGAGATCGTAGATTTATGCCGGGCAATCCTTTTCCCCGGTTATTACGGGAATGCACGGATCAGCAAACAGACCATCCGTTTCCATACCGGCGTGAACGTCGGAACGTTGCATACGCTGCTTTCCAAGCAGATTTATGCAGGGCTTTGTTTTGCTGATACTGCCTGTGTTTCTTGTCCCGAAGAAAAGATCCTTACCGAGGCGGAAAAACTGTCGGAAGCCTTTATCCGCACGCTTCCCGAAATGCGCGCCTTGTTGGCGACGGATGCCGAGGCTGCTTTCAACGGTGATCCTGCTGCTCAGAACATCAACGAAGTTATTTTTTGCTATCCCGGTTTCCGGGCTGTCTGCAACTATCGTATTGCGCACCAGCTATACCGGTTGGGCGTTCCCTTTATTCCCCGCATGATTACTGAAATGGCCCATTCGGAGACTGGTATCGATATCCATCCGGGGGCGGAGATCGGACACTATTTCTCGATTGACCACGGGACGGGAACCGTTATCGGTGAGACCAGTGTTATCGGGAACCACGTCCGTATCTTCCAAGGAGTCAGTCTGGCAGGAGAGAAACTGCCGCCTGACGAAAACGGGAATGCGATACGCGGTGTGCCGCGTCATCCGGTGTTGGGCGATCATGTGACTGTCTATTCCAATGCCACATTGTTAGGGCGTATTCGTATTGGCGAAGGAGCTACGATCTGTGGCAACGTCTGGATCACGGAAGATGTTCCGGCGGGAGCAACCGTGAGCCAGCAGACAATTAATAAAGTCAGTTGACTGCCAGTGAAGTCATAGAACAAAGAATAATTAATAATTAAAATAGAATTACTAATAAACGATGAGGAATCATTGTTAACTTTCAACTTAAAATGAGCGAAACATTTGAAATGGTGGCTAAGACCCTTTACGGGTTGGAAGAAATCCTGGCCGGCGAGTTATTATCTTTAGGTGCCAACGATATACAGATTGGCCGCCGGATGGTTTCCTTTACCGGGGATAAGGAAGTGCTTTACAAAGCCAACTTCTATTGCCGTACGGCATTGCGTATCTTGAAGCCTATCTATCACTTTAAAGCTAAAGACGCCGATACTGTCTACAAAGAGGTTAAGAAGGTGAAATGGGAAAACTACATGTCTTTGGACAAGACGTTTGCCATCGACTCTGTAATCTACTCTGAAGATTTCAATCACTCCAAGTTTGTTGCTTATCGTACGAAGGATGCGATCGTGGATTATTTCATGGAGAAGGATCAGAAGCGCCCCTCTGTCCGTGTAAACAATCCGGATCTGTATATCAATATTCATATTTCACATAACGACTGTACGCTCTCTATCGACAGTTCGGGCGAGAGCTTGCATAAACGTGGTTACCGCGTGGACCAGACGGAGGCTCCGTTGAATGAGGTGTTGGCTGCTGGTATGATCTTGAAAACAGGCTGGAAAGGCGAATCGAATTTCGTCGATCCGATGTGCGGTTCCGGTACGTTGCTGATCGAAGCGGCGATGATCGCCTTGAATATTGCGCCGGGCGTGCATCGTAAGGAGTTTGCTTTCGAGAAATGGATCGATTTCGACCAGGAACTGTTCGACCGTATCTATAACGACGAGAGTCAGGAACGTGAGTTTAATTTCAAATGTTATGGTGCCGATATCAATCCGGCGGCGATCGAGATTGCCGAGAAGAATATCCGTAGTGCCGGCCTGATGAAATATATCGAACTGAGGACCCAGCCGTTCCAGCAATGCACGGAGGCTCCCCAGCCGGGCATCATGGTGACCAATCCCCCTTATGGAGAACGTATTTCCAGTCGTGATTTGTTGGGGTTGTACAATATGATCGGTGAACGTGTCAAACATGTGTTTACTGGCTATAAAGTATGGATTCTGAGTTATAAGGATGAATGCTTCGACAAGATCGGCTTGAAACCGAGTGAAAAGATGAAGCTTATGAACGGATCGTTGGAATGCGAATACCGTTGTTACGATATATTCGAAGGAAAAATCAAAGACTATAAGAAAGCACTGAACGAAGAAGGTGAAGCACGTCCTTCCCGCCCGGAAAGACCTTCTTTCGAACGTAAGCCGGACCGCTCGTCACGTCCGAATTTCCGTACCGACCGCATGGATCGTCCCGCCCGCCGTTTTGCTGCCGCGCATGCTGAGGACGACAACGAGCGGACACCTTTTATTCCCGGCAAACGCTATTTCGGCGATGACCGTGCAGATGGCCGTTCGGCTCGTAGGGATTTTGTCGGCAAACGTCCTGTCAAGAGACATTTTAAGGATGACGAGGAGTTTGGCGGTAAGAAAAAGTTCGGTGACCGTTCGTTTAAGAAACCATTCAAAAGAAGAGGAAAGGATGATTTTGAGGATTAATATTTTAGGTGTATTATGTGCTTTGGCACTTATAAATCCGTTGTCGATGATGGGACAAGACAAACAGTTTACTTTGCATGACTTGATTCCCGGTGGAAAGACGCAAAGTCGTTTTGTGCCTCGCAACTTGAAACAGTTGCAGTGGTGTGGAGACACATATCTGTATGTCAAGGGTGACAGCATGATGAGTGGAGAATCGACAAAGGCGGTGAAAGTCGCCTTTACTCGCCAGCAGTTGAACGAAGCGCTTGCGGTGGCCGGTGCGCAGTCGGTTGGCGGTATGCCCTTCTTCTCGGTTCCTTACAAAGATCAGCCGGTGCTTGCTTTTAATGCCAAGCACCATCGTTTCCATTACGATTTTGTGGAAAACAGGATTGTAAGCATGTATGATCTGAATGGTTCCTGGGAGAACTTCGACTTTTGTCCGGCCAATGGTTATTTGGCTTTTACGGAGGAGGACAACCTGAAAATCCTTTCGCCGGATAACGCTGTCAGTATCGTGACGGACGAAACGGCTGAAGGTGTTGTTTGCGGGAAGTCCGTTCATCAGAACGAGTTCGGTATCCATAAAGGGACTTTTTGGTCTCCGAATGGTTCGGCGCTGGCTTTTTACCGGATGGATGAAAGCATGGTGACGGATTATCCGTTTGTCGACATTACTGCCCGTTGCGCGAAAGCCGAACCGCACAAATATCCGATGGCTGGGATGAAAAGCCATGAGGTGACAGTCGGTGTCTACAACCTGGCGACCGGAAAAACCGTCTGGTTGAAAACCGGATTACCGAAGGAAAAGTATCTGACGAATATTACCTGGAGCCCGGATGAAAAGAGCATTTATATTGCCGAACTGAACCGGGATCAGAACGAGATGCACCTGGTACGCTATTCTGCCTTGACAGGTGATAAAGAGGCGGATTTGTTTACCGAAAAGAACGAACATTATGTAGAGCCGCAACATCCGGTGCTTTTCCTGCCGAACAATCCGGATCAGTTTATCTGGCAGAGCCGGCGTGATGGTTATAATCATTTGTATCTGTATAATACGAAGGGAGAACAGTTGAAGCAGTTGACGGAAGGCGAGTGGGAAGTCCTGGACATCCTCGGTTTCGATATTAAGGGAAAGGCGTTGTTTTTCTCTTCCACAAGGCCGTCAATGCTGAGCTCGTTCAGTTATGGTGATGCTCTGTATGTCGGAACGTCACGCCTGGATCTGAAAAAGGGAACTTCTTACGAATTGACTTCGGGAGGTTTGCAAGGAGTTCATGCTACGCAACTGAGTGCTTCCGGTAAATATTTGATCGACAGTTATTCAGCTCCCGATGTTCCACGTGAAATTTCGATTATCGACGGACAGAAACGTGAAACTTTACGGACGTTGCTGACGGCGAAGAATCCGTACGAAGGTTATGCGATGCCGGAAATCGTTACCGGAAAAATCAAGGCGGCAGATGGTGTCACCAATTTGAATTTCCGTCTGGTAAAACCTGTCGGTCTGGATGAGACGAAGAAATATCCGACGATCGTCTATGTGTACGGCGGCCCGCATGCCCAGTTGGTAACAGGCGGATGGAAGAACGGTGTAGGCGGTTGGGATATCTATATGGCTCAACGCGGATATGTGGTTTTTACGCTTGATAGTCGGGGATCGGCAAACCGGGGACAGGCTTTCGAAAATGTCATACATCGTAATTTGGGTGTGAATGAGATGGCAGACCAGGTAAAAGGCGTTGAGTTTCTGAAATCACTTCCGTATGTCGATGCCGACCGTATCGGTGTGCACGGATGGAGCTACGGCGGCTTTATGACGACGAACCTGATGTGTTCGTATCCGGAACTGTTCAAAGTGGGGGTTGCCGGTGGTCCGGTGATCGACTGGAGCAACTACGAGATTATGTATGGCGAGCGCTATATGGACCGTCCGCAGGACAATCCGGAAGGTTATAGGAATGCCAACCTGAAATTGAAAGCAGGTAATCTGAAGGGACATCTGCTGTTGATCCACGGAGATATCGATCCGGTTGTTGTTTGGCAGCACAGCCTGGGATTCCTGAAAGCCTGTGTGGATGCGGATACATATCCCGATTATTTCGTTTATCCCCGCCATCTGCATAATGTGATTGGTAAAGACCGTCCGCATCTGTATGAGAAGATAACGCGCTACTTTGACGACTACCTTAAGAATTGACAATTGACAATGGGCAATTGACAATTGAGAGAAAGGACAAAGATGAAATAACAAAAAAACAATAACCATTAAAAAAAGATGATTGGGAAAGGATAATGACAAGTAATTGTCAATTGTCAATTGTCAATTGTCAATTATAAAAAAATGAATATTCTTTTATTAGGCTCAGGCGGCCGCGAACATGCAATAGCCTGGAAGATTGCTCAAAGTCCGAAAGTGGATCAGTTATTCATCGCTCCCGGTAATGCAGGTACTGCATTGGTAGGCACGAATGTAAATATCAAGGCTGACGATTTCTCTGCTATCAAGGAATTTGCCTTGGCAAATCATATCGGTATGGTGGTGGTAGGTCCGGAAGATCCGCTGGTGAAAGGGGTGTATGATTATTTCAAGAACGATGTCGCCCTGGCAGGTATTCCCGTGATAGGCCCTTCGAAAGAGGGTGCGCAACTGGAAGGCAGCAAGGACTTTGCGAAGGCCTTCATGATGCGCCACAACATTCCGACAGCCCGTTATAAGAGTATTTCTGCCGGAAATTTAGAAGAAGGATACGCTTTCCTGGAAGAATTGCAGGCTCCCTACGTATTGAAGGCCGACGGTCTGGCTGCCGGTAAAGGGGTGTTGATCCTCGACACGCTCGAAGAAGCGAAGAAGGAACTGGGCGATATGTTGGGCGGTATGTTCGGCGATGCCAGCAAGACGGTCGTGATCGAAGAGTTCTTGGACGGTATCGAATGTTCCGTGTTTGTGATGACGGATGGCGAGAGCTACAAGGTGCTTCCGGTGGCAAAAGACTATAAGCGTATCGGCGAAGGCAATACAGGTTTGAATACAGGCGGAATGGGAGCCGTTTCTCCGGTTCCTTTTGCCGATGAGACGTTTATGCAGAAGGTGGACGAGCGTATTATCCGTCCGACGATCGAAGGGCTGAAAGCGGAAAATATCGACTATAAGGGTTTCATCTTCCTTGGTCTGATCAATGTGAAGGGCGAACCTATGGTGATCGAATATAATTGCCGCATGGGTGATCCGGAAACGGAAGTTGTCATGTTACGTATCCAAAGCGACTTGGTTGAACTGTTGGAAGGTGTGGCCGAAGGTAATTTGGGCAGTCGTACATTGGTTCACGATCCGCGTGCGGCCGTAACAGTCATGCTGGTAAGCGGCGGTTATCCTGAAGCGTATGAAAAAGGAAAGGTTATCAGTGGTCTGGATAAGGTTCCCGCCGAAAACATCATTTTCCACGCAGGGACAAAAGCTGCCGATGGGCAGATCCTGACCAGTGGCGGTCGTGTCATCGCTGTCAGCTCTTACGGAGCCGACAAGGAAGAAGCCCTTGCCCGATCTTTCGCCGGTGCCAAGCTCATTGATTTCGAAAAGAAATATTTCCGTAATGATATCGGATTCGATTTATAAATTGTTGTCATAAATGCTGATTTATGGGGTGAGCTAACAGACGATTCAAGCCTTGTGTGTTGCAGGCTCTCTTTTGCCTCGTCTGTTGGCTCGCATGTAAGTCAGCATTTATCTATTCCTGATCAGAAATGCGAGTAGCTTATAACAAATATTCCCGTCGATTCGACTTCTCCGCGCCACCGACATTCGTGCCGGTCTTATTGGCATGTATTGCCTGTTGGGTGGTCAGTTATTTGTACTCCGTGGGCTATCCTGTCTATGGCGAGGTCTCGGCTACTCCTCTCTGGAATACGATTTGTCAGACATTGCCAGGCAAGGAGTTTACCTATATTATCGGGATGGCGTTGATGTTCGGAGGGGCTTTCCTATTGCATCGTGCGAACTATGTACTGGTGTTGATACGGGAGAAGACGATGCTGCCCTTCCTCTTCTATGTCCTGTTCATCAGTACGAATCCCGACTTCTTTCCTTTGAAATCGACTTCGGTCGGTGTTTTCTGCCTGATTCTGGCTATTTACCAACTGTTCACGACCTATCATGATCCCGGGGCGAGAGAGAAGGCCTACAGTGCCGCCTTGCTGATCGGTATAGGCAGTCTGCTTTGGGTTCATTTGCTGTGGTTTTTGCCGTTGTTCTGGCTGGGGATGTATAATTTCCGTTCGCTGACGTCCCGTACCTTTATCGCCTCTTTGTTAGGGGTGGCGACGGTATATTGGTTCCTGTTGGGGTGGTGTGTCTGGCAACGGGATTTCACGCTGTTCAACGTCCCTTTCTCGACGCTTTTCAAGGTGCGCCTCTTGGCGACGGACGGAATAGTGTTGCTGGATTGGATCAGTATCATGGCGATTGCCCTGTTGACAGTTGTCGCTTCCCTGAATATTGTCATGCACGATACGGAGGATTCGCTTCGCTCCCGTCAGTTTCTCTCGTTCCTGATTGCGATGTCCGTATGGGCGTTCAGCCTTTATTTCCTCTATGAACAGGCTTCGGAAGAATTTTTGGAAACAGCTTGCGTGCCAGCCTCTATCCTGATCGCTCATTTCTTTACGGTGACACGTGGTAAGATCGTGTTTTGGTCGTTTTTTACAACTGTGGCAGTCCTGGTTGCCACTCTATTCATTCGTATATGGAATTTCTTATAGAATACGGATATATCGGTGTGTTCATCGCCTCTTTTTTGGCTGCTACCGTTTTGCCGTTCAGCAGCGAGGTCGTTCTAACCGGAGTGTTGTTGGCGGGAGCGACCTACTGGCCTTGTATGATTGCGGCTACGTTAGGTAATTTCTTAGGTGGCATGAGTTGTTATTGGCTGGGTATGCTGGGCAAGGTCGAATGGATAGAGAAATATCTGAAACTGGATGCCGTCAAATTGCAGAAAGTGCAGGATTGGATAAAAGGGAAAGGTTCCTGGATGGGCTTTTTCGTTTTCCTTCCCGGTATAGGCGATTTTATCGCCGTGGCGCTCGGGTTTCTCCGCGCCAATATCTGGATCGTGGCTGTCTCGATGTTTCTCGGGAAGGCGATCCGATATTGGGTTTGGATGGAATTTGTCTATAAAGTACAGGGAATGTTCTGATTATTCCACTTTGACATATATTTTCGTATACACCTCGTTATGGCGGGCGTAAATGGCATAATTTCCCCGGATGTCGCTCCACGAAGGCAGAAGTGTGACTTTCAGTATGCCGCCTTCGGTCGTAATCTGAAAGAGGTCTTCGAGGTCGCTATCGTAGCTGAATTCCGTGTCTTTGGGAAATTCCCGGACAATCTCGTCTTCATAACCGCTTACCACTGTCCCGATCGTGCTGTCGTAGGCGGGTAACCCGTCTGCTTCGGGATTGATCAGGGCAAACTGGATGACAGCGCCTACTCTTTTCTCCTCTTTCATGATCTCGGATCCGACATAGAATTGGTAGTAGTCTCCTGCCAGCGCCAATGCGAATTTTCCCGATGGAAATTGCTTCACGGCTTCTTCCTTGAAAGCTTGGTAGAGGTGTCCCGGCGTTACGGCTGCTTGATAAACCAATCCATTGCCGACTTGGGGCGGAATGACTTTTCCAATCCCTTTCGACGGACCGATTTCGGCGATCAGGCATTCGTTTGTTTGAAAGTTGTTTGCCGCGTTGATATAGATGTCCGAATTGCCCAGACGGGTCGCTCCATTCTCCACATCGAGCATGTTCAAGGTTGTTGCATTGTTGATTTCAGGAGCCGAATCGTCGTCCGAACAAGAAAAAGCCGGTAACAGAAATGCTGCCAGCAAGAGCTGGAACAAGAAATTCTTTTTCATTTCTTCTTTATTTATAAGTTAGACAATAGGTAAAACATGCACAAAGGTATTTATATTTTCCTGAAAAGCTAATCATTCCCTTTATATTTCGCCCGCCAATGGGACGGAGGTATGCCGACACGCTCGATGAAGGCGCGACTGAAGGTTTTCACCGAACTGTAGCCCATTTTCGTCGCCACTTCGCCCAAAGGCCAGTCCGTATGGAGCAGGACGTCGCGGATGGCCCCCCCAACGGTAGGCTTCGAGCCATTCGTCTGTAGTCACCCCGGTCAGTACCCTCAGGCAGCCGGACAGATCGACTCGCGAGACGCCCAATTTTTTTGCATAGAAAACCGGATCATGATTCATATAATGATGAACCATCGAGGCGAAAAGGTCCAAAAATTCGTTGCCCGTTCGTTTATGGAAAATGATACCCGATTGTACGCCTTGCCAGCGTTCCGCTTCGGTCGCTTCCCGGCCGCAGAAGGAGATAAAGATATCTTTGGGAGTGTATAGGGGGTATTTTGTGTCCATTTTTGTATATATTCGTTTGTTTATAGCTTATACAAGACCGACGGATTCGTTCAAGGGGTAATTAGAGAACGAATCCGCCGGTTATAATTCGTTAACCGGATAATTTTAGAATGAATATGGGAGTTATGATTCATTCGCTAAATGCTCGTTAAACGAATCTGTTGATCGTAATTCGTTCTGCAATTAATTGAGAAACGAATCCGCTATTCTGCCAGCCATTTGTTAATCTGTGTCAGTATCTTTTCCTTCATGTCTTCGGGCATGTTGCCGATACGGGCGCGGTGACTGCCTCCGGGTTGGATGTAGACTTGTTCGTTTACCTTGCCTTTGAAGATCGGGACGCGGGTGGCGCTCCACGGGTCTACTTCGCCATAGATAAAGATCATCTTCGGATCGTTATCACGGAGGAAATCATAGACTTTGTGGTAAAGTTCGGGGCGGTATTCAACTTTGTCGACCAGCTCTTTCGGCAGCATGATGCGGTTCAGGTATCCCCGGCTGCTGTCGATTGTCAGGTATTTCCTGAACGGTTTCGTGTCATAGCCGTAATAACCCAATTCGCGGGCAGCTTGTACGAAGAAGGAGATATTCGGCTGGTTTTCGGCAAAATAGTCGGGCCCGCTGATGTCAACCAAATGATAAAACAGTGTCTTTGCATCGGATGTGAGCGGCGGGATCACGCTGGTCGGCGTACCCCATTGCCAGAGGGCGAACGGGTATTCCAGGACGCAATAATCCAATACTTCGGCTATCGGAATGCGGAATTCCAGCTTCTTGTCCTTGCAGAACTTTTCCAGCATCGGGACGATTTCGTCCTTGTGTTTCAATATTTCAATCTGGAAAGCTTCGATCTTCTGACGGTCTTTCTTTGTGCCTACTTTGCGGAGGAACGGTTCGTGGCGCCCGTCTTCCACACCGCGGTTCAAGGGGGCTACGTAGGGAACGGAGAAGTCTACGTCGTCCGGAAACCAGGCACGGTACAGGCAAGTGGTTTGTCCGCCTTTGCTGATGCCGGTGCTGACCCATTTACCGGTGTACAGCTCTCGGAATGTTTGGTTGACGTTATGCAGGTCGTAGGCCGAGTTCTCTGCCGTCAGGTATTCCCAGTTACAGGGGGTCGGGGTGGATTCGAGGAAATAACGGTATTCCACGAATACCATATTGGCATCGAGCAGCTTCGACAGCTCTTCCTGATAACGAGGGTTCAAGGCATACGCCGCACCATATCCTTCCGTGACCAATATGGTCGGGCGGTCGAAACCGACGTGGGCGACGATCACGCGTTGCGTGAATGTTCCGGCTGCCGGGTTCTTATGGTCGACAGGCTGTGTGATGCGTACGAGATATTTCTCGGCATAATGGTCCGATTCCAGCTTCTCGATGCCGCTGATTCCTTTCAGCCCTTCCAATTTCTTTTGTAATTCCTGTGCGTTACCTGCAAATGCGACTGTCAGCATCAACAGGAATGCGACGAGGCATGGCGATAAGGTTTTCAATGTCCTTCTCATGGTATTAATCTTTTAAGTTATGTATATTTCGTATCAATCCTTCGTATTTGGCTCTTTTGACCGCCGATTTGGCAAATATACGATTATAATCCTCACGGGAAAAGACCTTTAGATCCTCTTTTCGAAGAGAAAGCAAAGCCGGTTTCGGACGGAATGCCTCTATTTGGGTCGGGCGGGCGAAACGGTTCCAGGGGCAGACCTCCTGGCAGGTGTCGCAACCGTAGAGGCGGTTACCGAGTCGGGAAGCCTGTTCGGCGGGGATTTCTCCGCGGTTCTCGATGGTGAGATAGGAGAGGCATTTGCGGGCATTCAGGTGGCGGGGGCCTTCCAGTGCTCCTGTCGGGCAGGCATCCAGGCAACGGCTACAACTGCCGCAACGGTTCTTCTGAGGTGTGTCGTACTGGTCCGCTTCGAGGGTGGTGACGATTTCTCCCAAGAAGAAGAAAGAGCCTTTTCCGGGAATAATCAGGTTTGTGTTCTTCCCGATCCATCCCAGTCCGGCTTTCCAGGCCCAATAGCGTTCGAGGATGGGAGCTGAGTCGGTGAAAAAGCGGGCGGCTGTTACGTCTGCCTGTTCCGTTCCCGCGCTTGACGCGGGATCGCAAAAGAACTGCCCGTTGCGATCCATTCCTTTCCCGTCCGTCTCTATGCGATCTCGCGCGGGGCGCGGGAACAGGGCGGTCCATAGCTCGCTCAACATCTCTTTGACGACGAGATGGTAATCCTTCCCGTAGGCGTAGTAGGCGATATGGGGCGCTTCGGGTGGAAGTTTCTGCTCCGGATAATAGTTCAACGCCACGGATATGACTGTCTTGGCTCCTTCCACCAAACCGGCGGGGTTCCACCCGGACACGCGGCT
>ERZ791621.1033-NODE-1033-length-12263-cov-2.79931_pt1 | contig 12263 bp, 9 predicted proteins | sample MGYA00510270_ERZ791621 | MGnify/ENA primary metagenome ERZ791621 (study PRJEB30046, sample SAMN00715189) | human gut metagenome | study: EMG produced TPA metagenomics assembly of the A metagenome-wide association study of gut microbiota in type 2...
AGGAGGATAGATAAATGACTGATAATTAAAACGATGTAGAAAAATTTGCACAGATAAAAAAAGCGCCTTATCTTTGTTGCATCAGACGTACGTCTTTTGAAACATGATTCTTATAACATAAGATATTTATTATTAGAGAAGTGAACTTTTCTTTTGTTTGAGTTTTATACTTGCTTTTTGGACGGTTACTATCAGAGTATGTGTGGTTGCTAATATCGAAAGACTTGGTGTATCCAGGGTATGGCAATGCTTGCAAAGTTGGTTCATAATAGATTCCTGACGAGTTGTACTGACTATCTAATAGTAGGGGATTTCTTTTAGACTTCTCCCTCGATTGAGGTGTTCGGAATTTTTTGGAGAAATGATTAAAATATAAATAAGGCAACTGATTCGAAATGAATTAGTTGCCTTGTATTTTGTAATTTACGGAATATCTCCGAAAAAACAGGCAGTAGGTTATCAGCACTGTTTCTGTCTTTGTTTTTTTACTCTTCTTTTATTTAAGGGGAATATTATAGTTTAGGTCCTTTGACACAACGAGTTGTGTATGCCATTTTCTTTGGTGTGCTATTGACATCGGTTTTACCTTCACCGGGAGATATATCCAATCTATAACAATCATTAGTATTAATTGATTCATCTGTAAAATATTGACCATACGTTCCAGGCCAGTCTTCTGCCGTTGTTCCCGAGTTATTATTACGCCAGCCACCTAACGGTAAAAAAATACCGGTTGTGGCATTTAGGAACCACACACCATTCACTCCATTAGAGACCTTTTTTACATTATTGCATCTTCCCAATCTTTCTAATTCATTGCGTGTAGGCAGCCGCCAACCACTACCATAAGTTGTGGGATTTAGTCTGGCACATGGATCGATGTTGTTTCCATTATAGTCTTTTTTCCATTGGTAATAGTAGCCATATTCTTTGTTGGTTGCCCATACATAATTGTTGCTTGCACCGGTACTTTTTAAATTGCCGTCGGCAAATACCAATTTTGATAACTTTTGCTTATCATCATTGGTACATGCTTTTTTCGGATTGCTCAGATTGATGCTACCTGCCGGAACATTTATTCCGGGGCTTCTCTTAAACTGGATTTTCATTGTATAGCTCATTCCCTCTTTCAATTGGACACTCTGAGTTGAAGCAATATCGATATTATCCGCATTATTAGCAATTAGATTTCCTACTGTCAGCTTGTTGAAGTGTACTGTTATTGTCCGGGAACTTGCGAAAGGAACCATGTGTATCGTAGTAGTCTGGTTAGTGTTTGGGTTGAATGAAGCTGTGTTGCTGGTATTAGCAGCCACTGCCGAACTGCCAATTACCCACGAGGTTGAATTACCTCCCTGCTTTACGTATACCCCTGTACACCCGCTGATGGTATTACTTGTGAAGCCGGTTACACTAATGCTTATTGTCAGTTTACACAGTTTCTGTTTGAATATTACCGGAAGATTGTAATTAAGACTGTTCACATTGGCTATGTCTCCTGAATCATAAGTCATAAAGTCATTATTCATGTTGGGGATATCTATCTTGGTGGTATTATATGTATATGATGCGGGGATATCCCCCAATGCCGCAGTTGTATTGAATGAGTATCCGATGACCCGGATCGTTCCTGAGCGTGTGAGTAATTTTCCTTTCTTCAGTACAGGTGAAGAAGCACCATTTGAGGTATAGTCTGCAGCCGATTGGAACACATAGTTATTCCCTGACTTTCGGAACACGATCAGACGAAAGTAAACACCTGTAGACAGAGTGTTTGCACGGGTAGTTAGGGTGGAAGGAGTATTTTCTGTCAGTTCCATAGATGCGATTCTGGGGCCATTATATTCCGGAGCTTCTTTTGTACGGGTACGGCTTAGAGTTTGTACTCCTGCCCATTCGGCAATCAGAGGAGCATTGTAACGAGGAGCCATGTCGTTTTCCGGAGTATAGGAATCGTACTCTCCATTTTCAGCCATACTGATTTTAATAGGGATTACAGTACCGGAATCATAACCTTTTTCCGGAAAAATCTATCCCAAAGGTCCAGAAAATGGCAGAACAGTGCAAATAAATTGTGATACAGTTAGTTCTGATTTTCGAGCCTTTCGGGGCAAAACCTTGAAAAGACAGGTTTATACCAACTTCGGACAGAGCAGCGTTACCAAAACATTACCGCCTCCTTTGCAAGTTAGGATTGGGAAAAGCGGTAGCGAACAGCGCAAAATCCGACCTGAACTTCGGGGATTACCTCCTGCAAAGATACCTCGATGAAAGGAAACAGGCAAATAATTTGCGGATTGTTTCTTTACCATTGAACGACAATGTTTTGCATAGCAACAAATAACCTGACAATGAATAGTTTTGTAAACCGTAAAAAGTCAGAGTTATGCGTAGTACGTTTAAGGTTCTGTTCTACCTCAAAAAGAACGCCCCCAAGAAGAACGGTTCCGTTCCCGTGATGTGTCGTATCACCATTGACGGTACGATAGCCCAGTTCAGTTGCAAATGCGACATCCATCCCGGCTTGTGGGACATCAAGAGCAACCGCGCTTCGGGAAAAAGTACCGTTGCGTTGGAAACCAATCGTTTCTTAGACAAGATACGTGTCGGTATCAATGCCAAATACAAGGAGATAGCCGAAAGGGACAACTATGTCACAGCGGAGAAAGTAAAGAACGCCTTCTTGGGTTTGGAAATGCGACACGAAACCTTGCTGAAAGTCTTCGCCCAGCACAATGAGGATTTTTCCAAACAGGTCAATGCAGGCTTACGAAGCAAATCCACCTATAAAAAGTATTGTAGGGTCTATAAGCACTTGGAAGAGTTCATCAAGACCCGTTACCATGTCAGCGATATTGCTTTGAAAGAGCTTACTCCTGCTTTCATCACCGATTTCGACATCTTCCTGCGTACCGAAAAGCAATGCTGTAACAACACGGTATGGATTTACATGATGCCCCTTCGCCGTATGATTACCATTGCCCAAAATCATGGTTGGATAGTCCGTGATCCGTTCGTGGATTACAGCATATCCGCCGAGAGTACCGACAGGGATTATCTGACAAAAGATGAAATCCGCCAATTATTGGATTTGAAGTTCCGACGCAAGTCAATGGAACTTGCTCGGGATTTATATGTCTTCTGCTGCTTTACGGGCTTGTCGTTTACCGACATGAAGAACCTGACCAAGGATAATGTGCAGACCTCATTCGATGGCAAGTTGTGGATTATGACCAAGCGGCAGAAGACGGGCGTGGAATCCAACATCATGCTGATGGATATTCCCATGAAAATCATCGAGAAGTACGAAGGTATGGCAAAGGATAACTTTCTTCTACCTGTTCCACTGTATATAACCGCTTGTAAGAACCTCAAGACAATCATCGGGCTTTGCGGCATAGAGAAGAACATAACATGGCATACCAGCCGCCATACCATGGCGACGGAGATTTGCCTGACCAACGGCGTTCCCATCGAGACCCTTTCCAAGATGCTCGGACACACGAATATCCGCACTACTCAGATTTATGCCAAAATCACCCACGAAAAGGAAAGTCGGGACATGGTGGCACTCTCCGATAAACTGAGTAAGATAGAGCAGTTCAATGGTATCACGATATAATAAGGAGGAGGAACAATGAAAAGAGAAATCATAACCATTGGAGAAAATGGAAAAGTACATATCCCGACAACTACTCCCGTTTGGATGTCGGCTTGCGAAATAGCCGATTTGTTCGGCGTGTTCTCCGCTAAGGTAAGCAGCCATATCAAGTCTATCTTCAAAGATGGCTTGCTCTGGGAAGAAGAGGTGGTGCAAAGGCTATTGTTTAAGGAAGGTGCGGTGGATTTATACAATATTGAAATGATAACGATGCTATCGTTTCGCTTTGCCTCTCCACAGGCAAAGAGTTTCCGTCAATGGATCATCGGAAGAGTGACCGAAAAGAAAAGAACAAGTCCTCCGCTACTTGTGTGTTACGGCAAAGGTGGATGGTACAACTGAATATGAGAACAGGCAGTAAGAGAAGAGTTTCTTACTGCCTGTTGCTCTGTCAAGGCTTCTCAAACCGAGGGCGATAATTCTCCTGCAACAGCTTTTCCACATCTTCTTCTCTGTAGAGAACTTTCCCACCCAGTTTAATAAAAGGGATTCTCCCTACATTTCGATAGCCTTGTAACGTGCGACGGTTGATATGCAACAGGCGGGAAAGTTCGCCATCCGTCAGGTAACGATGCCCACCCAATAAGGGTCTGTTCTTTTTCCTTAGGGCATCTATCCCTTTCATCATACGGTCGCCGGCACTGAAAAAAAGCCTGATTTCTTCATCGTTCTTTGTTTTTACGTCATTGCTCATCTGCTTACATTGGATTTAGTGGTGATAAATTCTTTGATTATGGAGAGACGGATCGTTCTATCAACCGCTCTATATCTTCCGGTTTATAGTACATCTTATAGCCTATTTGCGTATAGGGTAAGATATGGTTGTCCCGATAGGTTTGCAGGGTACGTAAACTGATGTTCAGGATCTGGCAGACATCCTGATTGTCCAGCCACCTGCCCATACGCCTTTCGTCGCATTCCCTACACAAAGCATCCACTTTGGCGGTCAAAATGCGGAAATGTTCCATCATGGCTTCGTACGTTTTCTTCTCGATAGTTATTACTTCCATATCCTTGTCAGTTTTTGATTTTACACTTTGTGCAAATGTACTTATGGAGTAAGTATTCGAAAGCAGCTTTTCCCTTACTGCGTACTTGTGGCTTCGATATGGGGACTTTTGTCCATGTTCTTTGAACGCTGACAAAAAATCTCTATTCAGTACATATTTACCATACAATCCGAACGATTTCAACACCCGAACTTTGCATCATAATCAAATTCAAAGAGCTATGGATGTTATTACAATCGAAAGCAAAGCCTACCACGAACTGATGGGCAAAATAGAGAAGATTCTCCGGTATATAGAGAAGGAAGAAAAGGCAAAGGCAGCGTACGAGAACTGCCTCGTCACCAACGACGAGTTAGCCGAGATACTCGGTATCAGCAAGCGTACCCTCCAGCGTATGCGCAGTACGGACAGAATCAGCTACAAGATGATCTATGGGCGTTGCTACTACGACCTGCACGACATCGAGGAGGCGATACGCAACAGAAGTCTCTACTGTAATCCGAAGAACATGGAAGAACTACGGCATAACTTCGAACTTAAAAGCAGGAGGATAAAGGATGGAACTATTGGATAGAGAGACTTTCCTTGAATGGATGAAACGCATTATGAAGCGTTTCGATGACTTGAAACGGACGACTCCCGACATCCCCCAACGTCCGATGATAAATGGTGAACCGCTGCTGGATAACCAAGAGGTCTGCCTGATGCTCCAAATCAGCAAGCGAACCCTGCAACGTTATCGGGCATCGGGTACGCTTCCTTTCCACATCGTTTACCACAAAACGTGGTATTTGGAATCGGAAATCCTTGCCTTTATGAAAGCCCATTTTACGGAGAACCTCAAACGAAAAAGGAAGAGACCTCCCAAAGACACGTAAATTCGGATTATACACAACAGCAAAGCCCCCGTTTTGTCGTAATGACAAGTCGGGGGCTGCCGTTTGAATGTGATGATAACATTACAGATTATATTTTCGGTCTGACAACGAACACCTTTTCTGCCAGAGACGGCGGCAGTCCGTCCATAGAGGGCTGTGTAGCGGAGATACTCTGTCCGCTGCTTTCCAACGGTCTGTCGGTTTGAGCCGCAGAGGTGCTGACGGAGGGAGCGGTGACAGTCGGCTCAATCGGACGCGACCGTTCCAATTCTTCCGTCTTCCCTTCGCCGTCCTGCATCATCTCCGCACCTTCTTGCTCACTCTCTCCCTGCTCAATCGGTTTTAGAGAGAGCTGTATCTTGCGGTCAAGGGCAGCGAGTTCCGTTTTGAGGTCTTTAAGCTGCTCTTCCTTTTTCCAAGAGCCATTCAGCACCTCCTGCAAGACAGGAATATCCTTGGCAATCTTTTCCGTTTCCGCCCGATACTTCTCAATCAAGCCGGATATCTTCTCCAAGGCGTTCAGGAAGTTCATGCAGGCGAGTTGCGGATCAGCCGCAATCCTCCCGTTGTTGTAGCTGTACTTCATTCCACTTTCTCCCATCACGAAGAACTTGTTCTGCGAAAGGTCGAAAAGGTCTTTGGAGGAGGATTCCGTCTTGACCACAAGATTAAATCCGTAGAGTGTGCCGATATTGAAATACTCTCCCCGTGTGCAGGCTTTCTCGTTGATTTCCGCAAGTTTGGCAGCGATGCGTTTCGGTTCGCTGCCTTCCACTCCTTTGAGCGTTATCGGATTGAGTGTGTTTCCCTCCTTGTCTTTCTGTACACGGCTTTGGTACAAGTCCCAATCACTTTGGAAACGGGCAATCAGTTCCTTGTTGCCGTCCACCGTCCGCACGACTTCGTCCAATCGGCTTCGGGAGGATGACTTACTGCGAATGAACGCCTGTCTCTCACTCTCTAACCCGGCAATCTTCTTCTCCAATTTCGCCTTTTCCAGCAAGTCGGTATTCCCGGAGAGGATGGCGACGTATTCGGAAAAGTTCATCCCCGACTTCTCGTCCATACTCCCCTCATCAATGGTACGGCTGCCCATACGGTTGTTTTTCAGCTGTTCGATAAAGAGTTGCTTATTGTGCAACAGGTTAAATTTATAGCTGTCAAGCGACTTCTCCACCGCATAGATGATGACATCCACCTTGTTGTCCGCATGGAACTTGGCAACCTCATTGCCCTTACGCACGGCTCGTCCGTCCCTCTGCTCCAAGTCGGAAGGACGCCACGGCGTGTCCAAATGATGGATGGCCACGGCACGCTTTTGGGCGTTTACGCCCGTGCCGAGCATGGAGGTGGAACCGAACAGTACGCGTATTGTTCCCTCGTTCATGCCTGCAATGAGCGTCTTTCGTGCCTTGTCGGTCTTGGCTTCCTGAATGAAGCGTATCTCCTGAGCGGGTATGCCGTGGTCTTCCACCAATTTGCGCTTGATTTCGGAATAGGGATTCCATTCGCCCGGCTTGTATGTGCCGAGGTCGCTGAACACGAACTGTGTTCCTTTCTGCTCCTCGAACTTGCGGTAGTACTCCGCAATCTTGGCGGCACAGTGGGAAGCCTTGTTGTCCACATGATCTCCGTACCTGTTCGGGTCAATGAGCCTCAAATCCAAGCTCATCTTTCGCGCCATATCCGTTGCTATGAGCATCTTGGCTTTCTCTTCACTTTCTGAGAGTTTGGGACGTCCCAGCAATTCTGCATTGCCCGTCTTGGCAAACTCCACCAACTTGGCGATAAACTCCTCCTGTTCGGGTGTGGGCGGTATGTTGTGCATAATCTCATTCTTTTCGGGTCGGTCGATGCCGATATCCTTTGCCGTCCGGTAATCGGTGATTTGGGCATAGAAAGCTGCCAACTCAGGCACTTTGATAAAATAGCGGAAACGCTCCTTCTGCACGATTTCATTGGTGACGGAGAACTCATAGTCCACCGACTTCTTGGCGAAGATGGCAGCCCATGCGTCAAAGGTCTTGATATGCTGGGCTTCGAGAGCTTGGGGACGCAGGTACTTGAACAGCAGATACAACTCCGTGAGGGAGTTCGATATGGTCGTACCCGAAAGGAAAGTGGCTCCCAAGTCTTTCCCCGTCCGCTCCTGAATGGTTCGAATAGCAAAGAGCATATTCAAAGCACGCTGGCTTCCTTCGCTGTTGCCAAGCCCTGCCACTCTGTCGTGGCGGGTGTTGAACATCAGATTCTTGAACGTATGCGACTCGTCCACGAACAGATGGTCGATACCCATTGTCTTGAAATCCACCACATCGTCCTTTCGGTTCTCTATCTTGAACTTAATTTCATCCAGCTTTGCCCGTAAGTTCATCTGCCGCTTGACAAGCCCTTTCTCCATCGCACGTGAGATGCTGCGTCCCTGCTGACGCAGAACCTCCAAGTTTTCTTCCACGCTGTCCAGCTCGTCCTGAAGGATTTTCTGCTGTATCTCGTCCGACTGTGGTATCATGCCGAACTGGTCGTGCGTGAGGACAACACAGTCCCAGTTGTTGTTCTTGATGTCGTGGAAAATCCGCTGCCGCTTGTCGGGTGTGAAGTCGTTCTTGCCCGGATAGAGCAGCTTCGCATTCGGGTAAGCCGTTTGGAAAGTCTGTGCTATCTCCTGCACGTTGGCTTTGAGAGCTAGTATCATCGGCTTGTTCGCCAAGCCGAGCCGCTTCATCTCATAGGCAGCAGTGCACATGATAAGCGTCTTTCCGGCTCCCACCTGATGATCGCAAATTCCTCCTCCATTGAGTTTGAGCATCCACACGGCATCTTTCTGACTGTCATATAGGCTTTCGATACCCAAGCCTTTCAGATTGAGGTCGGGGAATGTCTGATGGGAACCATCATACTGAGGACGCACAAAACAGTTAAAGGTATTGTTGTAGAGTTTTTCCAATCGCTCCTTGAACTCATCGCTCTGCTCGTTCAGCCAATCGGTGAATCCGTTTCGTATCTCGTCGATTTTAGCATTCGCCATCTGTATGGCTTCGGTGTCCCGTATCTTGACTTCCTTGTCGCCAACGATGATTTTCTTGGTGATGTCGGGCGTCGTATTCAGCAGGGCGTGCTTCATCAGGGTAATACCGTCGTAGCGACGATGCTGTCCTCGTACACAGAACCTGTCCCAGATGTTGGCATTGTACAGCCGTGCCTCTACGGAATATTCGTCCGCACTCGAATTGTAGCGTATCGTCACCTCCGTGTCGAAGAGGTGCGAGGCATAGTCGGAGTAAAGGCTTACGGGAATCCATCGCTCCCCGAAATTGAAATCCAAATCCACGAAAGGAATCGGTTCGGGGATGGCATCTTTCAGTGCCTGCAAGGAGGCTTGCGCCCTTGTGTCTTCCGGATGCTCCAAGAGATAGAGTTCGATACGTTCTGATGTGGCAACCACATTGCCCGATATGAACTTCTCGGCAATTTCATACTCTCCCTCCAAGGGATTGTAGTAAATCTTGCCGTACAACTCGGAGAGCATCTCCTCTTCAGAACTTTCGGGAAGCAAAGAGAGCATATATCCGGTGTCCACCGCTCCGAATTTATTGAGTGAGGCCGAAAGAGCTTCCTGGGCATTGCCCACCTCTGTCACTTCGTGCAGGCTGAACGAAACGGGCTGATGAAAAATATCGGCTTTGAGCGTTTCTTTATCCACTTTCCGTTCCAAGAAGAGGATTTCCCTGCCACCGGCATCCATCAGGATCTGTTCGTGGTTCTTACGGTCGTTCAGATACCCGTACAGCCGCACGAAACGGTCGTACAGTTCATTGAGGTGCTGTCGCAAGGATTCATTCGCCACCTTGCGTTCCGCCTCATAATCATAGAGGGCGTGGTAAGCATCCCGCAGGTCTATGTAGAGCAACATTTTCTGCCGCTCTCGGGACGGGAGGTCTATGGGTTGGAACATTCGGTTGTCCTCCATATCACGGACAAGCATTCCGACTTGAAAGTCCGAAGCCAGCAAAGAACCCTCTCTGAGGTGTTCATGCCATAAGCCCTCGTAGGGACGCTGCTGCATCCCTTTCTCCTTGTCCTGCTGCCACCATAGCTCGTTCGTGTCTTTCAGTCCGTGTGCCGTCTCACCGCTTTGGGAAGCCTCAGAAAAAAGGGAAGGTGAAGGAACGGACTTCTGTTTTGCGGCAGTTTTACGTTTGGGCTTTTCCTCCGGAATAACATTGCCGAAAAGGTCGAGCAGTTGTACCTGCGGGGTGACACTGCTTCGGGGGTGCTCCGTCGGCTGTTCCTCTTTCGGTTGCACCACCTCTTGGTGTGGTTGTTCCTCTGTCGAAGCGGGTGGCGTAAGCGTTGGCTCTTCCTGCTTGACTTCGGGAGAAACGGAAACGGTTACTTTGGGCAGCTCCTGAATGAAAATATGCTTTTGATACAACGCCACGTCCAAGCGTTTAGCTAAATCCGCCCGCAGGATTTTGCCCATATCGGTGGCGATGCCTTCCGCTCCGCCCTCGTGATGAAACAGGATGGCGGGCTTGCCGTAAGGGTCGGTATCCTGCTTCCATTCGGTATGCACGATTTGCGACATACTTCGCAGATAGGTGTTGAACAGCACCCCGCTGGGGCGTTTCTCACTCTTGATGAAACGCTGTTCCTCTTCGGTCAGACTTGTCTTATCGCTCTGCTTTTGCAGGACGATAAGGTCACTACCCACTTCCGTTCCCGCATTCTCCGTGAAGAGATTATTCGGAAGGCGGACTGCCGAGACAAGTCGGGTATGGTTCATCAGCCACTCCCGTACAGGCTCGTTCGTTGGGGCGTTCATAACTCCTTGCGAGGTGATGAACGCCAGCACGCCACCTTCACGGAGCATATCCACCCCCTTGACGAAAAAGTAATTGTGCAGGGACATGCGGGCGACCTTTCGAGCAGGTTCGTCCGTCTTGCTGAAAACAGGGTCGAAGACGGCCACATCTCCGAAAGGAATGTTGCTGCTGACCACATCGAAGGAGCCGTTGAACTTGGATTCGATTTCCTCGAAGCCCCGGATGCGTATCTTGTCTTCGGGATGCAGAGCGGAGAGCATCTGTCCCGTAAGTATTTCTTTCTCAAAACCAAAAGTTGTATGCCCTTCGGCTGCAATACCGTCAAAAGAGCGGATGAACTCGCCCATTCCTGCCGAAGGGTCAAGGATACGCTTGGGGACGATGCCTGCCTCCTGTAAAGAAGTGGCAATCTCCTGCACTACGGGCGCAGGAGTATAAAAAGCGGTCATCACGGAGTTTTTCAGGCTCTGCATATAGCTCTTGTATTGCGATTCGGAAGCGGTGTTGTCCCGAATGATGCGATGCAGTTCCATCACCAAGGGGAAAAGCTCCAGCTCCGACTTGTTCCATCGGGCGATGTCTTCCATCGTGTTGGCAGGAGAAAGGATACACTTCAGTGCACCGAAACCCGTATAGGCTGCCAATATCGTGCGTTCTTCGGGTGTCGCCGAGCGTTGTTCCCGATGCAGGGCAAAGACCGTCTTGATAGCTTCTATATTCGCCCTTAGGTGTTCCTTTTTATTGTAGTTTGCCATCTTCTTCGAGTTTTAGTTGGACAAAACCCGTAATCTCCGTGTAGAGGGAGTTGTATTCGGGCATGTAGGCGAACTCGTCCGAAATCGGATACTTGGCGAAAATCTCTTCCAAGAGAGGGCGCAGGCGGATGGCGGTCTCCCTGACCGCTTCGAGCGGTACTTCGGCGGAGAACTCATTCCAAAGAACAGAAGAGATGGTTTCGTGACGAGAAAAGTGCAGACCCGCATAGAGCGTCTTATTGGCAATGCCGATACATTCAGCTATGGGAAGACCGGTATCGAATGCTTCGGCATAGGCTTCGGAAGCGGCTGCCGCACGCTCTTTGACGAAGGGAATGTCATTGGCTTTTTCGGGATGGCTTTCCCGAAGAAAAGAGAGCAGGGATAGCTCGTAATAGGAAAATCGAATGGCTGTCATATCTGTGATTTTAATGGGTGTATTATGCAAAGGCACTCGACGTCCCCGCCGAGTGCCACCACTAAAATCCGCAGTAAAAACAAGATGATTGTTTATGACCGCATCATTCAGTGGCAAAATTAGCAATTTACGGGGATTTATCTTCGGGATTTACCCGGTTTCTTGCGTTCGGGGAAGACACAGACCGTCTTGAACTCTCCGTCCAAGGAGAGCGAAGCCTCGAAGCTCTTGCCCGATTTGGAGGTAAAGCCCTTGATGATTCCTGTCTCTCCGTTTACCGCCAACTGCGTCAGTTGTTCGTCCGTCAGGCTCTTGCCCGCCACGCTGCGGAAAAGCGTCAGCCCGCAATCGGCATCCGAGCATTTGGCACATCGGGGATAGAAGACCAATGACCCTTTGCCGCACTTGGGGCAATGGATGTCGCTCTGTTTCTTGGGAAAGAGGATTTTGGAGGAGAGCAGTTCATCGGTAATCTGTGTGGCATAGCTTTCGATGCCCTTGCGGAAATCCCGCTCTTTCAATTCTCCTCGTTCGATTTTCGCCAAGTCCGCTTCCCACTGTCCGGTCATCTCGGCATTGCCGATTTTCATCTCCTTGACGATGGAATAGACGGCAAGTCCTTTCTCCGTAGGGACGAGCGATTTCTTTTGGCGCACCATGTACTCGCGGGCAAAGAGGGTTTCGATGATGGCGGCACGGGTAGCGGGCGTGCCCA
>ERZ791621.1036-NODE-1036-length-12245-cov-10.1534_pt1 | contig 12245 bp, 9 predicted proteins | sample MGYA00510270_ERZ791621 | MGnify/ENA primary metagenome ERZ791621 (study PRJEB30046, sample SAMN00715189) | human gut metagenome | study: EMG produced TPA metagenomics assembly of the A metagenome-wide association study of gut microbiota in type 2...
TTTAACCGTTTCCACATATTTATATGACTTATTGCAACTTGAAAAAGCAAATATTGACAATATCAGAAGCAGTGTATTTTTCATGACAGTACATTTATTAACTTAAACGTTTGCAAAAATATCTCAAAAATCAATCATTTCCAATTATTTCACGACAATTATTCCGTTGTCGCATATCAAATACTTGAAATATTGCTGGATAACTTGTATTTGTCGAATTTAGCACAAATGAAAAAATAATGGAGTTTAGAGGAGATACATCTGGATTAGATGAGTTACTTGAAAGTGTAGACGATAGATATTATAATACCCTTTCTCAAATAGGGAGAGACGCCACCCGAAATGCGAAGATTAACAAGACTTATGAAAATAGGACTGGCAACTTGAATAATGCAAATGGGGGATGTGTTGTCCGTAATGGGAAAATAGTAGATATGTGGGTGGAATCAGACGGTTCTCATTCCGAAGCGGTAAGAAATACAGAGAATCTTCTGATTTATTCCGAAAAATCAAAGGATGGGCTTTATTTGGCTAACGGTCAGCCTTATGCAAGCTATGTCGAAAGTAAAGGATTTGAAGTTATTATGACTAATGGTATCTTGTATGCAGGTAGACAAATAGAAAAAAAATTATAGATATGGCAGGCATTATTTCAAATGTAGACAGTGATGTTCAGAAGTTGCGCAAACTGAAGAACGAGATAGAAAATGTCAAAAAAGCATTGATGGGTATTAATATTAAGGTCGATATTGATATAGCTAAAGGTTTGCAATCACAGTTAACCTCCCTTTTGGGGCAATACGATGCATTGGTGGATAAGATTGCGGCAGCGGAAGGAAAGATTATGCTTTCTGTCAGTCGAATCAATAAAGCAACCGAAAAGATTGTCAAAGCACAAGAGGTTGTATCTAAACCTACGGCTGATCCGGCACAGAATGGAGATGCTGCAAGGCAAACAAATACGGCTGAAACGGAAAGTGTTCGGGCGCAAGCAAAGGCTTATGATGACCTAAGAACCGAGATAAACGGTATTCTTGGCACAAGAGAAGAGAATGTCAAGAGAATGATAGATGAAATGAACGCTATCCGTTTGATTAATGCTGAGATTAAGAAAATCAACAAGTCACAAGGTGATTATTCTTCCTTGTCTTCTGCTCAACAAAAACGGCTTGAACAGTTAAACAATTCATTATTGACACATAAAACTGCTTTGTCAGAAGTGAGACAAGCATTGAACAATAATGCCAAACTTGATAATGTAGCCGCTACTTCCATGAACGGGTTATCCCAGTCTTTATCAAGAATGAGGATAGCTTATCGCGAATTGACAGAAGAAGAGCGCAATTCTCCTTTTGGTAAAGAATTGCTTGCGTCTATTCAACAAGCGGATACAAAAATAAAGGAACTTGATACCACTATTGGCAATCATCAACGTAATGTAGGTAATTATGGTAAGCAGTGGAATGGGCTTAGTATGTCTATTCAGCAAGTAGGACGCGAACTTCCTTCTTTGGCTTACGGTCCAAAAGTTTTTTTCTCTGCTATATCGAATAATATTCCAATTTTAGCAGATGAGATTAAACGGGCGAGAACTGAATATAAACTATTGAAGGAGTCGGGGCAGTCGGCGATTCCAGTATGGAAGCAAGTGGTATCGTCTTTGTTTAGCTGGCAGACTGTATTAACGGTTGGTATTACACTGCTTACTCTTTATGGCGATAAGGTGGTGGATTGGGTTGCAGGGCTGTTTAATGCTAAGAATGTCATGAAACCTCTTGTTGATATTCAACAACAACTAAATGACGTTCAATTAAAAGGAGTTCAAAATGCTCAATCCGAAATAACAAAGTTGGAATTATTATATAAAGCTACTCAAAATGCTTCAAAGCCTATTCGTGAAAGAAAAAAAGCTGTTGATGAGCTACAAAAATCATATCCTGATTTCTTCAAAAATCTTTCAGAAGAAGAAATTCTAACGGGAAAGGCAGCTGACGCTTATGCAAGACTTACTTCTTCGATTATTGCATCTGCACGTGCGAGGGCTGCACAGGATAAAATGACAGAGAATGCTAAAAAAATATTGGAAAATGAGGCTAAAATAACAGAAGAATATGCTAAAAGGGAAAATGCACAACTAAAACTTGACAAACAGATTGAATTAAGAAATAAAATAGACAGAGAGGCGAATCCCGATATGTATGCAGGTCAACAAATGAAGGTTGGTGCAGCTTTGGGTAAGGTCGAAGAAATAGATGAAGGCATTGCTAAACTTAGACGTGAAATATACGAGCTAAATAAATCTCAAAATGAATTAGCACAAAACATAGATGTTAATGATTTGATATTCAACCCGAATGAAGATTCTTCAAAGATTGGTGAAGAAGAAAGGAAAAGACGTCAAGAAGAAGCAGAGAAATTATTGAAACAGCAAGAGCAACTCTCTGAACAACTTGCCGAAGAACTCTTGTCTCTTCACCGTCAGAACCAACAGGATGAAATCAACCTGATGAGAGAAGGCACGGAAAAGAAGTTGAAACAGATTGACCTTGATTATCAGAAACAGATTGATGCGATAAGAAAACAGGAGGAAGAATGGAGCAAAGCCGGTAACGGTAAGCTGACCGACAAGCAGGCACAGAAAATTTCAGAAGCTTATACCAATGCCGAAAGTATGAGAGATAAAGATATTTCCGATGTAACTGAAGGACAGCTGAAAGCCGAACAACAGGCTTTGAACGACTACTTGAAAGAATATGGCACGTTCCAGCAGCAGAAATTGGCTATCGCCCAAGAGTATGCGGAAAAAATAAGGAAAGCACAGGAAGAAAACGGTGTTAATAGTGCACAAGTAAAGTTACTGGAGAAACAACGTGATGTTGCCATACAGAACAAGGAAACAGAAGCCATAAAAGCCAATATAGATTGGGTTACTGTGTTCGGTGAGTTTGGTTCCATGTTTTCCGACATGATAAAGCCCGCCTTGGACGAAGCGAAAAAATATGTACGGACTGACAAGTTCAAGAACTCCGATCAGGCAAGCCAGAAATCATTGATTGACGCCATCAGCCAGATGGAAAAGTCTTTGGGTGGTACAAGTGGAGTCAACTTCAAGAAACTTGGAGAGGATGTAAAAGCCTATCAAATAGCAGAACAGAATCGTATCAGTGCCATAGGGATTGAAACAGCTGCTTTGGAAAGACTAAAGAAATCACAGGATGATTACACCAAAGCGCAGAAGGGCGGAACGGAAAGTGAGAAACAAGCCGCAGCAAACGCTCTTGAAACAGCACGGCAGAATGCTGACATTGCATCCGCCAATGTGAAGACACAGACTGATATCGCCAATCAGGCCCAGCGTAATGTGACTGATACTGCCACCATACTGAAAGCAAGCATGGAAAATTTGTTGGGAGGCTTGCAGCAGATTTCATCCGGTGGATTGTATAACGCATATAGCGGAATTATCAAAACCGTGAACGGATTCAAGGATGTCATAGGAAAAACGTCAGAATCTCTTAAGGAGGTCCCCATTGTCGGATGGATTCTGTCCATCATTGACGTACTCAAAGACGGATTAAGTGATCTTGTCGGTGGTCTGCTTGATGCTGTTCTGAACGCTGTCAGTGGAATTATCGGTGATGTCTTGTCAGGGGATTTGTTTGTCACAATCGGCAAGTCATTGAGGAACGGCATAGGAAACATCCTGAACGCAATCTCATTCGGAGGCTTCAACTCCTTGTTTGGAATAGGTGGAAACGCCAAGGAAGTACAGGAAACGATAGACAGGCTGACGGACAGGAATGGAACTTTGCAAACGGCCATCGAGGATCTGACTGACGAGATGAAGGCAAGCAAGGGAATGAAATCGGTTGAATCTTACAGGGAAGCTGTAAAGTATCAGGAGGAAGTCAATAAAAACTATCTGCAAATAGCAAAGGAGCAAGCCGGATATCATAAGAGCCACGGCAGCTGGCAGCATTATCTGAAATGGACGGATGAAATGCTGGAACACGCAAGAAAAGCTACCGGCATGCAGGATTTCTCCGGCACCGATTCCTTGTGGAATCTGACCCCCGAACAGATGAAGGCTCTACGGTCGGACGTATGGTTATGGGATATCATGGAATCTTCTGGTAAGGGAGGTTACGGTGAGCGTGTTACCGACAAGCTGGATGATTATATAGAGCAGGCAGGAAAACTGGAAGAACTGACCGACAGTCTTTATGAGGGCCTGATCGGAATGTCATTCGATTCCATGTATGACAGTTTTATAAGCAGTCTGATGGATATGGAGAAGAGTGCGGAGGATTTTGCTAATGACATATCCAAATATTTCATGCAGGCGATGCTGTCAAATGCCATCGGTGAACAGTTTAGTGACAAACTGAGGACATGGTATGATAAATTCGGTGAAGCCATGAAGGATGATGGTACGCTTGACAATAATGAGCGTAAGGAGCTGATGGATGAATACATGGGTTATGTGGACGAAGCCATGAAGCTCCGTGACGAGCTTGCCGCAGCAACCGGATATGACAAGATTTCGCAAGAATCAACATCCCAGTCAGCTTCATCCAAAGGTTTTCAGGTAATGAGTCAAGATACCGGCGAAGAGTTGAACGGGCGGTTTACAGCATTGCAGATTGCAGGAGAAGAGATAAAGAATCAGAATATTATTCAATCTCAATCACTTAATCTACTGACAGTAAAAGCAGATGCTCTACTTTCCATAAATACGGAAACAAGGAATATCGCTGATGATACGCGAGATTTGATAGCACAATCTTATCTTGAATTGGTACAGATTTCAGAAAATACAGGGGCAATCGTCAAACCTATTCAACAGATGCAAAGAGATATAGCAGAAGTTAAAAAGAATACAGCAAAATTATAGTCTATGGATGAATTATTAATTAATGGCGAAAACGCTTATACAACATGGGGTGTGAGAATGGGAGAGGGGTTTCTTGATGTTATTGGGGCATCCGCTTCCATGAAGGATTTTATTGAGAACAAAAGCCGACTTGAACATGGGAAACGGGTAATAATCAATAATCCTAAAGTCGATGAGAGGGAAATAACTCTTTCGTTCACTATCGAGAGTAATTCTCAGTCTGATTATCAAGCAAAGAAGAAAGCTTTCTTTGATGAGCTGTATAAAGGTGTGGTTGATATTCAGATTCCTGCTAATAGTAGCGAGGTTTACCATCTTATTTATACTGGCAAGAGTGTCACTTACGCACAGAGTTTAGACCGAACTTTCGGAAAAATTTCAGCCAAGTTTAACGAGCCCAATCCGGCAAACAGAAGCTAATTCACGACATTGGTTTTATTGTCGTGTATGTGAGTGCTCAAAATTGGGCACTCTTTTTTTTATCCCCGAACTTTGAAGACATGGAACAAATCGACATCAAAGACATATCCGGTGCTATCCAGCTTACAACTTTGATCAATGAAGGCTGCAAGCGTAAGTTCACTCTGATGAAGGAGGACTACATCATGTTAAAGTTCTCCTTAGAGAATCCCATATATTTCAAACTTGGCTCATACGTGGAATGTAACTTCGGATTGTTCGAGGTGTGCGACTTGCAGAAGCCCGCATTCAACACCAATACCGCCGGCTACGATTACGAATTAAGACTTGACGCCTACTACTGGAAATGGAAAAACAAAATCTTCAAATATACCCCGGAGACGACCGGACAGGAGGCGTCCTGGAACCTGACCGCTCCGCTTGACGTACAAGCCGGTATAGTCCTTAGAAATTTGAAAGCTCTTGGTTACACATACAAAGGACAAGATTTTGTTTTCTCCATTGACAGCACTGTAGAGAATAAGGCACTACTGATGACTTATGACAACATCAACATCCTTGACGCCTGCTTCTCTATGGCAAAGAAATGGGATTGCGAATGCTGGGTGACTGAAAACATCATCCATTTCGGGCGTTGTGAGTCCGGCGATGCGGTGATTTTCGAGATCGGGAAAAACGTGCAGGAAATGTCACAGTCAGAATCCCGGTCCACCTATGCCACCCGTATCTACGCTTTCGGCTCAACAAAGAATATCCCATCTGACTACCGTCCGGTTGATGAGACCGTGGTTGTGAACGGCGTGGTGCAAAAACGCTTAATGCTTCCCGAAGGCACTCCTTACATTGACGCTTATCCTGATATGACTACCGAGGAAGCCGTCGAGCAGGTGGTTATCTTCGATGAAGTCTATCCCCGAAGAACGGGCATCATGTCGGATGTCACCACTATCGAAGTGACGGACAAGGTGGAGAATGAGGACGGCACAACCACCGAGGAAAAATGGAATGCCTACCGCTTTAGGGACACGGGTGTTAACTTTTCCGAGAAATATATCCTCCCCGGTCAGGAGCTGAGGATACGTTTCGCGTCCGGACTTCTCAACGGTTTGGAGTTTGCCGTGAAGTTCAATCCTGAGGGAAAGCCGGAGAAATTGGAGGATGGCGGATGGAACCCTGAGGCACAGCTTTGGGAGATAGTCAGGAATGAGGACTATGGCAGACCGCTTCCCGGTGATGTGCTCTTTCCCCAGGATGGAGATGAATATGTGCTTTCCGGCTGGGACAGCACGAAAATAACCGAACTTGGGCTTGTGGGTGCCGCCGAGCAGGAGCTGAAGGAAAAGACTGAAAAGTACGCTGCCAAATCCAAGATAGACCCGAGTACCTATGGCTGCACGATGATGTCAAATGACGCATACCGTGAGGATGGCATTCACAACCTCTACAGCATCGGTCAAAAGGTCAACCTTATCAACAAGGCTTATTTCGAGAACGGAAGGCAGTCAAGGGTTATCGGATTTGAATTCAATCTTGATTTAGCTTATGATTCCCCTATATATACTGTCGGGGAAACCGCCGCCTATTCTCGTATCGGGGAGCTGGAGGAAAAGGTTGAGAGCCTTACCCTAAAGGGACAGACCTATACGGGCGATGGTGGCAGCGGTGTGTATGTGATCGGAAGCCACGACTCCACCCCTGCGACAGACCATAACGTGTATTCCGCATTGCGCTCCTTAGTAATGTTCCTTCGTAAGGATCAAGCGGACGGAACAAATTTCTTATTGAAGTTCGGTAAGTTCATCGACTCCATGATTGCCGGTAAAGGTGCCGGTATCTATCCTGACGGGCGCGGTCAGTTCGAGCGTCTTGAGGTACGCGGCTCCGCAGTGTTCAAGGAAATCATCTATAACCGTCTGAACGCACAGGAAGGCGACACCTCATATTCCGAGAACGGAGTCATTGAGTCCGTGGCTTTAGAGAGCGACGGAACTTATACCCTGAAATTGCGCAAGCGCTGGGAGAATGACTTCACCGCATTCCAGGAGGGTGATATAGTGTACGGGATTGTAAACAACCTCTTTTCAACGGGGGAGTATTACGCCTCGTGGATGCGCGTGCTGTCCAAGAATGTCCCGGCCAACTCCATCTCGGTGTTGTCATACCCGGACAGTGAGGTGCCGGGCGGTAAAAACTATCCTCCCACAGAGTTGACGATCATTACCAGAAGAGGAAACGCCTTCAATGAGGACAGGCAAAGCTACTGGTATTTGTCCGCCACCACGGATAAATGTCTTGTCTGGCTGGAAGGAGTAACGAAGCCTGTCTTGGAACAGAACAACTATTACATGATATTGGGGCGTTTGCCCAATTTGGATTTGTTTGACAATCTCCCCGTCAACTATAAGCACTCGTACATATTCGCCCGTGCCGGCATCTTCGGTGAACTTTACCGGGTGGACTGGCAGGGACTGCCCGTACAGGAACTGGTGGACCGTGGCTTTTGGTCGGCCGAAGTCGCGTCCTCTGACAATCCTTACACCAATACGCAGGAGCGGGCGGACACGGTTTGGCACTACGGCTGCAAATGGAAGTGCCTGATGACGGGAACAGCCGACGAACCGCAATATGCGGCGGCCGGATGGGCGATGCTGGAAGGGAACCCGGAATTTACGATAGAGATCGGCAGCACAAAGGGGTGGTATTTTGATATCGAGACTTTTTCCACAACGCTATATATTACCGGCAAGCTGTACAACCGTGACGTGACAGATCATATACTTGACGCTGATGTGAGCTGGACGCGTGATACCGGGAATGTATCAGAAGATAACGCATGGGCGGTGAAGCGTGCCGGCGCCGGGAAAAATCTTCCTCTGACGATAGATGATCTCGGACCGAATTATACCAACATGCGGGTGTGTACGTTTAAAGCACAGGCGTTATTGCGTGACGGGCAGCAGTTTGAAGTGGCGGAGAATTTTGTAACATTTTAAAATGGTTTTATACAATGGCAACAAAGCAACGAAAAATAGAAATCAACTACCGGCTGTTACAAACCAGTTGTAACATCGAGGTGGTGGGCAGCGTGCCGGACATGCAGGTCTACCAGGCTGACAAAGCTGAATACACTCCGGACTATACGCTGACACCGCTGGTCCTGTTTCCGCGGTGCAACGCCACCGATCCGGAAGCGGTGACTAAAATCGGGGCGGTCAACTCCAGGCTGACCAACATGAAGTGGTACGAGCGCATCGGAACCACACGCACACTTATCACATCGACAAACACAGGCTACAGCATTACGGAGTCCGGTGACAGCAAGGGACAGATCACAATGAAAAAAAATGTCACCGTCCTAAAACCCGTCACGCTGGAGTTTTACGCGGAATATGCCGACACACGTACCGGACAGCTGTTTACTTTTCAGATGAGCCGTCTTGTCCGCGCGGTTGACGGTACGGATGCGATCCCCGTATTGACGATAGACAGCCCGTCCACGCTGGACTGGAACCCGGTGCGTGACATCACCGCACAGACCATCACGGCCAAACTGATGGTAGGCGACACGGACGTGACGGCTACGGGCAAATGCAAGTTCTTCTGGTACCGTCTGTTGTCTACGGGAGCGCTGGAGGCGATAACCACAGGAGCGGGTGACAACGACTGGGAGTTTGTATCACTGAACAAGAATGTATATAAGATTGACCGCAATTATATAGGTGATGACATCACGATTGTCTGCAAAGCCACCTATGCGGCTTCCGGGACTCCGGCATCAACCCCGGGCATATCGGACCCGGCAGTCTCTACGGTGATACGCCGCAGGATTCCGAAGATTGAAGCCGACTGGGAGGGCGTACCTACGGGTGTTCCGGATGGGACTTACGTCATCTTTCCCAGACCCGTCATTCGGGATACCATGGGGGTTATCCCGAATCCGTCCGCCATGTTTAACTGCCACTGGTACGTCAAGAAGAGCGGAGATGCCGGATATGCCAAGGTTGCCGACGGATACTCTCCCAGGATACCTTTCAGCAACGGCATGATGTTAAAGCTGGAGGTGGAGGACAGAGGCCCTTACGTGGCGCTGACACAAGGCGGCAAGGTGCTCACACAGGGGGGCAAGGCGGTAGTAGTAAGAAAATTTGGATAACATTAAAAACAATAGTAGTATGGCATTTTACATTAAAGTAACGAAGGAGGTTGCCGACCGGTTGCATCTGACCGATATCCGCAACAGGACAGCGGATGGCAATGTATTATTGTGGCAGGCGGACGTGGCACGTTTCCCCGGCGACACGGTATTTGACAGGGCCAAGGAAGCGGGCGGCATCTGCCTGACCCCGCAGGCAGCGAAAGAAGAGATAGACGGTACGGACCATCCCGTCGAAGTATTCACACCTGCCTCTTGGGGGGAGGACAACACCGAAAGCTCCGAAGGCACGGATAGTACGGGAACGACCGGGGAAGGAGGAGCGTCATGAGTTTGGCCAGCGCGACCGGACAGGTCATATTTTCGCAAAAGGGCGGCGTATACATGCCTGCCATCCAGTGTAACCAGGGAGATCTGTATCAGGAGTATATGGGCGAAGCGTCCGCGCCGACGAACATCGCACCGGATTTCGCTTCGCTCAAGCCCGTCTTGTCCTTCATTCTCACCTCTTCGCGGGTGGCGGAAGGGCTGGTGGTCCCTTCCTCCATGAAATGGTATTTCAATGATGTCGAGATCAAGTTCTCGGGCAATGTTTCCACCAACACGTTTGGCGGTGAGACGGGACATTTCAAGTTTATCCCTTACCAGCCCGGTACGACGGATTACTACGGATTGCAGATCGTCAAGAATCTGGTCAAGGCGAGCGGAGCGGCCTCTTGTACCATCAAGGGGGAAGCTACCGTGACGATAGGGAATACCAGCGACACCGTCCAGTTCGTCTATAGCATCCCCATCACCAAGGGGGTCGGAAACCAAAAGCATGTGACGATCATTGCCGGTGACAACAAGTATTTTACCCTTCGGGACAAAGGGCAGAGCTGCATTCTGAAAGCCGTAGCGCGCATGGGCAGTGACGAGATCACTACCGGACTGGCGTACAAGTGGTACAACCAGGTCAACGGTGCGTGGAGCGTGCTGAGCGGAAAGACCACACAGACATTGACCGTCACCAACGATATGGTTGACACGACAGGTGTGTTCAAGGCGGAGGTGTACCAGGGCGGCAAGCTCATCGGTCAGGACACGCAGTCCGTAATGGATGCGTCCGATCCGTTTGATTTGATCCTGAATCCCACGCCCGAGGACGAGACCATCCGGGAAAGTGGTGACACGGTGGTCTATAAGCCCATTCTGGTCAAGCGTGGAAGTACCACCAAGTACAAGGACATGACTTTCTATTTCGTGTTCATGGACAGTGCAGGAGTAGTCCTTAACCCGTCTACTTCCGGTACAGCAGCCACTTCCGGCACGTGTACTTGGGACATGTGCCAGCAGGCAGGAGGCAACGTGGCATGGACCATCACAACCAAGGAATAAGGAGGTGATATGCCGTTGGTGACTAGAACCGGACAGGTCAGTTTTGCTCCAAAAGGTGACAAGGGAGATAAGGGAGCGCGCATGCGTATGCGTGTATGGGGGGCGTCTGTGTCTTACCTGGAGGGCAAGCAAGGGCAGCAGTTTTACGACATTGTACTTTATGACAACCTGCTGTACCTGTGCATCCGTTCGCATACGTCGGTTTCGACGGAAACCCCCAAACAGAATGTGGCTTCGGGAAAAATAAAATACTGGGAAGTAGCACAGAGCTGGACTTTTATCGCCACCAAGCTGTTGTTGACCGAGAAGATCAAGGCGTCCATGATTGATGCGGACGGTATCAGGGCGGTCAATGTGGACATCAGCGGAAAAATCACGGCGGATAGCGGACGTATCGGTCCGTTTTCCATAGATTCCGGCATGTTGTCCTCAAAAACTCTTTATGAGGGGACGGATTCCCATGTCGGTTTCAACCTGTCTGCCGGACAGATAGAGTTTTATAACGAAAGGACATTTGCACGTGTAAAAATCGGAGGGAACACGAAATTTGTCACAATCGAAGGGATATCGTATGATGCCGGAATTGACATACAGAGTCCGAATGCCATGATCGGGATGCACATCAAGACCCTGAGCATTCCTCTGTTCGTGGAGGGGGGTAACATTTTCCTTCATCCGAACAATGACAGTTATGTGTCTCTTCATGGCATAGTGGGGAACTGGAGGAACATATCCGTCAGCACTTCCCTGAATAACAATGATGACAATGTGATGTTTATTAATACGGGTAATATAGAAGTGACACTTCCTCCGGATGTTCCGGGACATACCATATACTTCAAACGTATGAGCGGCGGGGTAAGACTGACAGGCGGGCGCATCCTGCCTGCCCCCGGAGGAAAAGAGATGTCCTCCATTGATCTGGATTATGCGTCCGGATTCGTTAAATGTATGGGCAATTATTGGGTTATGTTTTATTGCGGATAACAGTATTTAATTAAGAATATTATGAAAGTTGATTTTACAAAATTTCCCCTGTTCACGGGGATAGACAGACAGGATATGGTGATAGCGGATATCCGTAAGGATATTGCTGACGGCATTTACAGGAACGTGCCCGGTCTTCCGGCGCACGTGCTTGCGGAGAAGATCTATCGGAACGAGCTTGTGGAGCTTGCCGATGACGAGATTCATATACTTGACCTCTACACTTCCGCTTCGGTGGGGCAGCTCGCCGACTCATGGCAGGATTATAAGAAAAACAATTTGGAAACTGAAACTGGTAAATAAAAAATATTATGGAAAAGATGGAATTAAGTGAGGCGTTGAAAGCCAATGCCTCAGTACTGGAAGAACTGATTGGTTTTCCTTATCGTGGATACAAGTTAGCAACAAATGAAA
>ERZ791621.1057-NODE-1057-length-12052-cov-1.85755_pt1 | contig 12052 bp, 11 predicted proteins | sample MGYA00510270_ERZ791621 | MGnify/ENA primary metagenome ERZ791621 (study PRJEB30046, sample SAMN00715189) | human gut metagenome | study: EMG produced TPA metagenomics assembly of the A metagenome-wide association study of gut microbiota in type 2...
TTTTAAGCTGTATGACGGTGTAATTGATTTACTGGACACACTAAAGGCTAAAGGCAAAAAGATTTTCTTGCTATCAAATGCACAAAGAAGTTTCACTATGAATGAAATGAATATGCTGGGACTAACACCATATTTTGATGGTATTTTTATCAGTTCAGACAGAGAAGTAAGTAAGCCTAATCCTTGTTTCTACAACGGTCTAATCGAAGAATACGGACTTGACAAAAAGGAATGTGTAATGATTGGTAATGACTACAAGGCTGACATTAACGGCAGTAAAAGAGCAGGTATTAAGAGCCTATATATTCATCAATCAATCAGTCCTGAAATTAAAGGAAAAGTAAATACACCATACCAGATTATGGACGGTAATGTTTACAAAATTAAGGAACTAATCGTAAAATAGCAGATAGTAACAAAGCCTTATCCACAAGGATAAGGCTTTTAAAAATTATAATAATATTCTTTTTTCAAAGTATTCATTGCACTTAGGACAATGGACTTTGTGTTTACCACGCTGATACTTTACTCTAAGTTGAGCTTTACAGTAAGGGCATTTTACATATCTATGGGTTTTACGGTCATGCCACATTCTTTTTATAAGATTAAATTTCTTGCTAATACCACTTGTAATTGAAAGGAATTTACGGTTTTCGTACATTCTTTTCTGAATATTTTTTGACAAACTTCTATACACTATTAGCACAATTACAAGTATATCTAAGATACCGATAACCCAAAATCTTGTAAACATCCAAATAATTTGAAGTACAAGCCAAAAGATAAGCAAAGCCATATTTAGCTTATCGTGACCATATCTGCCGTTCATAAATTGAGCTATTTTGTAAAAAAAGTTTCTCATTATACTCTTCCTTTGATTTTTTATTTTCACATTATATCACATAGAAAATAATTATTCAAATCATTACTACTTGACAATTATATACATTTAAATGATAATTATATTACAGAAAGGTGATTATATTATGAAAAAAATTATCTCACTCTCACTTTTAATAATAATTTCTCTAGCCATATTTACCGGTTGTAAAGATACAAAAACATACAATGTTTTAATCAAGGATAACAACTCACCTTATAGCAATTTTGAAGATAACAAGGCAAAGGGCTTAGAGGTTGACTTATTAGATGCTATTAGTAAGGAAGAAAATTTCACTATTAACTATGTAAATGATTCAGAAAAGGATAATTACATTTCTGCAAGTAGTGAATTAATAAATGAGAACGGTAATTACGATTCAACAGACAGTTACTATCAAAAGGGTATTATCTTTACTACTAAAGATGACAGTAATATTAATTCTTACGAACAGTTACTTCATCAGAAAATCGGTGTTATAAAGGACAGTTACGGTGAGGATTTTGCAAACCAAATTGCACCACAGTACAACCTAACAGTTAGGGAATACACTACAGAAAAGGAAATGTATCTTGATTGCAAAAATAACAAAATTGCAGGTTTCTTTGATGATACATTAAGTGTTAAATCTGCTATAAAAAATGGTGAAAAATTCAAAACCTTTGAAAATGAAGAAAAGACCGACTCACTTTCACTAATGGTTAATAAAGGTGAAGAAAAAGAATTTGTAAAAGCCTTTAACTCAGGTCTAAAGAAGATTATGAGTAACGGTAAATATGAAAAGATAGTTAATAAATATAGATAATTTTTCTATAACACAAAAGGCCGACAGTTAAGCTACTGTCGGTCTTTTTATATTGTTTTTAATTTTCTTGTAGTTGCTTTTTTCCTTTCTTTTTTGCCATTATTAAGAGAACTGCACCAACAAGAGCCATAACTATACCTATGTAAAATAAGTAGTAACCAATGCCCCAATTATAAGCACTTCTCATAAGACCTCTATCTCTAAAGTCCCAACCTAAAAATGTAAAAATTACACCAAAAGCCAACACATCAGATATTATTAGTGGAATAGGCTTTTTCAGTAAAGCAAAAATCAATGATAAAAGAGAAAATATTCCTATGCCTACAACTATCACAACATAGATTATGCCCACAGACGACTGATGTAAAATCTCTTTACTGTTACTGCTGTACATACTAGCATACTGAACCATAGAAACATTTTTCACATCACTAACCTTAATGTCAGTATTACTATAAGCTACTGCCTCAGGGTAAGAATCTATTCTTTCAGCAAATTCCTTAGTAGCTGAAGTATAAGGTAAGAAAATTGTCAGTATCATTAAGGCTGAACCGATAACTGCCACAATGAAAGGGATAAATAAATTATTTTTCTTCTGTAAAGTGTCCATATTGCCCTCCACTATCAGTTAGCAACTTCTGCAAGTTTCTTTGTAATACGAGCATTAACTTCATTATAATAAGCCAAATCTGCTGTAGAAAGGTCCTCTGACTTAATATCATTAAGTTTTTGCATCATATCGCTATACTTAGTCATATAGTCAGCATAATCACTTGCCATTGATGTAATATCAGTTGAATTCTTATACTTCTTCATAAAATCAACATAGTCATTGAAAAATTCTTCATAACTGTCCATTGTTGCTTTAAAGTCAGCATTTACACCACTTGTTGAATTTGACTTTTGGCTTGTTGTTTTCTTAGTAGCCTTAGGCTTAGTTGCTTTCGGTTTTGTAGCCTTAGGCTTAGTTGTTTTAGGCTTTGTTGCAACAGTTGTTTCTTCTTCATCCGGAGCATCTAACCATATTTCCATAGTTTGATTTACTTTATCATAATAAAGTGATAATTCATATCCACTTGCATCTTTAGCACTATAATTATCATCATAATAATCATAATCTACTGTAAATCCGTTAGTCTTACAATCTTTCATATACTGGGCAAAGTCACTTTTTACTACTCCAGCTAAGGTGATCTGTAAATAATCAGAACTATCACTAGCTATTTCACCTATATTTGATTTTGGTTCAGGTAGCCTGCCGGCAATACCATCAGAAGGCCATTCAATTTCCTCATATTCTTCACCGTCAGAATTTGTAGCTTTTGTTACCTCAGTTGTTGTTTTTTCTTTAGAAGATGAACTGTCTTTACTGTTATCACTTCCACAACCGGTAAACACCACACCTGATGTTCCCACAACCAATAGAGCCATAACCGTACATAAAATTTTCTTAACAGGGTTTTTCATATTTTATTCCTCCTTAATTGAATTCCCTGTCTATATAGTAAATTATTATTATAGCTATTTGTTATGCTACTAGCATACAACCAATGTAAAAAAATAGGGTATAATATTATACAAATTAACATATTAAATAATTATGTCGATATATTGTGTTAGGCATGGAATTATAATCATAAGTGCTACACCGATAATTTTTAGAATAGTTTTCTTGCTTTGCTGAGTGCCTTTACCTAAAAATCTGCTAACATTTCCAACATCAAAGAAACATATGTATGGTACTAAAGACCAAGCAACAAAACCATTTATTAAACTCTCAACATCACCATTGATAAAAGTTACATCAATAGCACAATATAGTAAAATAAAATAAAGTACATATCCAATTATAGCGATAACCTTATGTGAAGTTTTGTTTCTTCTAAATCCAGGCAAATTAGTTGTTATTCTATCAGTCAAAGGTAACTTTTCGCCACCTTTGCCCTGAATAGCACACCTTAAACCGGCAACAGAAGAATATCTATCTTCTTCCTTTATTTGGGTTGCTTTTTTCACTATTAATGCGTACTTACCACTACATAGTTTTTCATTTGGCATTTTAGCCGTTAGCATAAAATTAAGAAGTACACCCATAGCATAAATATCTGTACCAAAACCGGTTTGGGTAAATCCAAATTGTTCGGGAGAGGCATAACCGGCAGTACCTAAAATTGTGGTATCTCTAGTTGCATTTTGCTTTTTCTCCCTAGAAATATTAAAGTCAATAAGCTTTATATTTCCGTCAATATCCACCATAACATTGTTTGGTGTAATATCTCTATGGATAATATTTTTTTGATGTAAAGTTTCAACACCATTACAAAGTTGTACCATCCACTTTTCAGCAGTTTTAGGGCCAACTCCCATTTTGTTATAAACAATTTTATCCAAGTTATTGCCAAATACAAATTCACATAGGCAATTACAGTTTATACCGTCATCCATAACATCATATATTTCCATCAAGTTAGGGTGTTTAATTTTCATTATATCCTTCAAAACAGGAAGGTTCTGTCTTGGCAAAATTTTCAGAATCATTTGTCTTTGTAAGTAATCATTATACACAACAACAGTGTTCTTATTTATCTGACCAATCTCTCTAAATTGCCAAAGAAGTAATTTACTTTTATCCATTACATACCCCTTGATAATTTGCTAAAAATATTATAACATATAAAATATAGATATAAAAGAGGTTTACTATGAACAAGAAAACAGATGATCTTTTTAAAATCTTAGAAAACGGTGAAAATATAGGGGAGTATTTCTCTGAAAATATTGAAGAAATTTATCCCGATAGCATACCGGAAATTTTGGCTTATTTTCTGAAAGAAAAAGGCTTAACAAAAAGCCAAGTCCTAGACAATAGCCTTATTGAAAAGCACTATGGCTAACAGATTTTTTCCGGTACAAAAAAGCCAAGTAGGGATAAGGTTATTATGCTATGCTTTGGTATGGGACTTAGCCTTAGGGAAACCCAATCTTTCCTAAAGAAATGTACATATAGTGAACTTTATCCAAGGAATAGGCGAGATGCTGTTGTAATCTTTTGTTTGCAACATGATTGCTCTATTATGGAAACCAATGATATACTTTACGAATACAGTTTACCTGTTTTTATGTAAAAAAATCTGCACCTCATTTGAAGTGCAGATTTTTTCGTTATTTACAGTTTTTTCTGTATATATAAATGTGTTTTACCACTATTCATACCTTATTTAATGCCATACATTCTTTTGGCATTTTCTGTTGTAATGTTGATTAGCTCTTGTGTGTCCATATTTTTGATTTCAGCAATCTTTTCAGCAATATAACTGATATATGAACTATCATTTCTTTTTCCTCTATAAGGCACAGGAGCTAAGTAAGGAGCATCTGTCTCAAGTAGTAGTCTGTCAACAGGCACTGCCTTTGCTACTTCTACCGGCACTCTGGCATTCTTGAAAGTAACAACACCACCAAGAGAAATATACATACCCAGCTTTAGGACTTCCTTCAGCATTTCTGTGCTACCACTGTAACAATGCAAAAGTCCCTTAGGCTTATACTTTCTCAGTAGCTCCATACTGTCACCATGAGCCTCTCTGTCGTGAAAGACTACCGGCATATCAAGGTCATTGGCAAGTTTAAGCTGAGATTTTACAACCTCTATCTGCTTATCCTTTGGAATATCCCAATGATAATCAAGTCCGATTTCACCAATGGCAACTATTTTCTTATTTTCAGATATTTCTGCCACTTTGTCAAGATAATTTTCTTGTAAATTTTCTAAACATTCAGGATGAATACCCACTGTACCATACACAAAGTCGTATTTACTGCAAAGGTCAAGTACAGTTTTCACATTTTCAAGGTCTGTACCGTTAGTAACAACTCCACAAACACCTTTACCTGGTAAACTTTCCACAAGACTATATCTATCATCATCAAACCATTCGTCATCATAGTGACAATGACCGTCAAAAATATTGTTATACATATATTCTCCACTATTAGAGGTTAGAAGAACTAACCTCTAATACTTTAAGTAAAATTAAGAAATTTTGCTACCTGCAGGAATTTCATTATCTAGGAAGATAACCTTTACATCATCACCGGTACTTGCAGCAAGAATCATACCGTTGCTTTCAACGCCACAAAGTTTTGCAGGTTTTAGGTTAGCAACAAGAACAATCTTCTTGCCAACAAGTTCATCAGGCTTATAATAAGGAGAAATACCTGAGGCAACTGTTCTGTCCTTTTCACCGTCAAATACTGTTAGTTTTAATAACTTCTTAGACTTCTTAATAGGTTCACAAGCCTTGATTTCACCAACACGAAGTTCTACCTTTGCAAAATCATCAATACCGATTTGTGCAAGACCTTCAATCTTTGGTGCAGTTTTCTTTTCGTTCTTCTTTGCTTCTTCTTGCTTTGCGTGAATTTCAGCAAGTAACTTTTCAGAATCAAGTCTGTTAAATAGAGGAACTGCCTTGTTAACCTTTACACCCGGCTTTAATGTGCCAAATGAATCAAGTGTATCGTAATCCTTATTGTCAAAATTTAGCTGTTCCATAATCTTGTCTGATGTTTCAGGCATAAATGGTGAAAGTAAAATTGCAATATATCTGATACCTTCAAGTAGGTTGTAAAGTACTGTACCAAGTCTTGCTTTCTTTTCTTCATCCTTAGCTAATGCCCAAGGCATTGTTTCGTCAATGTACTTGTTGCATCTCTTTGCTAAAGCTACAATAGTTTCTAGTGCATCAGCAACTCTATATGTTGTTAGTAATTCATCAACCTTTTTAACTGTATCAGTACAAGCAGTCTTGATTTCAAAGTCAAGAACTTCTTCAGCAGTTGGTTCTTGAATAACACCGTCAAAATACTTGTTGTTCATAGCAATAGTACGGTTAACTAAGTTACCGATTGTATTAGCTAGGTCAGAGTTATATCTTTCAAAGATTGTTTCATATGTGATAGAACCATCGGATGCATAAGGCATTTCTGATAGTAGGTAATATCTAACTGCATCAACACCGATTAGCTTTACAAGGTCATCAGCATAAATAACATTACCTCTTGATTTACTCATTTTGTCCTGACCGAATAGTAGCCATGGATGAGCAAATACCTGTTTAGGTAGTGGTTCACCAAGAGCCATTAGCATAATTGGCCAATAGATTGTGTGGAATCTTAGAATATCCTTACCGATAATATGAACATCAGCAGGCCAGTACTTTCTGTACTTGTCGCTATTTTCGCCACAATCATAACCTAAAGCAGTGATATAGTTTGATAGTGCATCAATCCATACATAAATAACATGCTTAGGATCAAAGTCAACAGGAATGCCCCACTTAAATGATGTACGACTAACACATAAATCCTGAATACCCGGTTTAATAAAGTTATTAACCATTTCCTTTTTACGGCTTTCAGGATAAATGAAGTTAGGATGTTCTTCAATAAAGTCCTCTAGTTGTTTCTGATACTTAGATAGCCTTAGGAAATATGCTTCTTCCTTAGCAGGTTTTACTTCTCTGCCACAGTCAGGACACTTACCGTCAACTAACTGGCTTTCTGTCCAGAAACTTTCGCAAGGTGTACAGTAAAGACCTTCATATTCGCCCTTATAAATATCACCTTGGTCATATAATTTCTTAAATATCTTTTGAACTGTCTTTTCGTGATGTTCATCAGTTGTTCTAATAAAGTGATCGTAAGTTGTATTTAATAGGTCACAAATTTCTTTAATTTCTCCGGCAACCTTATCAACATATTCCTTAGGAGTTACACCGGCTGCCTCAGCATATTCTTCAATCTTCTGACCATGTTCGTCAGTACCTGTACAGAAGAATACATCGTAGCCCTGCATTCGCTTATATCTTGCAATAGCATCTGTCATAACAATTTCGTAACTGTTACCTATATGTGGTTTTCTTGAAGTGTAAGCGATAGCAGTTGTAATATAAAATTTCTCTTTATCGCACTTTTTACACATAATACTCACTCCTTGTCCCATAATATCATTATTAATTGTGTAGTAACACTTATATTTCATTATAACAAAGTGAAGATAAAAATGCAATTAATATGTATTAATTTATATTAATTCTCATATAATATATTAGTATTTTAAATTTATTCTTTAATTCTCTTCTAAATTTCACTCAAATTTTAAAAATTAAAAAACTTAAACAACAAGAATTTATCTACTCAAAAGTCATTTTAAACTTATTTAAACACCGATTTTACGATAATTTAAAAAGTTTTTTATATTTTTTATATATAGCCCTTGACAAGTATATATAGATTTGATATACTGTATTTACGCCAAAAGGAATTGGCGTGTTTTTATGAATATCGCAGGGTAGAGCAGTTTGGTAGCTCGTCGGGCTCATAACCCGGAGGTCGCTGGTTCAAATCCGGTCCCTGCATCCAACAAAAATGGCTTAAACACTGAGTTTAAGCCATTTTCTTTTTGTTTTATTTCTTAATTATCAGTATATTTTACCCTTAAATCACCCTTTTCCGGTTTAATTTGGACTTTTATTTCTATTTCTGTTGGTTTCATTTTCATAATTATTTTAGTTTTTAGTCAAGAGGTCAAGGAGTCAAGAAGTTTGGGGTGTCCCCTTGACTTCTTCTTTTTTAATTGTGACTAATTGCGATTCAATTACATCATTTTGCACACAAATGATGTAATTAAAATCCTATATGATGTAGTAAAGATGTAATAATTGCGGTAGATAGGGAATGATTAATAGAAGTCTTTGAAGTGGCTTAACTGTGCTTTGGGTATCTGATAACTTGAAATTATACTGTATCATTAATTTAATATAGAAGGAACCCATAATATATGACTTAATTCATACATTATGGGTTATTTTTATACTATATTTCAATAAGTTTTTATGTTTTTCCTTTGAACATTTATAGAACAAATTATAATACAAACGATCATATTTCTTCTATGTTATCTTTCCATTGTTTAGTTGTTCTAATTTTTGCTTCATTTCTTTAAGTTTATTGGATTGTCAGAAGTAGGATTTTTAGGTGTTGAATAGGGTAAGAAATTTCATCAGTGAAATATGCTAATGGTGCTTGTTTTCAAGTGCGAAAAAGAATTGAAACAAATCTTTATAAATATAGGAATTTTCTAAAATAAGAGTCTATAAAAAGCTTGAAAAATAAATTAAACAATATTTATAGAAAACTTCGCAGAATAATCAGGCCAAAAAATGTTGATGAAATTCTAAAACAATCTCAACCGAGAAATAAAGAAAGGTATAGGTGATTTTATGAAAAAATATATAACAGACAAAATTACAGGCATTAGCTATACTCTTGTAGGCGATGTGTATATTCCAAATCTTGTGTCGACCGATACAAATTATGAAATAGGCTATTGGGGCAGAAAACATAAGGAGTATATTAAGCAACACAAACCAGCGTCTTATACAATCCTGCTTACTAAGTGTAAACTCAATTCATATCTGCACGATGTAGATGTCAGAGTAATGGAAATGTACGATACACTTGTTAAGCAATTAGTCGGGTAAGAATGTGTTACAGAACATCTCAAAGCAACTGATATGATGTCGTGGGTTCGAAAGATGAATAATATCCATAACTGTGCAACGGAAATTGTAAATGCGGATATAATTTACAAGGTATAAACACGATGGCGGTAGGGATTACTCCCTGCCGCCAATTTTGTGATCTTACATATTACTTTCTTTTTGATAACAATTATGAAACTCTTTCCACGAAGCAATGTTGCTAAGACGTTCTCTCACTTTCGCTTGATTATCAATTCCTAATTGCAAGCAAACATTATATTCAAGTAACAAAGCCAAAATGCCTATCGCATCAATAAGTTTGTCACCTTTCAATGCTTTTTTCTCTTTGGATTTACCGTAGTGAGTATAATAATGTCTTGTATCTGCGACAGTCTGAGCAAATCCAGAATCAACTGCATAGTATTCAAAGAACAGTCCATCATATTTTCCAATGAGAAGATCATTCAGCCTTGAAACCAAGATAATATATTTACAGTTTTCATCCTTTTGTGTATCGCACAATAATAATTTTTCTATATCAGAATAGTTTTGTCTACTTCCAAAACGATCAATTACGGACGCAACATATTTATCCTTACTATCATCATAAAAGAATCTTGCGTGAAATGTTTCCAACGCCTGAACAACGTTCAGAAAGACCATTTCAGGCGGCATATCAGTATACTTGAATAGAGACAAATATAGATTGAAGATGGGTTCTAACAAAGTTAATTCTTTTTTTATATCTTTCTCTGGTAATAATTGAGCAAGTGTGAAATTATATTCCCAACGACTATTGTTATGAATGGAAAGGCGATGCTCTGATGTATACAAATAGTGCTTGTAATATTCAGTATGCTCACCGATTCGATAGCTATCATCATAGTCATACAAATACTGTTCGTCTACGTTCACATTATCTTTTATTGCGAATGAAATCAAAGATATTACTTTGTTGCGTATTGCGGTGAAATACGATGTATCCTGCTTTTCATCCGCTTCAATACTAACAATCAAACGTTCAACAACTGTTGATTCCTCTTTATGCGGAAAATCGAATAATTCGCATTTTAACGAAGTGGAAAAGGTGATTTTTGAGCCAAACCAATGATATGTATTTTTGTTGTCTTGACAATTAAATTTAACCGTAGAAAAGTCGCTTGCATCTACAGTAGACAGCCCACTCCATTCCAAGGCATTTTCTAAAATGCATTCTAATTTGTCATATTTTTTATTTATTACATCATTTTTTGACCATATTGAATAATCAGCAACAAAAATAAGTTGCTGTGTCTGAAATCCTTGCATATGGTTTTTGATACAACGATTGTTAAAAAGCGTAACAGTTGTTCCAGAATTGAGAACACCCGTAATTATATTTAAATTAGGGTAGCTCCTACCAATTGGAACATCAGTTAATTGTTTTATAAGATTGAGCATAGTAACGCCTTTCTCTTTATTGTAGATTAATTCCCCGGTTATCTCTTCTCCATCAATATTAAATGTTCCGGCAAAATGTTGATCAATATTTTTGTTCTGCATATTTTCACCTCATATTCTATCTCCATACGGCAGAGACTTAATATAATCTTCCATATACGTCCAATCAGGTTTGCCAGATTTTTCGGGAAGTTTTATGACTGTGGATTTCATACTATCAAGAATCCATTTTCGCCCGTATGAGTATCTATACTTTTCTTGGCGAAGGACGGCACACACAAATAATGCTATGTATTTATTAAATGCCACTCCATTTTCTTCCCGAAAATATAATACATTCACATCATCCGTTGCCCAAAAAGGTCTGGGCTGATAAAATGCCTCACCAACTGAACCATTATAACTTAATGATATGGTATTACCTTCGTGTATTGCATCCTGCCCTATATAGTTGGCTATTCCATTGTTTGAATCGATTGCACCAATATATGGTGTACTTCCTTCTGTTTGTTCATCCGAAGTTAATCGTTTTCCTTTTTTTATTTCAAAGTAGTCGCCTAAACAAAAGTCTTTCCATGTTTCAACACCAAGTGTATGAAATCCGTACCCCCGGTTAGCCGTGGCTATCGGTTTGTGATTGAGAGACTTAATATATTGCTCCATAAACATCCAATCAACAGTTTTCTTTTCATTTACTGGAAGTTTAATGATGGATTTACCAAATTTTTTACATCATGCGGCTTTCTTCCATAACTCCAGCGATATTTTTCTTTCATAATTACTGTGCAAATAAATAACGCTTGAAGTGGCGTCAGTTCGTGATCAATGGGATATAATGCTGTAATATCGTGGCTACAAGTAAAATCTTCACTTTGATAAAATGCATTACAAACAGAACCATTTACTGTTACTGCAATACAATTGCCTTTATATATTTTTTTGTCAAGTGTATTATCAATGTTTCCAACTTTATTCCATGCTCGAATATCCTCTATCGAGTAGTGCTCCGTCACGCCATTATTCGTTTCTGTGGAAGCAAGAAAAGGAATTCCTCCCTCTACAGAATGCTCTGGCTTTTTATTGTAAAATCCTCCTTTTACAATAAAAATATCTGTTAGCCGAAACTCTTTCCAAACATCCACATTAAGATTCATAAATATGCCCTTCCTTCACAAGATAGGCGAGATAATCATTTATTGTTTGCTGAAAATCCCGTTCTGTTAGTTTCGTATAATCTGTTTTCATATATGCTTCACACAGCCACTCATCGTCACCGCTGACTTTATGTGTGGCAGAAAGACCATCGACAGATCGGCGATTTCTGTATAGTTCTATCCATTCTTTTTCAATTTCTACCCAGCGGCTCTTTCCGGTGGCCGAACG
>ERZ791621.1073-NODE-1073-length-11952-cov-2.9995_pt1 | contig 11952 bp, 8 predicted proteins | sample MGYA00510270_ERZ791621 | MGnify/ENA primary metagenome ERZ791621 (study PRJEB30046, sample SAMN00715189) | human gut metagenome | study: EMG produced TPA metagenomics assembly of the A metagenome-wide association study of gut microbiota in type 2...
CGGACGTCTCTGCCTGCAAGCAGGCGAATCGTCATCTTACGGTTTGACATTTCTCATTACCTACGCAGGTTGTTGGCCTGCTGTAGCATCTCATCGGATGCTGTGATGGCTTTGGAGTTGAGTTCGTAGGCACGCTGTGCAACGATCATGTTGACCATCTCGTCTACGACCTGTACATTGGAGCTTTCCAGATATCCCTGGATAATACTGCTCTTCTCTACATTATTATTTCTTGCTTCGTTGATAGCCTGTCCGCTGGCTGCGGTCTGCTGATACAGGCTGTCTGCCAGTCTTTCCAGTCCGTTCGGATTATTGAACTGGAAAACACCTATTGTGATGCCGATAGGCTGAGGTTTGTTCTTTGCATCGGGATAACACAGACTTCCGTCCTTGCTGACTGTAATATTGCTCATCACATAATTGCTGCCCAGAACAATTGCTTTACCCTGTGTATCCAGTACCGGAAGTCCATCAGAAGTAGCCAGCATATTGCCGCCGTTGGCTGCAAGAGTAAACTTCAGATTACCGTTTCTGGTGTAGTAGGTATTGCCGTCCGCTCCTCTTACTGCAAAGAAACCCTTGCCATCAATTGCAAATGCGGTGTCGCTGTCGGATGCTGTCAGACTTCCTTCCTTAAATACGGAACTGATGGAAGCATTTCTTACACCGAGACCTACCTGCGCACTGCCGGGCTTGGTATCTCCGTTTGCGGAAGTTGTCTTCGTCTGGATGTTCTGGTATAACAGGCTCTTGAATTCATTCACCTGTGTTTTGTAACCTGTGGTGTTTACGTTTGCCAGATTATTGGCAATCGTATCCACATTTGTCTGCTGTGCGATCATGCCGGTCGCTGCTGTCCATAAGCTTCTGACCATATGTAGTCTCCTCTCACAATGTCCCTTATGTCATCCATGACCTGATTTTTATCCTGAAAATATTCTATAATCAGTTATCGGCTGTCCCAGCCGAATTCATTACTACAGTTTACCAATCTGGTTCGCTGCTACATCCAGAGTGCCATCAATGGTCTGGACCACCTTCTGGTTGGATTCATATGCTCTGGTAATGGAGATCAGATTTACCATCTCGGATACAATCTGTACATTTGCCATCTCCAGATAGCCTGACTTCACCTGTGCATCTGCCGTAGTCGTTTTGGCCCCTTCAATGGGCTGATAATAGGTCTCTCCATATTTTTCCAGGTAATCATAATCTTCAAAGTCCGTCACCTGAATTCTGGCAACTGCCTGATCGTTCTGATAAATCGTACCGTCATCGGTGATCTTGGAATCCAGCAGTGTGTTCAGGCGGATCCTCCTGTTCTGGGTATCCAGAACATAGTCACCCTCTTCCGTTACCAGATATCCATCCTTATTCAGTGTAAACTGTCCTGCACGGGTGTATTTGGTGTCGGTCTCTCCTGCCTTATTGGTAAATTCAATGGCAAAAAAGCCATCTCCGGCTAATGCCAGATCATAGGTATTATCCGTAATGCGGAAAGATCCCTGCGTATAATCGGTATAATTCTCTCCGATCTTCACTCCGGGATTTTTGATACCGATCCTCTGGACATTTCTCATGCCTACCGACTGGTCCTTGATCTTGACCGTCAGCACATCATTAAAGGACTGGCTGGGGGGTCCTTCCTTTTTATATCCGACGGTAGATGCATTGGCCAGATTGTTGGTCATGATATCCATTCTGTTCTGTTCGTTTACCATACCGGTGTAAGCGGTATACAAGCCTTTAACCATTCATATCCTCCATTTGCGGCTGCGATCCTTCGACAAATGTACGGCATCCTGCCTTAGTCTATCTTTTCCGGTTCCCCGGAGCTGTCTGTGTTACTCTCTGTAGCCTGCCAGGAACTCTACGTATTTACCGGTTCCAATGGCCACTGCTGTCATGGGATCCTCTGCTGTCATGGTGTTGATACCTGTCTTGGCAGAGATCAGATCTTCCAGACCGCGCAGCAGGCTTCCACCTCCGGTCAGTACGATTCCTCTGTCTGCAATATCGGCTGCCAGCTCAGGGGGAGTCTTCTCCAGTACGCTGTGAATGGTCTCCACGATCTGTGCGGTAGTCTCGCGCAATGCCTCCTCGGTCTCCTCGGAAGACACCTTAACAGTCTTGGGCAGACCGGTCACGAGGTTACGTCCTCTGACATCCATATAATCCACTTCCGCTCTCTTGTAGCAGGAACCGATCTTGATCTTCAGATCCTCTGCGGTTCTCTCACCGATGAGCAGATTATGTTTTTTACGCATATAACGCACAATGGCTTCATCAAAATCATCGCCTGCGATCTTGATGGAAGCACTGACTACAGTACCTCCCAGAGATATGACTGCGATATCGGAAGTACCGCCGCCGATATCTACGATCATATTACCGCAAGGCTTGGAAATATCAATACCCGCACCGATAGCAGCTGCGATGGGTTCCTCAATAATGGAAACCTCTCTGGCACCTGCCTGGTAGGTAGCATCTTCTACTGCCTTCTTCTCTACCTCTGTAACGCCGCTGGGAACACAGACAGCGATACGGGGCTTACGGAAAGTTCTCTTCCCCAGCGCTTTCTGGATAAAGTATTTCATCATTTTCTCGGTTACGGTATAATCAGAGATAACACCCTGACGTAACGGTCTTACGGCTACGATGTTGCCGGGAGGTCTTCCCAGCATCAGTCTTGCATCCTCACCGATGGCTTTAATCTTATTTGTATCTCTATCAAAAGCTACAACAGAGGGCTCCTTTAATACAACGCCCTTTCCTCTGATGTATACCAGAATGCTGGCGGTACCTAAATCAATTCCGATATCTGTGCACTGCATCTTTTTTATTACCCCTTTCCGATGGTATCTATCTATAAGTCTTGACTCTACACGCTATTTTAGTCATATACATCATATTATAACTGAATTTTTTCCATTTTCATAGAGGGTAATTCTTAAAATTTGATAACTATTCAGAATCAGGGAGCCATGAAAGAGCGTTTTGCGAATGGGGGGCTGAATAGTTATCGTAGTTTCTTGTCCTTCTCCAGCATCTTTTTCACATAGTAACCGGTGTAGGATTTTTTCACCTTGACGATCTCTTCCGGGGTTCCCTTGGCGATCACTGTACCACCGCGGTCTCCGCCTTCCGGTCCCATATCGATGATATAATCCGCGGTCTTGATCACATCCAGATTATGCTCGATGACAACCACCGTGTTGCCGCCGTCCGCCAGTCTGTGCAGGATCTCCACCAGCTTATGGACATCCTCAAAATGCAGTCCTGTGGTAGGCTCATCCAGGATATAGATGGTCCTGCCGGTACTTCTTCTGGAAAGCTCCGTGGCCAGCTTGATACGCTGTGCCTCACCACCGGACAGGGTAGTGGAAGGCTGTCCCAGCTTTACATAGGAAAGTCCCACATCATACAGGGTCTCGATCTTTCTGCGGATAAACGGTACATTTTCGAAGAAAGGCAATGCTTCTTCCACCGTCATATCCAACACATCAAAAATACTCTTGCCTTTGTATTTTACATCCAGTGTCTCACGGTTGTATCTCTTACCGCCGCAGACCTCACAGGGCACATAGACATCCGGCAGGAAATGCATCTCGATCTTGATGATACCATCGCCACCGCAGGCTTCACATCTTCCGCCCTTGACATTGAAGCTGAATCGTCCCTTGCTGTAACCCTTGGCCTTTGCGTCCGCCGTAGAAGCAAACAGATCGCGGATCAGATCAAATACTCCGGTATAAGTAGCGGGGTTGGATCTGGGAGTCCGTCCGATGGGAGACTGGTCAATGTTGATGACTTTGTCCAGCTGTTCCACACCTTCGATACCCTTGTGTCTGCCGGGAATGCAGCGGGCACGGTTCAATTCTCTCGCCAGATGCTTGTAGAGGATCTCATTCACCAGTGAACTTTTTCCGGAACCGGAGACACCGGTGACACAGGTCATCACACCCAGAGGAATTTCTACATCTACGTTTTTCAGGTTGTTTTCCTGAGCTCCCAGTACTTTGATCCAGCCGGTGGGAGTCCTTCTGGTCTCCGGTACGGGAATCCGCTTTTTGCCGCTGAGGTACTGTCCCGTAATGGATTCCGGAATCTGCATGATCTCTTCCGCTGTGCCGCAGGCAATGACCTCTCCGCCGTGGGAACCGGCTCCCGGACCAATGTCCACGATATAATCCGCTGCCAGCATGGTGTCTTCATCATGCTCTACCACTACCAGAGTGTTCCCCAGATCCCGCAGGTTCTTCAGAGTATTCAGCAGTTTGTCATTGTCTCTCTGGTGCAGGCCGATGCTGGGCTCGTCCAGAATATAGCATACACCCACCAGTCCGGAACCGATCTGGGTAGCCAGACGGATACGCTGTGCTTCACCGCCGGACAGGGTAGCCGTAGCTCTGGCCAGGGACAAATATTCCAGTCCCACATCCACCAGAAATCCTACTCTTGCGCGGATCTCCTTCAGCACACGTTCACCGATGAACTGCTGCTGTTTCGTCAGCGTCATGGTATCCAGGAATTTCTGCAGATCACGGATGGACATGGATGTGATCTCATAAATATTCTTGTCGCATACGGTAACCGCCAGAGATTCCTTCTTCAGTCGCATGCCCTTACATTCTTTACAGGGAGTGATGCGCATGAAGGTCTCATATTCCTGTTTGCTGCTCTCGGAAGCGGTCTCACGATAGCGGCGCTCCACATTTTTGATCAGGCCTTCAAAGGCTACTGGATACACACCACTGCCGCGCTGGCCGGTATAATGCACCAGGACCTCTTTACCGTTGGTGCCGTGGAGCAGAATGTCATGAATCTTCTGGGGATAATCCTGGAAGGGAGTATCCAGATCAAAATTATATTCCTTCGCCAGTGCCCGCAGAATAGCATTGGTAAAGCTGGACTTGTCCGCACAGGACTGCCAGCCCATGACCGTGATGGCTCCCTCATTGATGCTGAGTCTCTTGTCCGGGATCATCAGATCCTCGTCGAATTCCATCTTATATCCCAGGCCGAAGCATACCGGGCAGGCACCGAAAGGATTGTTGAAGGAAAAGCTTCTGGGTTCCACTTCGCTGACACTGATACCACAATCCGGACAGGAAAAGCTCTGGCTGAAAGTCACCGGTTCGCCGCCGATCACATCCACCACCAGCAGCCCCTCTGCCAGTTCCAGTACATTTTCAATAGAGTCTGTCAGACGGCGCTGAATACCATCCTTTACCACCAGACGATCTACCACGATGTCGATATTGTGCTTGATATTTTTATCCAGTTTGATCTCTTCCGTCAGTTCATACATGCTGCCGTCGATCCGTACCCGGACATAACCGCTTCTCTTGGCACGCTCCAGCACTTTGGCATGCTCGCCCTTGCGGCCTCTGACCACGGGGGCCAGCAACTGGATCTTCGTGCCTTCTCCCATGTTCATGATCTGATCCACCATCTGATCTACAGTCTGCTTGGCAATCTCTCTGCCACACTTCGGGCAGTGGGGAATACCGATTCTCGCATACAGCAGACGGAAATAGTCATAAATCTCTGTTACCGTACCTACGGTAGAACGAGGGTTACGGTTGGTGGATTTCTGGTCAATGGAGATAGCGGGGGACAGTCCTTCGATGCTTTCCACATTAGGCTTCTCCATCTGGCCCAGGAACTGTCTCGCATATGAGGACAGGGATTCCATGTAGCGTCTCTGTCCCTCTGCATAGATCGTGTCGAATGCCAGAGAGGACTTACCGGAACCGGACATACCGGTCAATACCACCAGCTCGTTTCTGGGAATGTCCACATTAATGTTTTTCAGGTTATGTTCATTGGCACCCCGGATCTTAATGTACTCCCGGGGACGCATCTTCTTTGCTTCTTCCATTGTCTTGCCTTTCTTAAATAAAATATCGTTCTCCAATTATTCAGAGCCCCATTCGCAAAATCGCATCTTTGATGCTTTACTTTTATTCCATATCATTTAATTGTTTCTTTAATTCAAGCATTTTATCTCTAAGTTCTGCTGCCGCTTCGAAATTCAGGTCTGCCGCTGCTTTCTGCATCTTCTTCTGGATCTCGCCGATCAGCTTCTCCAGTTCCTTCTTCGTCATGGATTCGGGATCCTTCTCAAAGCGTACCTCTTCCTTGGCGATTACCTTGGAGATGCTGATAAGATCACGCACCGCCTTTTTGATCGTCTGGGGGGTGATACCATGTTCTTCATTATATTTCATCTGGATCTCACGACGTCTGTTGGTCTCATCCAGTGCTTCCCGCATGGAGTCCGTGATGGTGTCCGCATACATGATGACATGGCCTTCCGCATTACGGGCCGCACGGCCGATGGTCTGGATCAGGGAAGTCGCACTTCTAAGGAATCCTTCCTTATCCGCATCCAGAATGGCCACCAGAGTGATCTCCGGAATATCCAGACCCTCTCGCAACAGGTTGATACCTACCAGTACATCGAACACATCCAGACGCATATCCCGGATGATCTGGGCACGCTCCAGCGTATCAATGTCAGAATGCAGATATTTCACCCGAATACCGACTTCCTTCATATAATCCGTAAGATCCTCTGCCATCCGCTTGGTCAGTGTGGTGATCAGTACCTTATGATGCTGTGCGATCTCCTTGTTGACCTCTCCGATCAGGTCATCGATCTGTCCCTCTACCGGGCGCACCTGTACTTCCGGATCCAGCAGACCTGTGGGACGAATGATCTGCTCTGTCCGCAGCAGTTCATGATCCTTCTCATAATCGGAAGGAGTGGCGGATACGAACATCATCTGGTCGATATGCGCCTCGAATTCCTCAAAGTTCAACGGTCTATTATCCAGTGCCGAGGGCAGACGGAAACCGTAGTCCACCAGTGTCTGCTTTCGCGAGCGGTCCCCGGCATACATACCGCGGATCTGTGGGATCGTCATATGGGACTCGTCCACGATAATCAGGAAATCATCCGGGAAAAAGTCCAACAGCGTCATGGGCGGTGCTCCCGCAGGAAGTCCGTTCAGATGTCTGGAATAGTTCTCGATACCGGAACAGAAACCGGTCTCCCGGAGCATCTCAATATCGAAATTCGTCCGTTCCGCAATCCGCTGGGCCTCGATCAGCTTGTCTTCGCCCTTGAAAAACTGTACCCGTTCCTTCATCTCTTCTTCGATATTGTCACATGCTGCCTTGATCTTCTCCTGAGATACCACATAATGGGATGCCGGGAAGATCGCCACATGATTCAGCTCTGCATGAATTTTCCCTGTAAGGGGCTCTACCTCTGCGATCCGGTCGATCTCATCCCCGAAGAATTCGATACGGATGAGATAATCGCCGCCCTGTGCCGGATATACTTCCACCACATCTCCCCTGACACGGAAAGTGGCACGCTGAATATCCATATCGTTGCGGTTGTACTGAATATCGATCAGTTCCCGCAATACCTCGTCACGATCCTTCACCATACCGGGACGCAGAGATACGATCAGATCCTGATATTCGTCGGGGCTTCCCAGACCATAGATACAGGACACGCTGGCCACTACCACCACGTCTCTGCGCTCCGCCAGAGAGGCCGTCGCTGACAGCCGCAGCTTGTCGATCTCATCATTGATGGAAGAATCCTTGGCAATATAGGTATCCGAAGACGGCACATAAGCCTCCGGCTGATAATAATCGTAATAGGAAACAAAATATTCCCCCGCATTTTCCGGGAAAAATTCCTTCATTTCCCCGTAAAGCTGCCCCGCCAGTGTCTTGTTGTGGGCAATGATCAGCGTCGGCTTATTCAATGCCTGGATCACATTGGCCATGGTAAAGGTCTTACCGGAACCGGTAACACCCAGCAGTGTCTCAAACTGATTGCCCTGCCGGAAGCCTTCCACCAGCTCCGCAATGGCCTGCGGCTGGTCTCCGGTAGGCTGATATTCGGAATGTAATTTGAAATAATCCATATTCCTTCTCCTGATTTTCGCTTCTATCTGTAAAACTTAATCTGTAAAAATAGGAAGTCTCTATCATCTTCTTAGTATGATTACCCGTCTAGTATATCATTCAAAAATAAAAAAGTACAGAACAAAATCGAATGTTTGTTCTGTACTTCTTATACCCTGATGATAACACGCAATATTTCAACATTTTCATAACACTGTACGCTCAGCCATTGCATCATATACTATTTTTTCCAGATATTCTCTCTTTGAAAAATTACTGCCATCCGCAAAATATGCATTATATGCTACCAAGGCCATTCGAACATATCTGCTGTTTTTTTCAAATAACTCTCTGTTTATCTTTAAGCCAATCGCATCAGCATATTGGCAGAAAAATGTTATCGTTGTTCTGGTGTTTCCTTCCCGAAAAGGATGTACTTTCCATAGTCTTGCCAGAGAATCGCAAAATTCGACTGTTGCACGCTTTCTATCCATATCTTTCCAAGGCTTCCCTCGCATATCTGAAAGGATATTGTGAATATCCTTCACGATATCAAACGGATCAGAGTACTCTACTGACATACCTCCGAGGACATCTTCCTCCTTATAGATAGCAATGATACGTGGTTCTCCTGCCCATTCATATAAATCCTGAAAAATATAATGGTGCATCCTTAAAAGATGTTCGGTATTATATTCTCCCGGCAATGGATTCATTGCTAACTCTTTTAAACGATACACCACGTAATCTGCTTCCGCATCATTCAGCCCATCCTGCGTTCTGATATCCAGTTTGTTTTTTAATACCTCTGTATTTTCATACAAATACGGATCACACATTCGCAGGCTCCTTCATCCTATATTTCTTATCAAGAAATTTTTTAACATCTTCCATCGTTGCCTCACCTGTTTTTTCTTTTTCGATATATTTTTTTAAATCCTCTGTAGGTTCAAGTCCATCTACCCTGATCATTCCGATTGCATAATCCCAAGCTTCTGCATTAGTCATTGTATCAGTCCTCCTTTTCTGTTCTTCTTATTATATCAAAAATTCTTAAATTCTTCACTATTATTTCATCATAAAGTTGCTCTACCAGCGCCTCGAAAAACTCCATCATTTTCTTAGTATGACTACCCGTCTAGTATATCATTCAAAAATAAAAAAGTACAGAGCAAAATCGAATGTTTGTTCTGTACTTTTTTATCATACGCCTCTTTACTGCATGATATCGCCAACACCATTATCCCGAATCACCTGCTGATACCAATAAAAGGAATCTTTCGGAATTCGCTGCTGTGATCTATAGTCCACATAAACTAATCCAAATCTCGGGTCGCATCCTTCCGCCCACTCAAAATTATCTGTAAATGCCCATGCCGTATATCCTATCACAGGAATCCCATCATTCATTGCACGATACAATTTACTCAGATAGCAATACATATAATCAATCCTCTGAGGGTCATGTACCTTACCGTCACTCATTACAAAATCAAGATTGGACATACCATTCTCCGTAATCAGAATTGGAAGATGATATCGTTCATACAGGAATTTCGGAGACCAGTAAAGTACCTCGGGGGTAATCGCCCATCCTAACTGTGTACGTGGCATTCCGGGCCAGCCGAGATCGGGAGATTTTGCATCTGCATTATAATTGTTAGCAAAATAAATATTATACCCAAAAAAGTTCAACGGCTGGCAGATTACTTTCAAATCCTCTTGTGTCAAAACCTTTTCCAGATACTGTGGTGCTTTTCCCAAAATCATTGGATCTGCCCACCAGTTTACCGCCATGGAAAATCCCTTTTCAATATCAAACATTTCATTTCTTGCTTTTTCGATTCCATCAGTCGTTTCATCATACGCCACAAAATTGCGTCCATTCAAGGCGAATCCAATCTGCGGATCTGCAAGTTTCGAACGTTCTCTAATAATTTTCACCGCATATCCGTGACATAATAATACATTCCTGCTGATGTAAGCCAGATCACTGAATCGTTGCTCTTTTGTCATCGTATTTGTCTTAAACGGAGCTTGTCGACCTTCAAAATAACCGAACCCGATAAAGCATGCCGGCTCGTTGAACGTTATCCAATAACGCACTTTATCAGATAAAGCGTCTACCACAGTCTGAACATATTCTTTAAATTCATCAATAATCTGTGGATTCTCCCATCCTCCTTCGTTGTAAGCCCACATAGGAAGATCCCAATGATACAAAGTACACAGCGGCTCAATCCCGGCACGACGCAGTTCGCCTGTCAGATCTCGATAAAACTGAAGTCCTTTTTCGTTGATAATACCTCTTTGAGGCATAACTCTCGGCCAACTGACGGAAAACCGGTAACTCTTCAATCCCAGCTCTTTCATCAGAGCGATATCCTCTCTGTAACGATGATAATGATCACAAGCCTTATCCCCATTTAGGTTCCGCTTGATGTGTCCATCTGCAGTAGCGTCCCAGATACTGTCGGTCTTACCATCCTCATTTCTGGCTCCCTCTATCTGGAAGGAAGCACTGGCTGCTCCCCATAAAAAATTCTCCGGAAATAATTTCATTTTCCTGTTCCTCCTGCTCTTGTTATTTTTTGTGATATAAATGTACTTCTCCGCATAAACCGATCTGATTCTCCGGTTTCCAGTTCTCCTGTTTTCTCTTTGGTGGTATTCTCCGCTCCAATGTAGTAGCAACTTCGATTACAATCCGGTTTTTTCCTGTTATAAGTAACTTATCAATCTCATACCGATACGGTGGAATAATCTGTATTCCACAATCTGCTCCGTTTACAAATACTTGTACGGCTTCCCCTGCGTCACTGATCTCTAAAACTGCATGTTGTATTTCTTCCGGTCTCAGTTCCACTTCCTGTTCATAACGAATCACACCGCCGAAATCCGGCATTTCCTTCTCTGCATGATCTGGTAATTCTACCGCTACAGGCTGTTCAAATACAGGATAATGAATGCTATCGCACACCGAGCGTGTCCATCCTTTATTCAGATTTCTGCCTCCTGTTACCGTATACGTCGATTGCTTTTTCAAACAGTCCGGGGTTTCCGTATCAAATATGATGATCCAACTTTTTCCGGGTTCTATCCGCACATTAAACTCTATCGAATTTCCTTCTTTTAGCTGTAGCTCTTCCAGTTCATTTTCCCATGCATTATACCGATAGCATATCTCTCTTTTATCTGACAAGAGCACCGTGCCTTCATATATCGTCGTTCCTTCATTCACAAGGTACAAGAGTTCCGGGTCTCCATGATACCTGTAACTGCGAATATCTTTATTCTCCGGAATCATCTGTATTTCCGGCATCCTGTGCTTTCTCATGTACTCCAAAAGTTTCGTTACCGGCAATGTTTCTGCGTATTTGCGTATTTGTGACAACCTTTCCGCTTCACTATTACTGTCGATCCAACTGCATATTCCTTTGGGATAGGCATTTAGGAATACACAGGGGAATCCCTGTTTTCCCAGTCGGATAACAGCTTCTGCCGTTTCCTTTGTTATATAATCGGTCTGTGGAATAATGAAAATCTTATATTTCTGTGTATGGACCTGTAATCCGTCACTCAGATCCGTTTCATAACAACTGTCTGTAAAAATATCTGACGGCAAGAAGTCAAATCCAATCTGTGCTTCCGTCAGAATTCTCGCCGGTTCCTGAATATACATGCATGTCATTCCCGTCCACTCGGCTTCGCCATGATACAAAATCGCCGCTTCGCTCTCATGATGTCCACCGTTTATCAGATTGCAGATACGATTCATATAATTCATCAGCACTCCAAAGTGACGGTATTGCGGATTATGTCCATGTGCATAAAAATGCGGTGGGCAGTCCTGATCCGGGAAATCCTTGGCCGAAAAAGCATGCGGAACAAAATGATTCACACCTCGAACCATAAAATGATCCGCCAGATATGCCTCCAGTCTCACCCCTTCTTTCCAGCCATAATTTCCTGTCAGGTAATTGTGGGGCAGCGTGTTGCAGGAGAAGTTTTTGAAGGCTT
>ERZ791621.1081-NODE-1081-length-11864-cov-3.89694_pt1 | contig 11864 bp, 11 predicted proteins | sample MGYA00510270_ERZ791621 | MGnify/ENA primary metagenome ERZ791621 (study PRJEB30046, sample SAMN00715189) | human gut metagenome | study: EMG produced TPA metagenomics assembly of the A metagenome-wide association study of gut microbiota in type 2...
GTTCGGAAGAGATGCGAATACAGTGAGCTTTATCGGCAACCAATACTTTCCATTGCCCTGGCTCAAAAGGCAGACGAGGCAATGGAGTCAAGTTGCAGCGCTCTTCCTGCTCGAAACGAGAGCGTCGACTGTCGGTAATGCATCTTCCTCGAAAAGGTTTATCGTTGAGTTCATCGAGACGCTTTCGAATTTGCCTGTTGAGATCATCAAGATCGTAAGCCGGAGCCGGATGATCCAAATTCATTTGAGTGACAATCCAGCGCTCGACATCGTTGACCGCAGCTTCAACTCGATTTTTTTGCTTTGGGGTTCTTGGTTTACAGGCCCATGGCTGCATGCCGTAGTAAGTGCATAACGATCGAATGGCGTATTGAATTTCGGCTTCCTGCCAGTTTGGCACTCGAACCAGCAGCGCAGCGTTATCCATCACAAGAACCCGAGGCACGCCGCCAAAGTACTCCAGTGCATCAACAATGCCATAGATCCAGCTGGGTTGAGTTTCGTCGTTGAATGCTTCGGTGAAAAGCATGCAACTTTAGGGCAACGTTGCGACGAACAGCTTGGACTCGTGAAGTACGCCATCAGGATCAATCCACTTGATCTTGTCGCCGGCAAAATCAATTTCCATGCGCTCACCGGAAATTCTTTCAATATTGCCGCCGCTCTGCCGCACTCCATTGTCAGCTTTCCAGCGGGCATAGCCGCGGCTGAAGGATGTGTAGGTATAAACGGGACGAGAGGTTTGAGCTTTGAATTTCTCATAGAGCATCTGAAGCGTGACACCCCGGCGCTGAAGCTGACTGTGAATCTGCGGCCAATCCGGCTCGACAAATTTTGAACACGAAGTTGGGTAGAAAAACTCTTCAAGCTCATTGTCTGAGAGCTTGAGCAACTTCCGGGGAGATTTATCCCCGCGCACAGAGGCGTTGAAAATGCGGCTAATGGACGCTTTGGAGACGCCCAATTGATCTTCAAGCTCTCGGTAAGAACGGTTCTGGGTAACGCAGGCAAGAATTTGCCTGATTTGGTGAGATGAAAGTTTTTTCATCAAATCCTCCATGTAGGTGTTACAGGAAAACTTGATGATGGGGATCCATCCTGCCCTGAAGTGTTTCAATAAGCGTAAATGCCGATTTTTGACCCCCTGTTTCTATGTGTGCAAAAGGCCTGTTTCAATCAGCGCAAAACGTGGTTTCTATGCGCGCAAAATCCCACCCTGAAGGTTCTCGAAAAGCAGGAGCTTGTGAAACTGGGCTATGTGGAAGGCTACAGGAAGAATAAGTACATCTACTTGACCGAAAAAGGCCGGGAAATCTGCCAAAGGAAAGTGGAGCCTTTGATTCAGACGGAGAATGCGGCATTTTCTCGTCTGACGGAGAAAGAGCAGGCGCAATTGGTGGCTTTGACTCGGAAATACAGCGATGCGCTAAAAGAAGAAATTGCCGGTTATCGGAAAGATGCGGACGTATGACTCAGCGAGAAATTGAAAAACGAGCGCTTCTGATTACCATGATCGTCAACGCGATTATCACGGCCGCGGGAATCTGGGTATATCTCGCTACGGAACTGCAGATCATGTTTCTTGCGGCTTTTTTGCCTTTAACGCACTGTTGTCGTCCCTTGATGCCGTCGGTATTTCAAATCTCAGCTGGAAAGTCACTGAGCATTTTCCGCAGGGTATGTATTTTCTCGAGCCCTTGTATGCGTTTCTGAAATCATTGCTGTTGATCTCGGTGATGGCGTACGCGTTGATCACGTCGGCGGCGCAGGTCTATGCGTACTTTGTGCATGGAGAAGGCGAGATCATGCGCACGGCGCCGATTCCTGCTTATGCGGTATCCATGGCTGCCTTGTGTCTGGGATTAGCTCTCTTTAATCGCAAGCAGTCTTTGAAGACGAATGCAACAAGTACGATGCTGCGTGCGGAATACCAGACAAATTTGATCGACGGATTGCACTTGGCGGCAATTGGTGTGGCTGTTGTTGCTCTCTGGGCCGTGCCGATTGATTCCGAATTCGGATTTCTGCACTACACCGGAGATTTCTTCATTTCGACGGTGATTGTCGCGACATCCATCAAAGATCCCGTGGTCACTTTGTTTGAATCGTTCCGGGAATTGACCGGCGGCGTCACCAAGGATCGAAAACTCCTCGAAGCAGTTCAGTTAGCAACCGGTTTGGGAAGTCGAGATTTCATGATCAACAAGACCGGAATGAAAATTTTGATTTGCATCCCAAAGAAAGTGGTTGAAAAGCAAGACCTGGTCGAGAGAGAGAAAAAATGATCGATCGGTTGAAGCGGTCGTATGAAAACGTGGAAATCCAGTACATGGTCTAATTGTGTACCGCTCTATTTGGTTAAAACAGGTTTAATCAAATGCTTCTATAAATGGCCTTCTTTATTGGAGGAGATTTTGATGACGATGGTGAATCGCCGCAGCTTTGTACTTGGAGTCTTGGGTGGCACGGCGACCATGGTATCTTCCCCGTTGCTGGCAATGCCGGGCTTTGGCCGCAAGGCGGGAAAGCCAACGCAAGACGATGTGGAAGAGTCGTAGCAGTGGCTTGAAAAGCACTACCGGGACATTGCTGAGGCTTTGGAACTGACACCTGAGCAACGCTCTGTTTGGGATTCCTACGTCAAACTGCATCAGGCATCCGTTCGAGAGCACCTCGAATGGATGGTGACGCATCCGATGCCGTTAGGAGAGAATCGTCAGAAGCGGTCGGAATATTGGATCGAACTTCTTGATCTGTGGTTGCGGTTGATCCGGAAGGTACACGAAGCCAGAGCGCCTCTTGTGGATGCGCTCTCGGCGGAACAGGTCAAGAAACTGGACCGCTTCGAGCCGCACGGAGGAATACAGGGATCAATCAGCGCCGGACCGATTGTTGGCCCGAAAGGATCGCATCCCGGCATGATGCAAAAGTTCAGAGCGATGAAATGAGACCGGAAGGCGAAAATCACGAAATGGGATTGTTGGAAGGACTTCTGGGGGGGGGGGACTCAAAACGAAAGCACTGTCCACAAAGGAAATAAGCAGCCTTTAGTCCATTGCAGGAAACAAAAACCAAGTCCTTCTCCATCAAAGCTTTCTCTCGAGCCTATTCAAACAATCCTGTGATTGTTACTTTCTCTGAGAATATTGATCGAGACCCAGAAAACCCGGTGAGTCTGGAGATTACCTTTGATCTGGACAATACCACAGGCTAACCAGTCGCTGAACTCGGGGTTGGCTGACTCAATGTGCTTTTTCAAATCGTAGCTGTATTTCGGAAAAGGGATCACTGAGTTGGACAAAATTGAGCCCAATAAGCAAGGGTTTATATTCTTGTCTCAAGAACATGTTCAACAAGAAAGAAAGCACCTAACTCAAAGAGTTTGTTGTCGACAAGTTGTCTATTCACCGAATTTTCGAATTGGCAAGAATTGCTCGAAACACGATGAGCAAGTGTATCAAGAGAGCCGAGCTGGTCACACGATCTGGATACCTTTAGACCTAATGTCTGCAAAAAGAAACGCAGAGGATTTGAGCGTAGGTAAAATCAACAATTGTAGGTGAAGTGCTTCTGACCTGCTTTTTGGTGAAGGTGTTAACAAATAGTCTTTGCAACTGAGTTGTGTATAAATCGTAGGAGCTGAAACGCTGGAGGAGAAAATGTCGCTTACGATCCGTCAAATACTAGCTCTCAGATCGATTTCAGGAGTTGGTAAACAATCTATCTTGAAAGTTGGAAACTATTGTACACAGGGTATAGAGACAGCCGAACTGCCAGAAGTTCTCTCCAAGTGTGCGATCAAAAAGAAAAATCCTGAGGGTAAAGGAAAGATACCTATCACTGCAGAAGATATAAACACAGCTTTTAGCGCAGCTGATGAAATTATCGAAAAATCTTATGCTCATCAAATCGGAATCCTTTCTTATTACGATCCAGAATTCCCTGCGAGTCTCAGGGAGACTAAAACAGAAGATGGGAAAAGAGCTGATCCACCGATTATCCTTTTCTACAAGGGAAATCTGAGTACTCTTAATGCCCCCGGACTCGCAATAATCGGTACTCGAAAGAACACTATTGGAGCAGAAAAGGCGGGACTTTATCTCTCTACAGAATTCGCTCGTCGAGGCTTTTGCATTGTCTCCGGTCTGGCGCTTGGTTGTGACACAATCGGACATCGAGGGGCTTTGAAAGCAGGAGGAAAAACAATCGCATTTCTAGCTCATGGCCTCGACATTATCTATCCTTCGCAGAATAAAAATTTAGCTCAAGAAATCGTGCAAAGTGGAGGATTACTTTTGTCGGAATACGATACTGGCACTCCTGTGACACAATACAATCTCGTGGCTCGTGACCGTCTTCAGGCAGGGTATTCAATGGCAACATTAGTCATGCAGACTGGCATCAAAGGTGGCACGATGCATGCAGCCATGTACTGCGTCAATGCTGGAAAGCCTTTGTTTGTCATCAAATATGCGGATGACAAAACCGACAGCGATGAAAAAACACTAGGCAATCATATGCTTGTCCATAAGCACGGAGCAACTTACATCAAAGGTAGTGACAACCTTGATGACATAGCAAGAGCAATTTTACGGAGAGCAGACAAACCGGAACCTCTTCAACCTTCATTATTTTGATGGGGGGGGGGGGATGTTCAAAAAAGTCATTTTCGATGTCGACCAAACACTGGTAGATACCACTTGTCTCGAACGAGAACGGCAAAACCGTAACTGGTCTCTAGTTTACCGCCTTATCCCCCAGGCGCATCTCTTTGACGGAATGGAAGAAGTTTTCTCGATTATCCGGAAATGTGGAATTTCTGTAGCACTCGTTACAACCACTCCAAGGACATATGTGGAACGTATCGCACACCATTTCAATATTCCGTATAACCACATCGTGTCCTATCATGATGCTCCGCCCAAACCCAATCCTACGGCAATGCTGTTGGCGTTGAAATTATTGCAAGCCGAATCTGATGAAGTATTGTCATTTGGTGATAGAGAGATCGATATTCAGGCATCGAATGCGGCTGGTATTGAAAATATCGCTTGTTTTTGGGGAACCTCTGAGGCGAATCAACTATGGAAATCAGGATATCGACATGCAATTAGATGTCCTTTAGAAATACTGACACTCATCCGTTAGAAAAAAGGAAAAAAGAATGATTGCACGTTTTAATAAATTGGGATCGTGGGATTCCATGAGATCTGTTCCATATTACTTTTTTTTACTATTATGTCCCGACTCGTTATAGCATGTTGTCGTCGGAATCTGAATATATAAGAAAGGAGGTATGGAATTTTAAAAATGGAATTCATCAAGACCTATTTATTGATCATCTCGAGAAAAAGATCAAACATACGTTCGAAAGACCGAATTTTTTAACTCTTGTATGTATTCCAGCTTCCACACGGAAAAGCAATAAGGCCCGGTTTGAAAACTTTTCGAACGTGTTGTGCAAAAAATTAAATATGATCAATGGCTTTCAGTATATATCTATATTGAAAGAAAAGTCTCCCTCCCATTTGGGGGGCAGTGATGTGGCAACTTATGATTTCGATCGAAGCTTTTTTAAGGGTAAGAAAGTTATCCTATTTGATGATGTTGTTACTAAGGGCGCGTCAATGCAAAGCTTCATGGATTATTTAGAAGAAGTAGGAGCTGAAGTTGTCTGTTGCATATCTATCGGTAGGACTTTTTATGATCGGTATATGGGTTATGATATTAACAATCCATGGACAGGTAACACTGTATTCAAATGCGGATATTTAAAAGCTCCAGATATGGATAACCGCACAATTGAAGAAAGAAAGATTCCAATTTCGGATGAGAAATCCATCGAAGAAACTCATCAAATTCAAGTTGACGATGTAGCAAGAGTTAATGAGGTGTCTGTTGAAAGGCAGTTAGTCGCAAAATATCAAATTGGTGATTGTATTTGTTTTGGTCGATTTAATGGTAGGTTTGTTAAATGGATTATTCTCGATCAAAAAGGAGACGAATATCTTCTTATTAGTAAGTTTGGTCTTGAATGCATGCCATTTAATAAGACAGAAGGCTTTACAACATGGGGTGGTTGTACGCTTAGAAAATGGTTGAATGAAGATTTTTATAACAATACCTTCAGTCGGGCTGAACAAGAGAAAATCATTCGACACGAGGTAGTCGCTAGTGACAATCCTATTTACCGATCTTTCCAAGGTAAAAATACGAAGGACAAAGTATTTATCTTGAATATCAAAGAGTACAATCAGTATTTTGATATCTATAATAAATGGGTTTGTAGATTGTTCAGTGGCATTCTGAGACAGTGTTGGTTGCGAAATTCTGGCAACGACAATAGTCGAGGTGCATTCATCGGCAGAAGCGGCTCTATTCACGCGGGAGGTAGCAAAATTACTTCATCGAGAAATGCTGTGCGTCCTGCCATGTGGGTCAAACTTTAACGCCATAGGTTGTAGGTATGGCTTCAAAAAAAATATGGGAAATGGGTGAAAGACGACTCGTTTCTGAGATTGTTGGAGTGCTCTCGGGAGATTCAAGGCTTTATCAAGGAATTGGTCACGACAGTGCCTTTCTGAATATCAACGTATCAAAGGACGAAGTACTGTTGATGAATACAGACAGGAGTGGTGTGAATATTGCGTACCAATTAGGACTTGCCGATGGTCAATGCGTGGGAGATTTTGCTGTTTCTCACGCTATTAGTGATATTGTTGCATCTGGAGGAAGACCTTTAGCCGTGAGCCTCGCGTTCTTAATGCCAAAGGACACCGAAGTCGAATTTCTCAAAGACGTTGTCTCCGGCGCAGACAAGGCTGCAAAAAAATACGGGGCGTTCATAGCTTGTGGCGATACCAAACACAACCCGAAGTTTGCAATAGTAGCAACAGCTATCGGAAAATGTAACAAAGATCAGATTCTTACGCGAGCTGGCGCGAAAGAAGGTGACCACATCGTGGTGTCTGGTAATTTGGGAACCATGATTGCCGGATTGGCTGCCATCAAAAATAATATAGATATTTCCGTTTCAGCTCGTGCGATGTTTGAAAAAATTTTGATTTTTCAAAATCCACCTTTTAGTTTGGGTATGAAAATTTCGGCTTTAAAGTTAGCTCACGCTTGCACAGATAATAGTGACGGTTTATCTACTAGTATTTACAATCTTTGTGATAAGAGTGGTCTCGGAGCAGTCATCAGTAAAAAAATGTTCCAATCCATGACGAAGTGAGAAAAATTGCCGATATTTTCAAAATAGATCCATTTAATTTTGCGCTAGCTAGTGGTGATTGGCAACATATTTATGCAGTTCCTGAGGAAAATATTGAGAAATTTATGAAAGTTGCCAAAGAAATTAGTCCGTCTGTTGCCTCTATAGGTAGGTTTACACGTTCAAAAGATGTGTTGATTGAGGAAAATGGTGTGCTAAGCAGATTCAATCTTATCGAAAATGATCGAATAAATAATAGTCAATCGTATGTAAAAAAATTGGTGCATTTATTAAATGTTAGCGAGATAACGCATCATGAATAATTTATCAGTAATTACGAAAACATTGGGAGAATGTTGGCTGACTTCAATTGATAGGGTGATGGAATTTGGAAGTTTGGAAAAGGATGAAGATGTTGCTTTAAGGGAAATATTGGGATTATCTGTCCGCATAGAGCATCCCAACGAAAGTGACGAAATTATTTATCGCTTTGGAAATCATGGTGTAATCAATCACACCATAGAAAAATTTGAAAAAAATACAGTGATGAAGAATCGGCCCTTCACTTACGGAGAATGTATCTACAATAAGAACGGAATCGACCAATTCGAATGGTTGATTAGTCGTTTGGAGAGTAAACTGGAGACAAAATCGGCAACCATTTCATTGTTGACCGAAGGAAATAACCACCCTAATTTGCCATGCTTAAATATCATTGATGTTAAAATCCGTGATAACAAAGTCAATCTGCAATTTTTCTTCAGAAGTCAAAATATTGTAGGTCGGCAATACGCTAACTTCATCGCTTTGGCAAAGCTTCAGAAAAAAATCGCCGATCGTCTTTCTTTGAGTACAGGAATTATGTCTGGTTATATCGCATCTGCTCATATTTACGAATATGATATTGAATATGCGAAAGCTATCCTTGGTAATCAATCGATTGTGCTGGAAGACAAGTTTTATACCAGTGGTCCGAAATCAATTAGAGAAAATTTGTCTTTCAAGTAAAAACAATAGACAAGTTTAAAAAATATTCTGTCATACAGTTTGGCAGTGTATTTAAGTTGTCAGTACAACCTGTAAGTAAAGACTAAAATCTCAGCGCAAATTTCGTTATATGTCAAAGAGCTAATATTTAGCTTCCCCTCCCCCTTAAGGGGGTGAAGGAGGTTGTTTCCCAAAAGAGACGACTTCTTGTTTTTTACAATCTCTCAAAATTGAGGTGGTTTACTATCCGAGTGGAAGATATCGAACTACCGATATATAACATCGGTTAGATCCTGAATTGCAAACACATTTCTAAAATTCATAATGCAAGTGAAAGTGCAACCAACAGTTTTGTGTTGCTGGAGTTGAGAAAGATTGGGAATGTAAGCTTCGTCCAACAGTCCAAGAAAGAGCGACTAGTAACTCAATACTAGAAATGCACTTCATCTCGAACGTTAGTGTAATTTTCTTCCTTTGGAAAAACTTCATTGCTTTTGACAAATGTTGGCTAAAAGGTCCTCCCGACTTTAGGCTAATTTGGCTGTAAGTTCCGATCCATTTCCTTGCGGGGCGGAGCTTTCAGCTCGATCGCAAATTATCGGGATTTGTAGGTAGAAGTCACTGAATCGGCAGTTGCACCTTGAGCTTGCGTTTGATGGAGGGCGCGGATTCAAGGCTGTTGAGTGGCTCCATACCACAAGCTTTCAGTATCCGGTCGCACAGCTCCCGTAGCGTTATGGGATTGCCGTCGGCATCCGTCATGAATGTCGACAGCGCCTGCGTGTTGCTGCAGCTGTACAGATTGCTGTTGGCCTTCTTCATCCCCTGCAGGCGGTTCACTTTCATTGACTCCAGAGCTTCCACCAACTCGGCTGCAGATATGTGTACGCCTTGGTTGTTGAGGTGTCTGAGCAAGATCTTCTGCATGACCAGCGCAATGTAGTTGAGCACGAAGTGTCCGCGGATATGTTCTTGCGTCCAGACGAACACGGGTCTGGCCTGCAGATTCGTTTTGAACATGCGGAAATTGTCTTCAATGCGCCAAAGCTGTCGAAGCTTGTGATAGATCCATTCCGGCTTCTGGCCTTCGATGTTGGTTAATAAAGCACCGTAACCGCACCAGCGCTGCCGTTTTTCGTAGAGATCGTTATTGAGTGTCGCGCTCTTCGTACTGACCTTGATGAACGCCTTAAAGCCGCTCTTACTTGCTGCCGCCACGTCCTCCTTACCTTTGCTGACCAACTGCTCGGCCTTGTTCCACTCCAGGTTCAGTTCGTTCAAGTCGTGGTGATAGCGGTGCGTGGAGAACGTTCCGATACAGGTGGCTGAAAGCTTCTCGGCTTTCTTTTCACCGGTCGCGCTGTTAACGATCTTTTTGTCAATCTCCAATGCCAGATTTTTGTGACCCCATTCGTCACCGCAAGGTGACGTGTGCCAATTCCAGTCGGCTTCGTTGAGCAGTTCGTCCTGCTTTGCCTTTGACAGCTTGACGTAGGGCGGATAGCCCACGATGAACTTGAGGTTCAGTTCTTGGAGCTGATCTAGATTCACCAACTGATTGAGGCCGCTGTCGGCAACGACGATGACGTCCTTGATCTTGTACAGCTTGCGGAATTTATTGACGACCTTCGGGAGCGTATGGACCTCTGCCGTATTGCCGGGGAAGAGTTCATAGGCAAATGGAATTCCTTCCGAATCGATCAACAACCCCAGCACGACTTGGGTTTCCTGAGTACGGTGTTCCTTACTCATTCCGCGGCGTCGAAAATCGTCTTCGGTGAAGCTCTCAAAGTAAAAGGTGCTGACGTCGTACATGGCAATCGTCAGATCGCGTTGATACATGGCGTCAATTGACTTGTTGAGCTTGGTGGTGATTTTGTCCTTGTGATCGGACAAGATATCCAGGCAGTCGTAGAGGCGCTGCAGCTCGATGTCGTCAAAGTCGATGATGAAACTTTGTCGATGGCGCCATGCGCTCGATTTTGACGACGGTGCAATCAGACGACTGACGCAACCGAAAAAGACGGTCTTTGTCAGGTCGTAAGCCAGCTTGTGGTTATGGCGGTAGTTGTTGAAGTAGGCCTCCATACCGAGCTGTTTCCAGATCGGGTAGAAGACGGCAGGTGTGCAGGTAAGGCTAGCCGGACGCTCGTAAGCACTCTCATCGACATGCGCCCCGGTCAGTAGTCGATCCTTGATGGTGTCGCTGTAGGCCGAAGAGTCTTTTCGTAACCGCTGGCACGTCTCCTCAACTTTCTTCATCGCGTCTGGATCCCCGGCAAGCAACTTGTCTTTGCGGCCGAAGCTGACCAGCGTACGACTCGTTGGTCGTCGGGTGAGGGGATCACGGAAGCCGTCGACAATGTAGACGTACTCGTGCCCGTTGAACTTTTTGATGGAGACGGAAATAGCCATGGCGCAGACCCTTTAATGCACAAATACATTATATCGTATTAACATAAAGCTACCTACAATTTACCAACAAATTTTGATACATTGAAAAAGCCCCGAAATCCTTATGGCTCAGGGTTTTCAGAAAGATTTGCTAGGAAAAATTGGCGAAAGTCGGGAAAGGTCCTGAACAGAAACGAGATAAGGGGCACACAGCGAGGGCGGTTTGTCCAAAATTTGTGACTGTTTTGTTGATTTTTCTTTACCTCTAGCTTCCTCTATAGCTCTCTGATAACTTATTGATTTTAAAGGGGAAGCTTGCAACGGAAAGAAAAAACTCCAGCACAAAGGGACAAGAGGCGAAAAATGGCGCCTCTGCCGGGACTCGAACCCAGATCTAACCCTTAGGAGGGGCTTGTTCTATCCAGTTGAACTACAGAGACGCACAGTGCTCAAACTTACCGTTTTTGCTTCGGAAAGTTTGTCAGGCCCGCAATTGTAGCAAACTGACAATTTTGTTCGAGCAAATTTTGATAGCATGAGCAAGGATGTATAAACAACGGCTGATGACTGACTTCCTATGTTTAGTTTCCGTGACAGCGTCGATCTTTGGCTACGAATCGGTTTCGGCGCTCTGATTCTTCTTGGTTGCTACTTTGTGATGCAACCTTTTCTCACGGCCATTTTGTTGGCGGGCATTCTGGCTGTCGTCAGCTGGCCGTTGTACGAGCGGGCGCTCACGAGCTTCGGCAATCGTTCGACGATAGCGGCGACATTCATGGTGTGCGTCGTGATCGTCACGGTGCTCATTCCGTTGTCGATCATTACGGGCGTTCTCGCGCATCAGATTCCGCAGCTGATTCATTGGGTACGCGACTGGGTGGCCGGCGGTATGAAATTGCCCGATTGGCTAATTGCCATTCCCTACGTCGGAGAAAGCATCAACGAAGCCTTTCACCTAGGTTTTGATCCCGCCGCCCTCGGCGACTTCATTCAAAAGGCTATCGACCCCGTCACCAAGTGGGTGCTGAGTGCCTCAGTCGGCATCGGCAACGGCTTGTTCCAGATGGCGCTCGTTGCCTTTATTGCATTCTTCTTCTATCGCGACGGCAATTCGCTCGCGCGCCGCGGTCGTCTGTTCCTAAAGCGAGTCTCGGGCGATCTTGCTGATGAATACACCGGCATTTTGGTCAACACGACCCGCTCGGTGGTCTTCGGCGTGCTCGGCACCGCTGTGGGGCAGGGTGTGGTGGCGGCCATCGGCTTTATCATC
>ERZ791621.1106-NODE-1106-length-11638-cov-2.69093_pt1 | contig 11638 bp, 10 predicted proteins | sample MGYA00510270_ERZ791621 | MGnify/ENA primary metagenome ERZ791621 (study PRJEB30046, sample SAMN00715189) | human gut metagenome | study: EMG produced TPA metagenomics assembly of the A metagenome-wide association study of gut microbiota in type 2...
TCAATCGGTGACTTTAAGCCCATATTTATTCAGGATCGCCAGGCCGCGTTCTCCCAATTCTTTAGCGGTCGCTTCTACCGAACGGATGATGCCGTACAGCTCGTTCTTGTAGTCTTCCAGCGCTTTCTTGTCCTCTATATCCCGGCCGACCGCTTCACTGAAAGCCTTATAGCTCTCCTTGAAGACCTCACGGCTCAGGGCCATAATATCTTTACGCAAGTTCCACTCCCCTCCGCTCTCTATCTTATCCTCCGCAAACCGGAGCAGCCAGCCTAACAAGTCCTTGCTTTCAGGCTTTTCGAGATCCGACAACAGATTATCGATTGCTGTTGTGAGCACCAGCTCCTGGTCCATCTCGATCCCATAACCACCTTGTAAACCAATCTCGCGTGTAAAGGCACGCATGGTCTGCTGAAAAAAGCGGTCGATCGTACTGATATTGAAAGCAGAATAATCGTGTAGGATATCGATCAATATTTTAGCCGCCTGCTTTCGCACCTGGACCTCCGTCAACGAATAAGTGGACTTCAGCAATTCCACATAATCCGATTTCCTTCCGGAAGCCAAGTTGTACAGTTCGTCGACAATACGTGTCTTCATCTCGTCTGTCGCCTTGTTCGTAAAGGTCACAGCAAGGATACGGCGAAAAGCGCCCGGTCCCGTAAATAGTAAAGTCAGATATTCACCGGTCAGCTTGTGCGTTTTCCCGGCTCCGGCGGAAGCTCTGTAGACTGTCAGCATACGATCAGATTATACGACTTTTGACATAGCCTTCTTTTTGCAATATTTCCAGCACTTTAGGACGCAGGTCACCCTGTACGATGATTTCCCCGTCTTTGGCCGAGCCACCGACACCGCATTTCACTTTCAAAAATTTTCCAAGTGCTTCCAAATCGCCGGTCGTTCCCCGGAAACCGGTGACCAATGTCACGGCCTTGCCGCCCCGGTTCCGCTTATCCAAAGCAATGCGCAGCAGCTGCTTCTCTTTCGGAAGCGTTTCTTCTTCCTCTTCGTCTCCTGTATTATATTGAAAATCCGGGTTCGTAGAATACATGATCCCCAGACGGTCCTTCCAATCGTTACTCTTCATATTTCATCTTTTCTTTATGGGGTCAAATCTACAAATTAACGGCGGGGGAAAAAAGATACAACATTAGTTTCACTTTGTTACCCGTAAGTGAAACCCTTGTTTCATATAAGAGAAAATAAATTATCCCTTACATGAAAATAAATTTTCACCCAAGGGAAACTTCTAAAACTATTATAGATAAAGACCTAGAAGCGGTAGACTATTTCTGTATCAGCACCGTTGCATATGCAGCTATTCCCTCCTGTCGTCCGGTAAAGCCTAACTTCTCGGTTGTCGTCGCCTTGATGGAGATATCTTCTACATCCACTTGGAGGACGTCAGCCATCACCCGTTTCATTTCGGGAATATGTGGATTCAGTTTCGGACGTTCGGCGGCGACAGTCGCATCTATATTACCCAATGTATATCCGGCATCACGAAGCAATTCCATTGTATCGAACAACAGAATCTTGCTGTCGATGTCCTTATATTCACCTGCCGTATCGGGGAAATGATAACCGATATCACGCATATTGGCTGCGCCCAACAGGGCATCACAAATAGCATGAATCAAGACATCCGCATCACTATGCCCTTGCAGGCCCATCGTATGCTCTATTTTCACTCCGCCCAGCCACAAATCACGCTCCGGAACCAATGCATGCACATCATATCCAAACCCAACCCGTACTTTCATCACTTTCAACTTTTAACTTCCAACTTTCATCTGAACAAGTTCTTGATCCCGTCCATATCAAAAGACAGGGAGAAACGAAGTGTCTGGTCCAACGGGTTCTGCGGAACCGTACTAATCAGATAAGCAGCATCCAACTGGAACACGCTCATACGGAAACCGGCACCTACAGAAAAGTATTTACGGTTACCGACATTCGCATTCTCGTAAAAGTAACCACCGCGAACGAAAAACTGCTGGTTATAACTATACTCGGCTCCGACCGAAACCATGATCTCTTTCAGCAGGCCGTTAGGTGAATCGGTAAAAGACTTCAACATACCGGAAAGGCTCGACCATGATTTATAGTCGTCCACACGCGTCTGGTAATCGGCATCAGTCTCTCCTTCTTCCTTTTGCGGAGCATACGGGACCATGTATTTGTTCAGGTCCAGATAAACGCCGATCTGGTTGTAATCGTCAATCGGATAAAGCAAACCGGTCCCCAACGTCAGCTTTGCCGGAAGGTACTGGTTCGTATTACCCCCGTCATACGAGATCTTGCTCCCTATATTCGACAGGTTGAAACCAAAGCTCCACAATGCCTCGGCATTACCCATCAGCACATATTTTTCCAGATAACCGGAAATATCGGCAGAAAAAGCATTGCCCGCATTGCTTTCGTCATTCTGGTCCGTCCCCATATCCGAACGGATGTAACGCAAGGTTACCGCCATTGAATAGGACTCGGACAGCTTGCGACTATAAGCCACGTCGAACGCCATCTCATACGGGTTCAAACCATAAGGGACATCCCCGATGTTCTCCCATATATTCACTTCACCTAACGAGAAATAACGCAAAGATGCACTGATAGCCTGTAAATCGCTATTTCCTAATTTGTAGTAACCGGTCATATTCACCAAGGCCACATCATTGACCAATTTACGCAACCACGGCGTATATGACAAACTGACTCCCGCCTTACTTCCCATAAAAGCATATTTGGCAGCATTCCAATACTGCGAGTTGATGTCCGGCAAAGTCGCCGCGCCCATGTCTCCCATACCGCCGCCTCGTGCATCCGGAGCGATGTTCAACGAAGGACCCGCCATTTGGAGCAAAGAAGGATTATCCTGTCCCCAAATCATCGCAACCGAAGCGAAGAAGTTAAGTATTATAACGAGTACACCGATTCTGAATTTACTTATCATATGTCTATCCTTAAATTTATTTTCCGATTCAGTAGGGACGATTCACGAACCGCTCCTACTGCATTATAAACTGAATAATCCGAACTTTATTGTATGCTCAAATAAAATTCCTACTTTTGTCTTTTGAGTATGAAAGATATACAATCGACAGGCAAAGTTAAAGCATTATTTCTTCTGATGCGCCCTTTCCAGTGGGTAAAAAACATCATCTTGTTCCTTCCCATGTTTTTTGCACAGGAGATAGGAGATACGGACAGGCTGTGGAATGTTGCAATCCTGTTTGCAGGTTTCTGCTTGCTCACCAGTGGCGTATATATTTTCAACGACTTGATGGATGCGGGTGAAGACCGCTTGCATCCGGTCAAACGATTCCGTCCGATCGCCTCCCGGAAAGTTTCTCCGATGGCCGCCCTTGTCTTCATGTTCCTGCTATATGCGACGAGTGCATTATGTTTCAGCTTCATGTATACAAGCAACAACCAGATCTGGTTGTTGTCAGGAGGATATATCCTCCTGAACTTAGCCTATACGCTTTACCTCAAACAGGTACAGATCATAGATGCCATGATTGTCGCCTGCGGTTTCATCATCCGGCTTGAAGCGGGAGCTGCCGCCGGGGAGATAGAACTTTCGCACTGGCTGATTATCATGACATTCATCCTCTCCCTGTTCCTCGCTTTTGCCAAGCGCCGGGACGATTTGCTCAATTTCATGGAGACCGGACAGATTTCACGTAAGAATATTACCGGATATACGATCGACTACCTGAACGTGATCCTGTCGTTTCTCTCTTCCATCATAGCCGTGACTTACATATTATATACGCTTTCGCCCGAAGTGACGTCGAGGAGCAGCGAATACCTGTATGCCACAGTTCCTTTCGTACTGGCAGGCATCATGCGCTATCTGCAAATCATCCTGGTGGAGAAGAGCAATTGCAACCCGACCGACATCCTCTTACAGGACCGTACTTTGCAGTTGACCGTGGCCGGCTGGTTTATCGTATTCGCTTTACTTATTTATTGATATGGCAATCGCAATATTCGACTTCGACGGAACCATCATTTCCCGCGACTCTTTGCCGGATTTTCTGATTCAGGCTTGTGGACGGAAGGCTTTCCTCCTGCGGCTCCCCTGGATTATCCTGCTGAAAGGAGCAGCCTTAACGGGCATTCTCTCCACGCACCGGGCCAAAGAGCTTGTGATCTCCTCTTTCCTGCGAGGAATGAAGACGGAGGATTTCCAACAGGCTTGTCTCGAATATGCCTCCCGTATACCGGCTTTCGTCTATCCTGCGGCCTTGGAAGAAATACGCAGGCATCAGGAAGAAGGAAACAAGATCGCCATTATCAGCGCGTCCGTGCCCGACTGGATACGTCCCTGGGCACAAACTGTCGGAATCCGGCTCGTGGAAGGAACAGGGCTGGAAGTTAGGGAGCAGACTTTGACCGGGCGGTTTTCCACGCCCAACTGTAAAGGAGGTGAGAAGGTACGCAGGCTCCGCCGGCTATATCCGGATTTCGCCTCCGAGACGCTGCATGTATATGGCGACAGTTCCGGCGACAAAGAACTGCTCGCCCTTGCAGATGTCCCCCATTATAAACCATTCAACAATAAATAAACATATACTATGATGCCATCCTGCCTGTCTATCCTGTTTCGCGCTCTCCGGATCGAGTGGAGAGAGACTAAGCACACGTTATTTCCGACGACCCCGATAGAAACCGGGCTTTTCCTTTTCTTCTTCCTTCTTTACGGGTGTATCGGTTACCGGATGCTCTTTCATACGGAACTGATCGATGTACCCAACGGGGGAGCGGGAAGTTACTTAGGCTATGACAATCTATTCCATCTCCACACGCGCGGAGGAGCATTCGACATCAGCCATCCCTTTTTCGGCATCTTCCATTTGTTGAAAACACTGTTGACAATCCTGTTGACAACCCTATTCAAAGAGAAAACTTCCGGTATTATTTGCCTGACGCTGATGAACCTGTTGATAACCGGCGGACTGGTCCTGATCTATCGTTACCTAAAGCAGATCGTCCGGATTTCTTCTCGGCGGGCACTGTTACTGACAGGGTTCACGGGATGCTTTTTCACGACCGTTGTCTTATCATTCACCACAGAATCTTATCCGTTCTCCTTTTTCCTGCTCGTCTTCTCACTATTAATGCTTTCCAGGGAATACATGCTGACCGGATATATAAAAGGCCGGACGATTCTCTTTCTCTCTTTCCTTTGTGGAGGAATAACAATCACCAACGCAGCCAAACCGACAATGGCCCTGTTCCTGAATAAAGCACCGTTCTGGCGTAAAATACGGACAGGATTCAAAGTCATGCTGCCATTTGTCATTTGCGTAGCTGCCGTCATGGGCTTTTACACCCTCAAAGCGAAACTGTTCAACCCGGAAGGCCCGTCTCCTATCGAAACGACCGGGCAACTCGGACAGTATTTTATCCACGACGAGACATTCGGCAAACAAGCACTGGTCGATTTCTGGGGCAATACGATTATAAGCACGCCTCTCACACAACAGCTCCAGCGAATACCTGCACAGTTGGAACAATGCCGTAATCATGTTTCTGTTGTTTTTAGTCGCGGCCTCGGCTTTGCTCAATCTGAAAAACAAATATGTACAACTGCTACTTATGTACCTGAGTATCGATTTCGTGATCCACTTTATCATCCGCTACGGGATGAACGAGGCGATCCTGTTCGGTGGGCATTGGATGTTTGCAGTCCCGATCCTGCTGGGCTGGCTATACACACGATTGCCGGTCCGCATGTACCGGATACTGGACTGGGTTATTATCGGATTCTTTGTCCTGACTGCAACGATAAACACGATGGAGTTTATGCGTTCCTTCTTATTCGCCTAAAATGATGAATTTCCTTGCTTTTGTCGCATCTTTGGAATTATCGGTACTGATAGCTGCCCGGTAGATATAAACACCGGGACGCATACGGGCACCACCGGATGTCAGATCCCAGGAAACCGTATAGTTTTCGAACAGACCGGACGTTCCGCTTTCTTCATGTTTCCAAAGTTGTCGGCCTGCCAGATCGTAGACCATAATACCCACTCGCATCCGACTTTCGGGACGGTTGTGCATAAGATGGAAAGTCACTTGCTCACGGGCGATACCCGGTGTTGCGATCACATCGAACAGGAAGGGTTTCAGTCCCTCGACCACTTCAAAAGTAAATGTCCGCACGGTCGAGTTATTCAAGATATCCCACACCCAGAACTCCGCCGTATGTTTACCCGGCTCAAGCGCCGGGATCGGGAACTTCACGATACCGGTCCCATCTTCGCCAGGTAACAGTTCGTAATAACTGTTCAGGTTATAGCTCAGGACGGTCGATTCGTCTATTACCAGCATCATATCATGCCCGACACTGCTTCCCGTGATATTCACTCCGCTCTTATCCCATAACTCAGCGACAAAATAGGGAGTCGTGTTCACCTGGCCGCCATCCATAAATGTCGTATCATTCAGGTAAAGGGCACGGATTTCCGGACCGATCGTATCGGTTTCAGCCGTGTCGGAAGTTCCTCCGACAATGAAGTTGTCGAAATTACCCTGTGCCTCATTGCCACTTTCCGTATCGACGGCATAGAGATTCATTTTCCCCTGCAAATTAGAATAGGAAATATCCTTCGGAACCGTAAAAGTAAAGCTGAACTTTCCGTTGCGCACGGAATCATTCCCTATAAAAATCGTATTCGGATAGTCGGTGAAGGTGAAAGCCGGACTGTCATCTTTATTGCTGTTCTTCAAGCAGGTGACAGTCACCTTGCTGTCTTTTACCGTCGGGTTGACTATACCAGTAAAATCAGTTACCAACTGCCCGGAAGCATCCAACACCTCTCCTTCGACAGTGATCTTTTCCAAAGCTTTAAAAGATATTGAATTTCCGTCTACCGATTGCCCGTTTACAGTCGTCACTTTCATTCCAAATTCTGGATAAGCCATTTTTACAGCTGGGTCTCCGATCAAGCAGAAACCAAGTTTGTAAACGGACGACAAGGTGTTTTTCGTTGCTTGCATCACTTCTCCCAGCGTACGACGACGCCCATTATTTCTTTCAAACAAATTACGGATAACATTGTCGTTGATCGGGAAATTAGGTCTGGAATAAGCGACACGAACAGTCGTAAACAGCGCAATGCCCCCACTGCTTTTATTCAGAAAGACATCTTCTCCGGCAGACGTATTCAAGTCATCGAATCGCGTAAAATCGCAGGTAGCCGTCACCCATACCGGCAGATGAGTATAAGTAAACTGGTTGATATCTGTTTGTGTTAACACTTTCTCATCGCTTAAAGCCGTTGTCCCTCCATGTCCGGTATAATTAAACAATAGAAGTCCGTCTTTTAGAAGTTTTTGCAAGCCACTCCTTACATCCGGATAAGTTCCTGCCGTCATGTCTTTTTTATAGGCATCATAATACAGTTTATTCACCAAAAACTCAGGATGTTCACTTTCGACATAACCTGCCAACTGATCAGCAAACTCCATATGCTCAGTCATAAATCCATCCGTATTGCTACCATCATCAGCCATAAAACACAGATTGTTTTTCCACGAACCTGTATTTTTATTTTCCATATAAGAGATTACCTTATCCACCATCTGAGTCGCCTGCTCCACAGTCCTGATAGGAAAGCGTCCGATCCCCAGACATAGTTTTTTATTTTGAAGGGATTTCTTATTATCCGCATCATCCAGAAATCCGAAATAGTCATCAATCACATACGATTGACTACTTAATGAATTTTCCGTCTGATACGTCAATAACATATTGCTCATATCCACCGATTTCCAGGCGGAAGTCAATTTACGGTTGTCGAACGAGCCATCGCCGAACAGCAGTAAATATTTAGGAGCATCAGCTTCCGAAGTCTTCCGGTCGTAGAACATCTTCATAAAACGGCGATAAGCAGTTGCATCCGGTGTACCGCTGGAAAACTCGTTATAAATTGATTCTGGCGTCACCACCCGGACCGTCAGGTTATCCTTTGTCCGATGCGCTTCTGCCAAACGTTCTGCCTGCGTAGTAAAATTAGGCTGGGCAATAATGATCATATCTTGCTGTGGCAAAGCATGCAGATTCTGATTCGCCACCTCGCCGACCGTCACGGGAGCTTTTATCTGTGAAGGTTTTACTACGACAAACTCCCTCAAGGAAGCGGAAGCAGGAATCGAAAAAGACAACTCTGTCCCGTTCAGAGACGTTTCCATCTGTTGCGGATTTACACCGTCGGTCACATCAAAAACCAGCGTACTGGCATCGGCTCCCTGAATCACAAAGCGGGAAGCATTGCCTCTTGCCGAGAGGCTGCGGAAGAATGTATAATTGTCATATACTTTCAATTGCCTCTTCATCTGCAGACGGAAATAGTTCAAGTGCACATTCTTATGTCCGGTCGTACTGTATCCGATGTTGACCTTTACAGTCTCACCTTTATCAGCCATCCAAGCTCTTTCGCGATACAGTTCCCGTGCCACTTCGTATTCGTCCGACGGGACAGACACGGAACCGGATATTAAAGCGTTTCCATCGACATTCATAGTAATCGTTCCGTTGCCACGGGAGATAAAAGACAGGGTGGCTTTTCCCTCGTCGTTCGTAATACCCGGAACCGATATCGTGAAATCACGGGATAAAGTAGAAGTAAACGATTCCCCATACAATTCACGCCCGGAACTGTTCACCGATACCAACTCTTCTTCGTGCAAAACATAGTCATCGAAAGTTGTCACTTGCAAAGTGGCTCCAGCAGCAGATGCAGCCTTCTCCATCGTACGCCCGGTTGTTTCTTTCTCGCTCACGAAATAATATCCGTAATTGGAATAAGGGTTGTTGGTGTGGATAAAGGACTTATCAGAAGAAGAATATTCCCATTTGCGCGGCCCTTTCCCATAAAACAACAAATAATCCGCACTCCTCCATACGGCTACCTCAGGGACATCATCAATATAGGTAGTAGAGAAATCTTCATCCAAAGGCCATCCTCCGTAGCCATAAACAGCTACTTTATCCAAATTGGAAAAGCCCATCTTTTTCAGATCGGCAGCCGTCAGTTTGTAAATACCATCTTCCGCCACCTGTATCTTCACCCATTTCCCGGAGTTCAATACCGACTCGGAGGCATATCGGCTACTATCCGCCCAAGCAGAAGTGAGCAGACCGAATACAAACAGCAAGGCACATAAGATTCTCTTCATACGTTTTTTCCGTGTTATCTCACAAAGAAATCCAGCAGCTTCTGCTCGCCGATATATCCCTGCAAGTGGTCGTCTATCTTGACCGGCCCCACGCCTACCGGGGTTCCGGTGTAGATCAGATCACCTATCTTCAACGTAAAGAAACGGCTCACATAGGCAATGATCTTGTCGACCGGGAAAAGCATATCCTGTGTATTTCCCTCCTGGACGGTCTTCCCGTTAATATCCAGATGGAAAGGAATGCGGTTCACATCTCCCACACGCTCCAGTGGGACGAATGTCCCAAGAACAGCCGAATTATCGAACGCCTTGCTGATTTCCCAAGGCAGACCTTGCGCACGCAGCTTGTTTTGCAAATCGCGGGCTGTAAAGTCAATCCCTACCGTCACCTCGTTATAGTAACGATGGGCGAAACGTTCGGCAATGTTTTTTCCCAGCCGGTCTATCTTCACGACGATCTCCGTTTCGTAATGAATCTCCGAAGAGAAATCAGGAATGAAGAACGGTTTGCCGTCTTTCAGTAACGAAGAGTCGGACTTCATAAAGATAGTAGGCTCCGATAATTTTAACGAATGATGCAGCTCTTTATTGTGAGCAGCATAATTCATTCCTACGGCTATTATTTTCATATATCAGTGATTGATTGAATTCAAGCGGTTGAACATCACAGCAAGATGGGCATACATAGAGGTATTTTGCACCACGATATCTTCCGGCACACGGATACGGAACGGGGTAAAGTTCCACAAAGCCTTGATTCCTCCCGCGATAATCAATTCGGTCACTTCCTGCGCCTTGTCGACAGGGACGGTAATCACTCCGATCGTCGCTCCGTATTCCTTCTGCTTGGCAGGAAAATCATCCATGTGGTAGACCGGTATCCCGTTAATCTCGGTTCCGGCCAATTCCCGACGGACATCGAAGCCTCCAACAATCTCCAATCCGTATTGTTTCAGACCGGAATCCTGCAACAAGGCGGCTCCCAAGCTACCGACACCGAACAGGAATGCTTTATGCTGCGCCGTAAAACCTAAGAAATCCTCCAACACATCCACCAGCGTACTGATTTCATAGCCGACACGTGTCTTCCCTGAAATATTCACAAAAGAGAGGTCTTTCGCCACCTGACTGGGGTCCACATTAATTTCTTTGGCAATCTGAGTAGATGATACGAAAGCTTCCCCTCTTCCTTTCATCAGTTTCAAAAAGGCAAGATACCACGGCAACCTCCTAAGAGTCGGCTCCGGCACTTTCCAGATTTGTTTCATTTCATCGTTAGCCATTGTTCAATCTTTATTAATGTAGCTCACAAAAGTACAATTTTTTTCTTTGGGAATAGAAAAATAGAACACGCTCTTTTCATAAAGCGTCCATCTGTTTTCGCCACCGATACGGACGATGACTATATAAATGTTCTTGCAAAACCAACCATCATACTATCATAATCGCCCGTATATTACTTTAAAACAACTCGTTACAGCATGATAGTTACCATTTTGCACTATTATTCATCTATCATAACCATCATAGTAAAAAACGATAACATACTGTGTTTCAATTATACAATAAAAACAGAGACCGTCCGGGAATAGGTGCAAAACAGGTTAAAATAGCTTCATTTTTCATCAAGACAAGCTTTTCTTTTGCCAAAAACGGCTTGAATAGCTGCTTGAGACCCGGGTGTAAGAGCCACGGACATCCGGGTGTGGAAGAGGTGCAGATCCGGGTCTGTGCGAAGCTCTTCCGGGGATGTGGGGATGTTTATCTGCCATGCTGAGGACACTTTTATGCCTTGTTTTTGCATCTTATCCGGCGAAAAGAGCGTTTTTTGTGCCAAATAATCTCGTTTCTGTCGATAGTCATTTTGGCCTATATAAATATAAGCAGCTCATTATCGGTTACATAAATAAACTATTAAATAAAAAGCATGATAGATGCATGATGGTAGAATGATAGTAGAAAACAACTACTATCATGCTTTAACATATTGTGAAACAACAGCTAACAACCAGCCATGATAGTATGATGGTTGGTTTGCAAATTTTTATAGAGAAAGAAGAGATGGTCTTGGATAGCAATTTTTGGTACGGTTGCCCTGGAAACATACAGAATCAATGCTTTTTTTAACAAAAGCCTCCCCGATATTGCTACCGGAGAGGCTTCATTTTGTGTCTGCCTTTTCTCTTCACAGGGATAATGGCAGATGAACTTTTTTTAATTTTTTACTTTAGTATTAATATTACCGCCTGTTCACCCATCACGGGATAATTAGCTTGAAAGCTGCACGGTAAAATTTAGAATTATTTGATTTATAAAATCTTATTCTTTTTCAGAGCAGAGATACGATTGCTCGTATCCCTACCTGATGATGAATTTTCTATTATTACTTAACGATAGCTTTAACAGCTTCTTCGCCTTCAACAGCTACTACAACTACACCCTG
>ERZ791621.1120-NODE-1120-length-11531-cov-2.51629_pt1 | contig 11531 bp, 10 predicted proteins | sample MGYA00510270_ERZ791621 | MGnify/ENA primary metagenome ERZ791621 (study PRJEB30046, sample SAMN00715189) | human gut metagenome | study: EMG produced TPA metagenomics assembly of the A metagenome-wide association study of gut microbiota in type 2...
CAAACACGCGCGCCGGGGGTTAGCGGCTGATCGCGTACGCGCCTCGCGCCTGACGAAGTCGCGCGCGGTCGAAGCCGTCGAAAAGTCGCTTCAACTTGGAAAAGAACGCATGTTGTGCGTCTACGCACAGACCGAAGACGGCTCCAACGGCAAACGTCGCTGGGTAACCGATCTCACCTGCCCGGTTTGCCTGCATCATTATGCTGCTCCCTCGCCGTCGCGCTTTTCCTTTAACTCGGCCGTCGGCGCATGTCCCACCTGCCGTGGTTTCGGTCGTGTAATCGGCATTGACTACTCGCTGGTGATTCCCGACGAAACGCTCACGCTAGCGCAAGGCGCCATCAAACCCTGGCGCACCGCGACGGGATCGGAATGTCAACGAGATCTCGAAAAATGGGCCCCCAAGCGCGGCGTGCCGCTTGACGTCCCCTGGCAAGAACTCACGGCCGAACAAAAAAACTGGGTCATCCACGGCGACAAGGAATACAACGGTAAAAACTGGCGCACGCATTGGTATGGCGTCAAAGCATATTTCGATATGCTCGAATCGAAAAGCTACAAGATGCACGTGCGCGTTCAGCTGGCCAACTACCGCGGTTACGCATTGTGCCCGGAGTGCCGCGGCGCGCGTCTCATCGGCGAAAGCCTTCTATGGCGTCTGGGGTCTCACAAGGCGTCCGAGGCCGCTTTGCTGCCAAAAAAAGGGATCTACAAACGCTTCGTCCCGCGCGGCTTAGGAAAGACGGCTCTTGAGAACTTCGAGTCGTTGCCCGGGCTTTCCATGCCTGATCTGATGAATCTGCCGATCGAAGACATCAAGCGTTTTTTCGACGTACTGCTGCAGGAGACTTGCGATGAAGCGGTTCGCCTGATTGCTGAAGAAATTCGCACTCGGCTGACCTACCTCATTGACGTCGGCGTAGGCTATTTGACATTAGGACGCCAAAGCCGCACGCTTTCGGGCGGCGAAGTGCAACGCGTCAACCTCACGACAGCTCTCGGCACCAACCTCACCGACACGCTCTTTGTTCTGGACGAGCCGTCCGTGGGCCTGCACCCGCGCGACATGGATCGCGTCAACAGCATCATGGCCGGACTGAAGGACAGCGGCAACACGCTGGTGGTGGTCGAGCACGATCCGCAAGTGATGACCGCCGCCGATCGGATTATCGACATGGGACCGGGGGCAGGCACCAACGGCGGTGAAATCGTCTGCGACGGCACACCCGAGTCGGTCAGAGCTTCCCGATCGCCTGTAACGCTCGACCATGCCGAAAGAACCCAAAAAGCTGCCGGAAGCATTTTCGGGTTTCCTGACCGTGACGGGAGCGAGCGCACACAATCTCAAAAACATCACGGTCAATCTGCCGATCGGCGCTTTCACGGCGCTCACCGGCGTCTCGGGCTCAGGCAAATCAACGCTCGCCAACGACATCATCCTTGCGGCAGTTGAATTTCTAAACAAAAACAACAAGGACAACCCGCCGGATGTTTTCGCTTCTGTCCATAGCTCCTGCCCTGTCGGTGAAGCCGTCTACGTGAGTCAATCCGAAATCGGCAAGACGAGCCGCGGCAATCCGGCCTCATACTGCGGCGTCTTTACCGACATCCGCCACCTCTTTGCCAATACGCAGCAGGCACATGAGCGCGGCTACACCGCGGGCACCTTCAGTTTTAACTCGGGTACCGGACGCTGCCCCACCTGTCAGGGCGCAGGTTTCGAGCGCGTTGAAATGCAATTTTTAAGCGACGTTCTCTTGCGCTGCCCGGACTGCAACGGTTCCCGCTACCGAGATGAAACGCTGGAAGTAAAACTCAACTACCTCGGCCGCGGTGAAGTCAACATCGCCGAGGTGCTCGAAATGACCGTCCGACAAGCTCGCGACTATTTCCTCGGCGAGCGTTCAATCGAACGCGCGCTGCAAAGTCTTATCGACGTCGGACTCGATTACGTCAAGCTCGGGCAACCGCTTTCCACCCTTTCGGGCGGTGAAGCGCAGCGCCTGAAGCTCGCACAGATCCTGGCCGAAACCGAATCGGGCTACGCCTCCAAACGGCATCTCTACATATTCGACGAACCCACCACGGGTCTACACTTCGACGACATCCGCAAGCTGCTCAAAGTCTTCCGCCGTTTGGTACTCAACGGCCAAACCGTATTGGTGATCGAACACAATCTTGACGTGATTTCCGCCGCCGACTGGGTCATTGACCTCGGTCCTGAAGGCGGCGACGAAGCCACCCCCGAGGATCTTCGTGGTAACTCCCAAAGCTACACCGGGCAAGCGCTGGCCGCATACGACAAGATGATCGGGGAAGAAAGCGTTCCGATGACCGGCCTTTTCGCCCAGCCGCACACTCGCGACCGCACAGTCCCGGGCCGGTCACTGCAGAACGTCTGGCGCGGTGCGCGGCAAGGCGACTTAGGCATCTTCGGCGCACGGGAGCACAACCTCAAAAACATTGATGTCGTGATTCCGAAACGGCGCCTTACTGCCGTAACCGGCGTCTCCGGTTCAGGGAAATCGACGCTTGCCTTCGGCATCGTTTTTTCCGAAGGACAGCGACGTTATCTGGAAAGCCTCAACGCCTACGCACGTTCCATCACACAACCTCCGCCTAAGGCCGACGTCGAAAGCATCACGGGCATTGCTCCTACGGTGGCAATCGAGCAGCGTACAAGCCGCGGCGGCCGCAAGTCGACAGTTGCGACGATCACGGAAATCCAGCATTTCCTTCGTCTGCTCTATGTCAAACTCGGGACACAGTATTGCCCGAAATGCGGCTCGCTCGTGCGCGAACAAACACGGGAGCAAATCCTCGCGCACATCATGAAAACCTACCGCGGTCAGCGCATCACGCTGATGGCCCCCGTCGTCGTGGCCCGAAAAGGCACCTATCAGGAAATCGCTCAGTGGGCGCTCACCAAACTCAACGCCCATCAAATCCGCGTCGACGGCAAGTGGGAGCCCACGGCTCCCTTCCCACTGCTGTCGCGCTACAAGGAACACACAATCGAAGTGCCGACCGGCACACTTAAGGTTGAACTGGCAACCGAAGAAAAGATTCTTCAGGCGCTGACCGAAGCGCTCTTTCACGGACACGGCCTAGTGTGCGTCGCAAACGGCCGAAAGGCACTGCCCAACAGCAATGTTCCGTCCGAATCCGAAGAAGGCACTGTGGAGATTCTGTCAACAAAGCGTGCATGTCCCATCTGCGCCATAAGTTTTCCCGAACCCGATCCTCGCCTCTTTTCATACAACAACAAGATGGGATGGTGTCCGCAATGTACCGGCACCGGGCGAGTCGGCATCAACGCCAATGAAGATCAGGCGCTTGCCGACGACAATGAAGCGGTCTCGGCAGCGGGCTGCCCGGCCTGTCACGGCACGCGTCTGAATCCCGTTGCGTTAGCCGTAAAGTTTGAGGGCCGCTCGATCGGTGAAACCACAGCAATGTCGGTTGACGAAGCGCTCAAAACAATGCGGGCAATCAAACTCAAGGGACGAGACAAGGCCATCGGCGAGGATGCCGTCAAAGAAATCATCTCTCGTTTGGAATTCCTGCAAAAAGTAGGTTTGGGTTACCTCAGCCTGGATCGCGACGCACCGTCGCTTTCGGGCGGCGAAGCGCAGCGCATTCGTTTGGCAGCTCAAATCGGCAGTACGCTTCAGGGCGTCTGCTACGTGCTTGACGAACCCACAATCGGCCTACACGCCCGAGACAATGCGCGTCTCGTTGACATGCTCACGGAACTGAAAAACAAAGGCAACACAGTCATTGTGGTCGAACACGACGAAGAGCTCATCCGACGAGCCGATCACGTGGTCGACATCGGACCGGGCGCCGGCAGCCGCGGCGGCGAGCTCATTGCCGAAGGTTCGCTTGAAGAAGTCTGCGCCAACGAAAAGAGCGTCACGGGGCGCATGCTCAGAGAACCGCTTGAACACACCGGCAAAGCCAAGCATCCGGTCGACGACACCACGCCGCGTCTGACAGTGCGCAATGCCTCGCTACACAACCTAAAACACATCACCGTTGATTTTCCGCTCGGCCGTCTGGTGGCCGTCACAGGCGTTTCGGGCTCGGGCAAATCCACCCTTGTGCGCGATGTACTGCGCTCGTCACTTCAGGCAAAACTGGAGTCTCCGGCTGCCAAGCTGCGAGGCTGCGAGGCGATCGAATGGAACAAAGACGCTCCTTTGGGACGCGTGCTGGAGGTCGATCAAACTCCGATCGGCAAAACGCCTCGTTCGTGCCCCGCCACCTACGTTTCGTTCTTCAATCAAATTCGCGACCTGTACGCGCAAACGCCCGAGGCGCAAGCACGCGGCTACCAGCCGACGCGTTTTTCCTTCAACACGCCCGAAGGCCGCTGCCCGGTGTGCGAAGGCCAGGGGCAGGTGAGCGTCGAAATGAGCTTTTTGCCCAACGTCAAGATGCCTTGCGAAGCCTGCAGTGGCATGCGTTTTGACGAAGAAACGCTTGCGGTGAAGTGGATGGGAAAGAGCATCGGCGACGTATTGAATCTGAGCGTTGACGACGCGCTCGAACTTTTTGCCAACCGCCCCAAGATCGCAAAGCCACTGGAACTGTTGCAAGCCGTGGGTCTCGGCTATCTGCGGCTCGGGCAGCCCTCGTCGACGCTTTCAGGCGGTGAAGCGCAGCGCATCAAGCTTGTCACGGAACTTTCCAAGGCCTACAGTCAAATGCGCACGCGCCGCACGGCACACACGTTCTATATCCTTGATGAACCCACCGTGGGCCTGCACATGGCCGATGTCGAAAAGCTCATCAATGTGCTGCACAAGCTCGTCGAAGCCGGCAACACCGTGGTAGTAATTGAGCACAATCTTGACGTCATCGCAGAAGCCGACTGGGTGATCGATCTCGGTCCGGAAGGGGGCCCCGAGGGCGGCAAAGTAACAGGCGAGGGCGCCCCCTCTGCCATTGCCAAAAGGAAAACCCCGACGGGTGTTGCACTCAAAGCGTTTCTTGCTGAACACAGACCACGTACCGACCGCAAAGCCAAAACGGCAAAGGCAACACCATGAGTATGCAAATCTATAAGGTCGGCGGATGCGTACGCGACCGCCTCTTGCGGGAACAGGGAGTCAACGCCCCTACGGGCGACATTGACTGGGTGGTGACGGGAGCTACGCCCGAAGCGATGCTCGCGCGCGGCTTCATGCCGGTGGGTGCCGATTTCCCCGTCTTTTTGCATCCGCACACGCACGAGGAATACGCCTTGGCACGCACCGAGCGCAAAACCGCCAAGGGCTACCACGGCTTTACGTTTTACACGGCCCCAGATGTGACACTCGAAGAAGACCTGCGTCGGCGCGATCTCACGATCAACGCCATGGCCGAAGACGACAAAGGAAACATCATTGACCCGTGGGGCGGGCAGGCCGACCTCAAGGCCCGTGTGTTGAGACACGTTTCGGAAGCCTTCTGCGAAGATCCCGTGCGTATCTTGCGCCTGGCTCGCTTTGCCGCACGTTTCCCCGACTTTACGGTTGCACCCGAGACACTTGCACTTTGCCGGCAAATGGTGGCTTCCGGCGAAGTTGACGCTCTGGTACCCGAGCGTACCTGGCAGGAGTTGCGCCGAGGACTTGCCGAAACCAATCCGGTGCGCATGATCGCGGTACTGGAAGACTGCGGCGTCTGGCATCGAATTTTTGCCGACATTGCCGTCACCGCTCGCGTGCGTGAGGCACTGTTGCGCGCTGCACAGCGTAAACTGGATACCGCTCAGCGCACGGCGCTTCTTTTTTCTGAATTCGACGACCCGGTCAAACTGCGCCAACGTCTGCAGGCGCTTCGTGTTGACGCCGACACAATCTCTCTGTGCGAAGTCTTTTGCCGATTACACAGCACACTTGCCTCGCTTCGCGAAGCCGACGACTACGTCGCTTTTCTGGAAGCTGCCGATGTCTTGCGCCGTCCGGCTCGGTTTGACGCTTTCCTGTCGGCTTACGCAGCTTTTGAGCCAAATGCGAATTTCGACGTGCTGGGACAGGCCGCACGAGCATTTGTCGAAACCGACGCCGGAGCCGCTGCTCGACGTGCGCAAGGCAAAAATGTCGCACACGCCGTGCGGCAGGTTCGACTGGATGCAGTGAAGTCCGCGCTCCGTATTTGCCTATGAGGATTCCCGCAATGCCTTTTCTTGCTTCGCTCGATCACTTGGTTCTAACCGTCTCGGATTTGCAAAGGACGCTCGATTTTTACTGCGGCGTTCTGGGCTGTGAAGAAGTCACCTTCGGTGATAAACGCAAGGCAATCCGTTTTGGCGACCAGAAGATCAATCTGCACGTCAAAGGAAACGAAATTGTGCCGCACGCGCTTTGTCCAGCGCCGGGCAGCGCCGATTTGTGTTTTTTAAGCACCGTACCGGTGGCGGCCTTGGCCGGACACTTCAAGGCGCACGGTATTGCGGTGGAATTGGGACCGGTCGAGCGCACGGGCGCAACAGGAAACCTTTTATCTATCTACGTGCGCGACCCTGACGGCAACCTCATCGAGATTGCCAATCGCAAACGTCCGGCTTTCTAAAGAAACTTCCCGATCAGGAAAAACAGAAGAAAGATCAGCATCGTGCTGGCAAGCGGAATGCTGATGCGACGACCGAACACCCGGAAATTGATGTCTCCGGGCAAACGTCCGAGTCCGAACCGCGAAAGCCAGGGCACGCAGGTCATCAAGACCATGATGCAAATCAAAATAACTAAAATCCAGCGCATTGGCGCATTGTAAAGCCTTCCACAACTTTTCCCTGCCCGCGCCGATTCCTTTTCGAAACCATCCGTATGTCCTCCTTATTTGAAACGTTGTCTCTGACCTGCCGCCGCATCATTCTTGAGGATTTGCAGGTCGACATGGAAATCGGCGCGCACGCCGAAGAACACGGTCGCACGCAGCCTGTACTCGTCACGATCGAAGTTTGGGTGCCGTTTGAGTACAGCACGGCCACCGGCGACAATCTCGATGAGGTGTACAGCTACTCCGTCTTGCCGCAAATCGTGACCGAAACGATTTCCGAAGGGCACATCCGACTGCAAGAAACTTTCGGTGATCGGCTGCTCGAGCGCATCCTCGCCGACAAACGCGTTTCTGCAGCGCGCGTCAAGACTGCCAAACTGCACGCTTGCATCGGCGCCAAAGCCGTGGCCGTCGAAACTTTCCGCCACCGAATCTGAACCCACATCATGACCGAACACAACGCCCCCGACATTTCCGTGCGTCCGGTACGCATGGCCAAAAGCCGCGCCGAAAAGGCCAAGTTCATCGAAATCGCCCCCGGCAAACACATCGAAGCCTCGGTGTCGATGCGCAAGCTTGAAAAACGTATCGTGCGCCTGTGCGCGATGGCCTGCACAGACTACGGCATGATCGAAGACGGCGACAAAATTGCTGTGGCAATGAGCGGCGGTAAGGATAGTTACGTGCTGCTCGACGCACTCCTGAAACTCAAGGCTCGTGCTCCGGTGCACTTTGACATCATCGCCGTACACGTGAACCAGCATATTCCGGGTAGCCCCACGCACCTGCTCGAAGCCTGGCTCAAGGAAAAAGGCGTGACCTACCACATCGAAAATCAGGACACCTACTCAATCACGCAAAAACTCATCCCTTCTGGCAAAAATGTCTGTTCTCTCTGCGCCCGCCTGCGCCGCGGCATTCTCTACCGTGTAGCCAAAGAGCTCGGCTGCACCAAAATTGCCCTGGGGCACCAGATGGACGACGTTGTCTCCACGTTGCTTCTCAACATGTTCTACGGCGGGCGCATCAAAGCCATGCCGCCAGTGTTGCGCAGCGACGACGGCTGCAACACCGTGATTCGCCCGCTCATCTATCTGCGCGAGTACGAAATGAGCCGATGGGCCGAGATCTGCGGCTATCCGCTCTTTCCAAAGGATCTGTGCGGTGTGGGCGAAAACTTAAAACGAAAAGAGATCAAAGCCCTGATGACTCAGTGGGACAAGGAGTTCGACAGCCGCATCTACAATCTCTTCATGAGTACCACGCGCGTGGCCGCTTCGCAGTTGGCTGACAAAACGCTCTACGATTTCACGCATTTCTGCCGCATTGCCGACTGCAATGCCGCCCACGAAACGGACGATTGAGCAGCTTCTCTTGGGAGAAAATCTATGCTGACCATCACGACCCCCGCTTTTGCGCACGAAGCCGAAATTCCGATGCGCTACACACAGGAGGGCGAAAACCTCTCACCCGAACTCGTTTTTTCGGGTGTTCCTGCCAATGCTCGCTCACTGGTATTACTCTCCGACGATCCGGACGCTCCAGATCCGGAGGCACCCAAACGCATTTGGCTGCATTGGCTTGTCGTGAACATTCCGACCGAGACCGCGGGTTTTGCCGAAGGCGTCAGTGACTATCCCCAAGGCTGCCGTATCGCCGTCAACGACAGCGGTGTTCGCGGCTGGTCCGGCCCGCGCCCGCCCATTGGGCGCCACCGCTACTATTTCAAGCTCTACGCTCTGGATACGACACTCGATCTGCCGGAAAACTTCACACGCTCGCAAGTCGAAGCTGCCATGGCCGGACACGTTATTGAAAGCGCCGTCACCATGGGAACGTATTTGCTTTCGAGTAATCGCTAACCGATTCCGTTTTTCTTTTGCGCGTTTCTGCGCCAAAATTGTATGTTGAGCGGAAGTGCGACACGCTTGCGTGTGCCGTGCTTATCTCACGCATGTTCCATTGGTTACTCATCCCTCGGAGTCAAACCCGATGTCACTGAAGCATATTTTTGCTGCCGCAGCCTGTGCGGCAACCGTTCTCACCTGCGGCCCGGTTTCGGCCGCCGATGGCGTGACCTACACCGTTGGCACGGGCGCAACCTATCGTCCCTTCGAATTCCAGGCTCCGAACAGGGAACTCGTGGGCTTTGATATCGACCTCGTGAAAGCCATCGCCAAGGAGCAAGGCTTCAAGGTGGAATTCATCAATACGCTCTTCGGAGTGATCTTTGAATCCGTGCGCAACGGAGACCGCGACATGATCATCAGCGGCATCACCATTACTCCCCAGCGCAAGGAAGCAGTTGACTTTTCCTATCCCTACTTTGCTGCTCACCAGCTCATTCTCACCCAGAAGAATCTGACAGTGAAATCCGTGGCTGACCTCAAAGGTAAGAATGTGGCCGTGGTAGCCAACTCCGCCGGCGACATTGCCTGCAGCAAGGTCTTCGGCAAGGCAAGCAGCAACATCAAGCGCTTTGACAACACCCCGCTCGTGCTCGAAGAGCTCTCCGCAGGTGGCGTGGACGCTGCTGTGGGCGACATCGGCGTATTTGCTTACTACGCCCTGCAGAATCCCGATAAACAGTTCAACATGGCTCGCGATCCGTCCTTTGAAGACCAGTATTTCGGCATCGCCTTCCGCAAGGGCAACACCGAACTGCGCGACAAGGTCAACGAAGGCTTAAAGAAGATCATCGCCAACGGCGAATATGCCAAGATCTACGCCAAGTGGTTCGGCGATAAGGCCCAGCCGCCCAAGCTTCCGATTCCTGAATAAATCGGACTGATCGGCCGTTATCCGCATCCTAACGGGCGCTTTTCGACAAAAGCGCCCGTTTTGCATCGGGATTAACTCCCAAAAGCCCGAATTGTTCAAAAAGGCTGAACCTGCATCGGGTAAAATATCCGCCGATTTTTTGAGCGCAATACTTTCTTACAGTGTTGGGCAACCTCTTCCATCCCCCTCAACAAGGAAATCACGATGAGCGGATTTCGTTTTGATGTTCTAGCCGAATACTGGCCGCTGTTTGCGGAAGGTATCGGCATGACGCTCAAGCTCACCATCGGTTGCGTCATCTGCGGCGTTTTCCTCGGCATGCTGCTCGGCATGGCCCGCATGGCCGAAGCCCGTCACGACCCCTGGAAATCCATTCTTTACTACGGCGTTCGCTGGCCGGTCACCATCTGGGTGAGCTTCTTTCGCGGTACCCCGCTGTTCGTTCAGATCTTTCTGATGTACTTTGCCGTGCTGCCGGTGTTCATTCACCCGGTCGACGGTCTGATCATCTCGGGCAGCCTCGCACGCGAAATCCGCAGCAACTACGGAGCATTTCTCGCCGGCTTCTTTGCGATCACCCTCAACGCCGGCGCCTACATGAGCGAAGTGTTCCGCGCCGGTATACAGTCGTTGGACAAGGGCCAGAGCGAAGCAGCCCGTTCCGTAGGCATGACCTACTGGCAGTGTATGCGTCACATCATCCTGCCGCAGGCTTTCCGTCGCATGCTGCCCGCTCTGGGCAACAACGCCATTGCCATTTTGAAGGATTCCTCGCTGGTATCGGCCATTGGTCTTACCGAACTCGCCTACGCCGCGCGCACCGTCGCGGGCGCCTCGGCTCGCTACTGGGAGCCCTACCTCACGATTTCCGTGATGTACTGGGTGGCAACGCTCGGCTTAGCCTGGCTTATCCACATGCTTGAAAAGCGCCTCGGCAAGGGAGACGACAAATGAGCGACAAAGACGTCATGATCAGCATCCGCGGGCTGCACAAGCACTTCGGAAACTTGGAAGTTCTCAAGGGCATCGACCTTGATGTGCACCGCGGCGAAAAGGTGGTGATTCTGGGGCCCTCGGGTTCCGGCAAGTCCACGATGTTGCGTTGCATCAACGCATTGGAAGATCCCGACAAGGGCACAATCATAGTGGACGGCATTGAAGTCACTAGCCGTCGTACAAACATCAATAAATTGCGCGAGCATCTCGGCATGGTGTTCCAGCGCTTTAACCTATGGCCGCACAAGACGGTGCTCGAAAACGTCATGCTCGGCCAAATGGTCGTAAGCGGCAAAGATAAGGAAACCGCACGCAAGAAAGCCATCGAAACGCTCACGCGCGTTGGACTGGCAGCCAAAGCCGAGGACTATCCCGTGCGTTTGTCGGGTGGCCAGCAGCAGCGCGTGGGCATCGCCCGCGCTCTGGCAATGGATCCCAAGGCCATTCTCTTTGACGAACCCACCTCCGCACTTGACCCGGAACTCGTGGGTGAAGTGCTCGCCGTCATGAAGAGTTTGGCCGACGAAGGCATGACAATGGTTGTGGTGACACACGAAATCGGCTTTGCTCGCGAAGTGGCCGATCACGTCGTCTTCATGGACGGCGGCGTGATCGTCGAACAGGGCCACCCCAGCGAAGTGCTCGTCAATCCGAAGGAAGAACGTACCCGCGCCTTCCTCAAGCGCGTGCTGTAACCTCTTCGTTGAGCAATGAACTTTCGCAAAGCCGTCGGTCGACTTCCGACGGCTTTGTCTGTCTCAGAAAGAAGGTGAAAACAAAGCCAGACGCTTGTTTTCAAAATGTTTCGAGGCGGTTTTCCGAAAAGACGCCGTCCCTATAATCAGTCCAGTTTAAACACGTGTTTTTCAAGAAAGCGAGACGTCCGACGCGACGCCATCGTCCCCGTTCCGTGACCACGCAGAAATCCAAAACCAAATCCCGCGGCTGGCTCAAGTGGCTCGGGCGCTTGACCCGCGGCCCCCGAA
>ERZ791621.1140-NODE-1140-length-11351-cov-2.15368_pt1 | contig 11351 bp, 9 predicted proteins | sample MGYA00510270_ERZ791621 | MGnify/ENA primary metagenome ERZ791621 (study PRJEB30046, sample SAMN00715189) | human gut metagenome | study: EMG produced TPA metagenomics assembly of the A metagenome-wide association study of gut microbiota in type 2...
GTCCGCTAGTTATGGAAGCCATATCATAGCCGGGAGCGACAACAGCGTCCACTATGAATTTTGTAGCACCCAGTGCTGTAAGAAGATTCACATACTGGTTGTTTGCATGGTTAGCCTCATAACCGCCCATAACATAGGGAACAAATTCCGTATTCAGCGTGGAAAGCTCGGAAGAATTAAGTTCTGCATTACCCGAAGTAGGAATAACCATGTAACTTACCTGTCTACCCGTTACCTTTACCTTGGACTTATGTACAAACGGGAAATTGTTGAGTGTCTTTTCAGCAATTTCCTCATTGATAACAGCCCGTTTTGTGGCAAAATAAGTGGGAGCCTTTTCACGTATGGCAGCGAATGTATCCGCGTCAGTAAATCCAGTGGAAGCCGTAAGCATGGTTACGGAAGTTGCGCTGCGTGATGCAAGGGAATCCAGTACGGAAGCGTTCTGGACAGACAGGTTTCCGTCAGCACCGCTTGATTTCCTGTACTCGACATGGATAGCCTTTCCTATGGGTGGTTTTATTCCATAAGTACCGTCACCGAAGAATATCCCAACGGAACCGTCCTCTTCCGGAATGACTAGGTAATGCGTGCTTTCGGGAGATGAGAACCCGAAATTGTTCACCCGTGTGTAGGTTATATTGTCAATAACCACGGAAATGCTGTTTATATCAATATTCTCCTTTCTTACCAGTACCGAATAACCGCTGAACATGAAATCCTCCGCATAAAGTGTACCCTCATGCAAAGTAATCTGTTTGGTGGTGCTGGCAGCATTTACAGGCAATGAAAATTCATCCCAGTTGGTGAATTTCCTGTCACCCACACTTACAAGCAGGTCGCCCCTGTGATATGTGGCAGCAGGTCCGGCAACGAATTGTACATTGAAACTAGCCGAAGCACTCTTACAGGTGATAGCCTGATAACCCATAGAGGATGCCTTGGAAAAAGCATTGCTGTAAGAACGCATTTTTCTCAATATGCTTTCATTGGCGAAAGCGTTAAGATACCAAAAATCCTTTTCCGAAAAAATGGCGAACAGTTCCACTAGGAACTCTCCGAAGTCCGATTCGCTGCGGTCAGTCCATTCGGGAAAAAGGGAATCAGCCAGAGAGTGGGCTTTCTGAACCATCTGTGACATGGTGGCATTTGAGAGCAAATCCTCTTCCGGAATTATGAGCAGTTTGGAATAGTTCTGCAATTTCTGCAAGCGTGCCACGTCAAGACTGGCGAAGTATTTTAAAAGTTTAACCTTTGTCTGAGCCATAGTAAAGTTATAGTTTAAATTTGAAGCAAGTCACAACAGCAAATCACAACTGGCTATACGAAAGTCACATCATCAATCTTATTCTGCCTATCATCCGTAGATGTATATTCTATCTTCAAATGATATTCGGTCCTGTCATTGGCGAAATAACCCACATCAATGGTCTTTACAGAAACGCCGGGAATGTATTTCTTGATTCCTTTTTGCAAGTTACCGATTATAAGTGTCCTGTTCATTACGAAAAAGGAAGCCGGCTTCTGTAAGAAGTTGACAAACTTTGCCCCGAAATCAGAAGCATATATGCGGAACGTATCGAACACACAATAAAACCAAATGCTGTCTTTATGCTTCTCCACTCCGGAAGTAAGGTTGAACTTGCCATCAACCAACAGAAACCTGCTTTGTAATCCTTTTAACATAACCACTTGTAAATGGTGACAAATCCACCGTTAGTAACTTTATCCTTGTTAGCCTCACGGATTTTATCAAATTCCTCATCGGTGAATTTCTGTACTTCAAGAGTTACCTCTTCATTGTACAGAATATCTGTAAGTTCATTGATTTTGTTCATTGCCGTGCGGTTCAAGGAATCGAATTTTTTCTTTTCCTCTTCCGTAGCGTCATTCTGCTGCACCTTTTCGCTCAACATCTTGTATTCATCGGTACGGAAACCTTTGACAATAGTCTGTTGCGCCTTTTCGGCAGCATCCTGTTCCTTGCATACACTAAGGGTGTTCTTCAATAATTTCATTGCCCCGTCAGAGGACAGGCTACCATAATGTAACTCTTTTAAGGTTGCAGCCAACTGGATAGTTTCTCCTTTTGTGAGCGTCAATCCTTTTTCTTTCTTAGTTTCAGCCATAATCAATATTTAGTTTAAATTTTCATTGTACCTACATCAATAGTTCCTATTTTCTCTCTTAAATTGGACAGGAAAGTATTGGCAACCTCTATAAGATTGGGCCAGTCCTCCGGAGAACCGCCTTCAAAGTTTATACTCATCTGTCCGTCTCTAAAAGAACTGAAAGTCGCAAGATGTGTTCCATCATTTTTCTTGGAGATGTTTCCCCCGTCAAATGAGTTAAGAACGTTTCCAGAAACATTAGCGTTACCTGTACATTCATAGGTAACATCACTACCCGATACTCCGATAGTAGCCTGTTGTAACGAATTGAATTTAATTTCCATAATTTTTACCTTAAGATGTGCTTATATAACTCCACAAATATAATAAATTAAATCTGTTGTCACCAAATTATTACCTATCTTTGTTCCAACGCCCACGGCAAGATTAACAAATGGAGCAAAATTAAGCCGGTTAAATCCTCAGTGCTAGGAGAGATAGGAGATGCGGAACGCCATGCCGTGGCATACGGTCTTAGTTTTGTCGAGGGAGGAAACCATGACTATGGGGTATTCTCTTATACACCACCTGGGTAACTACCAACATTGTGTATAAGCATACCGATGGTTACTATTACAATATAACGGACTATGCTATCCTTAGAATGAAAAAGGATAGCGGTCCAGACCCAGAATACGTTACTACATAAAAATAGCCCACTTATTAGGTGGGCTTTTCTTTTTAATACATAACTACTTGATAATCTATATACCATTGGGTTACGTTTCCATAAGACGGGGGACTTCCTGCATCCACTGTGTCCATACGGGTGAAAGATTTTGGTATGTTGGCACATGATGGCATGGATATATTTCCTGACCATGAACCTGTATAGGAACCGTCTTTAGCCCTCCACCTATATCGTGCATAAGGCCTACCAGTAGAAGCCACATAATTATTGGAAGTATTATTGGTAACGCTAAGCCGGCATTGTGCGGAAGTACCTCCGTCACCACCCACAAGGGAACCTGTAACGGCAAATCCCGAAGCATTGGCGGTAGTTTCTCCAATATAGATGTACAAACTCTGTGTAACAACTATGGGCTTTTTTACAAGTCCGTCAGAGGAACTGGGAATCATGCAGAGAACATTCCCGTTATAGTCGCAGAAATATCCTTTAAGATAAATAAATGTATCTCCAAAAACTATAAGCCCGTTTCTTAGTAGTTCCAAAGAAACCCTACCTGTATCGGCAATATCACTTACAGTGAATGTTCCAGAATCCACAAGAACATTGTTTTTATTGTAGACTTCTACCTTTATTTTCATGTTAGCCCATGTAAACCCACCTAAGATACTCCCCCAATTATATCTAGGGTCTGCCCAGTAAGGAGTTATTGTAAGCGTCCATCTTACAGCAGTAGAACTTACAGGATTAAGTAACAGTTCATTGTCTATTGTAGGAGGCTTGGCGTTGTGGTCGTAACCGTCAAAGTCTAATGCCCTGTACCATGTTTTCGGGGCATCATATACTATGGTCTTGTTTACCGAATCATAGATAAGACCCGGAAGATTGGCATTGTTAAAGTCTGGAGTATTGGCTTCCTTAGGTTTTATATAGCTCCATTTATTTATTTTCCCGTGGGCGTTGGAACAAAGATAACCCAAGTCATAACTACCTACTCCCAGTACGGGAGCTATATCAGCATCTATACCGACAGGTGCGGTAATCACTCCGTTAGAATGAGCCATTGTTACCTCCTTTCTCCAAAGCGGTTATATGACCCAGAACTAGGACAGTCTTGTCCTTTACATCAATAGAAGTAAAACGGGTGTCACCTTCAATAGTGACAGCCCCGCTTACATCATAGTCAGAGGGAATTTGCCGGCAAGCAATCAGCCCCCCCCCCCCCCCTCCCCCTCCGTATTACCTTTGATTAATACATCCACTTTTTTCATAACTTATTATTTTATTGGTCGGGAGCCACCATGAATATGGAGCTGCCTATGTAACTTGCACTATTAAGACTTACCCACAATTTGGCGTTCTTAGCCTGAACCAATTGTGACGAAACCGATACTGTTATCTCCATTTCCTTGGTAGTGCCAGCAGGAACATCAAAATCGGATATACTGCCATATTGTTCTCCCATTACCAATGGGTCTTTGAAATCCTTACTTGTAAAACGTGTCCGCCAAGCATTGTTCCTGAAAGTGATTGTACCTGACGAACTGTTTCTTACTCTTATAGTAACCGTAGTATTTCCAGCAATTGATGGAAGTAGTCCGGCAAGCACGGTAATGCTTACATAAGAAGAAATAATCTCTATTGACTTACTTGATAACAAAGGTATTGAATAGCAGTCATTGGCTACATCAGAAGCGCCCTGCTCAAGAATTGCTGTACAGAGAAAAGGGTAAACATCCCAAGTTCCCGTAGGCATACCATAAGTTATCATTTCCGCCATAGCATACCCACTTCCTATTTTATTTTTTGCCGTAACTCTTCTACCCTGATTTCCACTACGTTGTTTCGCATATATTCCGAAATAGCAATCCTTTACGGTTGAAATATCCCCTATGTTAAGCTCATCCAGCAATTGGGAACCTTCTGAGGGCATCATAATGGTACATGAAGCAGTGAAAGAGCTACTTGTGAATTGGTTTGTAGCCTGAGAGGGAACAAGAAAATTGCCAATTGGTGCTCTGGCTTTATGATTATACCCATCAAAATCTAAGGCACGAAATGGAAACTTACCACCTGTCGGTGGGGTGTATTCCCATCCGTTCATACTTCCATTTGCCCAATTAACGGAATCCCGATAACTTGAAATTCTTTTAGGCATCATACCACAGTTTCCATCCCATCCTTGCCACCATTTTTCATTCTCACCCGGTGCAAGGCTTTCGTAACGTACAGGCTTGTACCGTGCCCACGGGTTTATTTTCCCATGAGCATTGGAGCATAAATACCCCAAATCATAACTTCCCACACCCAAAACAGGTGCTATGTCGGCATCAATGCCTACGGGTGCGGTTATTTTTCCATTAGAATGTGCCATATTTATTCATTATTACTGTTCCAGTTACTAGATTCCAGAAGATTTTCAAACTCCTTTGAGCCGCTTTCATACACAGGGTATGGAAATCCCGTTTCAGAATCCGCGGAAAGGAGCATGGGAATCCTCTCCATGACTTTCTCATAATGCAGCATTATTGTTTTTCCGTCAACGGAGTGCCGCATCTCACTTATTTCTTCGGGAGAAAATATTTCACCCAAATCACTTTTCGGTATAACTGTAAATTCCATGTCAATTTACTTTTAGAGGAAAAACATAGGGAAACACCCCGCTTTGAGGGGTTCCATTTATCATATTATCAATAACCCAAGTTATCAAATCCTGCTCGGTGAATCCGTCAGTTTCCTTGGTGGGAACTGAATCGAATCCTATGGAGTTGTAGAAAGCCAGGTTTGCGAAATAACCTAAATTGTTATATGTTGAAAAGAAAGATGGTCTACCAGTCTTTTCACTGTCTACACTATTATTTACTATTGTTATAATTGTTTTCTTTCCAAGAAGATTATCTACAATAGTAGTTTCATTTAATACTCCATCAATATATGTTTTTCCATCAACATTACGAGCATTATAGGCTATTGTGTTAGCCCCAGCAAAAATTGAAAAATAACTAGATTGTATATTATCATATCCGATTTTTCTTTGGTCATATAACATCTGAGATAACCTAAAATTATTACAAGTATAAAACAACACCTTAACGCCATGCTGTAAGTTCTGTATTTGCCCATAATCATCTACCCCATCAGTTACTAGGGCGTTGGGATATTTAGGCAGGAACTCTATTGTTACGTCCATATCTCCTATATCCCCTGTAACTCCTATGGCGTTATACAATGAAGTGGTTCCTTCGGGATAGGTTAATGTCACTTCATGTTCTCCGTTGTCAAAGGTATAAAATCCGCCATTTCTGTTTACCAAACTAACTTGTCTGCCATCAGAAAGACCTGTAATCTTAAACTTATGCGTTGGGTTAGAGTTTGCCGGAACTATGTTTACCATGTTATCCGTAGTGGATAGTTTTTTAGTAATATGAATAATTCTGTTATCCGTAACAGTAACATTTGCTCTATCGGGTAGAATATTAGTGCTAGCAATATCATACCCTCCCACACCGCTCATTGCAGCAAACAGGAAATTGTTAAGTTTCAGCGGTCTGTTGTTTCCACTATGGTCTTGCAGGTATGGATTGGCTTTTAGTATCTCGTTTGTGGGAACGGATTGTCCTGACGGGAGCTGGGTAATGGTGATATTACAAGCACCGACTATGTTTATACTCCTAAAACCTATATTTCCCGTTACACTATTAATAGGTTCTAGTGTATAAGTTCCATTTTTAGGCATTCTTACCAATGAGTTGTTATTATACCCCCATGCTATTTCTTGACCGTCCAATAATCCATCTACCGTAATCGTTATGCCATTAAACTTTTTAGATTTGGCGATATATATACACGCATTATTTACAGCATCAAAATTTGTTATATTGACGCTCTTGTTTGTCACGGTATGTTTTGCTCCTGTGAATTTCGTCCAATCATTAAAGTTTTCCGCATAAACATCCACAGGCTTTGACATATCATACCAAAACACCATGTGTTCTTTCACCCATTTGTCTATGGATGGCTTAGGTGGCATCACACCTCCAAAAACTCTTCTTATACCAAGAAGCCCGAAATTAAACATTCCCTTCATAAAGCGCAATTATTTCAGAATCCGAACCCCTTGCGGTAATATATCCGGTAGCGGTAAGATTACCCGTAACCTCTACATTTCCCTTAATCAATACATCTCCCTCAATGACAACATTCCCAGTAATTTTACCATCCAGAGGAATCCATTTATATTCCTTAATTACTTCCGCTTTGGGAAGTTCCACATGGAATACTTTTGCCAGCCAAATAATTATCTTTTTCATATAATGGTTTTTATTTGTTCCAAATATAACAATATTATCCAAAAAGCGCAAAAAGCAATCCCTGTTTATGCACACAGGGATTTTTCAAGCTCCTTAACTCTCTTATTGAGTCGAGCTACTTCTCTTTTCAGTTTTGTGACTTCATCATCAACTTCCTGCAAACCTTTCCACACAACGGGAATAAGCCTTTCATAATCTATGGTATAGTAGTCATTGAATATATCCTTTACCCACTGACTATAACCGCCGGAAAGCAAATCCTGTGCGATAAGACCGTAATTCCAGTTATCATGGTTGAACACTTCGGAATTTTCCTTGGCAATAGCGTTCCAGTGATACTTCACACTACGGAATTTTCGGATAATACCCATAGCGTCATAACCCTGTATGTCGGTTTTCAGTCTTATATCCGAAGAGGACGCTTTGGCTGTAATTGCTCCGTTTGCTGTAATATTAGTTGCAGCATGGAAATTGTTCGCTGTGACACGCCCTGTACGGCAGTTCACTGACATGGCTATCTTGTTCTGATACGTGCTAGAATAAGTAGTAGTAAATGAAACGCCATACCATGAATCTATGACAAGATTTGATAAGGTTGAACTTCCAACCTCATTTCCATTGTCGTTCCCACTATGCCGGATATTCGCATTTGGTGTGGAAAAATCAATACGGGAAAATCTAGTTGTGCTCGGTAACTTCAAATAACAGTTTGAACCTCCGTTTACACTAACTCCTGCTCCAGTATTGGCAGAATGGTAATCCTGTATGTAGAACGTTCTGGCAGTAGTCCACACATCCGCACTAGAAGCCCTACTGTCAGCCAATGTAGAAGCATCTCCTGCCGATACAACTACGGAAGTATTTGACGTGGGTTGCAGACTTTCCCATGCGGAAACGTTACACCCAGAAGACGAATATTGGTATTGTATGTACCCACTGTGCCATGAACCAATCTGATGCACCTGCAATTCAAAATTGTTTGTTCCTACACGTACAAGGCGAATGTTAGTCATTCCTTTTGCAAATGTGGGGAGATAAAGGCGTGCTGAATTTTCAACATTTCCCACACTGCTATCAGAAGAACTAGGGCCACTTCTCATATAAAATATGGCACAGAAGTGATAACTTCTGACTTCATCCTGTGAATGATTTCCATAGGCATACCATATCTGACCCCAAACCGTTACTGATTGCCAAGGTCCAGTTCCCGATTCAGAGCAAGCAAATATCTTTTTCCAGTCATTATCGTTACCACCTAGAGCAAACTGCATCGCATAGGTTCTAGTTTTATTGTAATTTCTAGGTAAGAAATTAAGATGCCAATTGTCTAGCATATCCGCGTTCAAGTTGGCATTCAATGTTGTTGACAAGCACTGATAAGGTGCTGTGCCTGTGCCTACGATGGATTTGAAATACGGGGCACGCATTTCCTTCGTAGTTTCTGTATAGCCATCATATAAAACAATGTTATTCAATACACTGTTGTTGCTTGAATTTCTTGAATCAATATAAGCATAGGAACTTCCACCGCCCAATACCAACCGTCTAGCCGAATCCCAGTTTGCAGCAAGATAACCATGATGAGATATAATAGTATTGAATACATCTAATGCCCCACTTCTAACATCCAACCACATGGCATTGTTTCCTTGTGCCACAGACATTCCGCTAATAGTAGGATACCAACCTATTCCATTCCAAGAACCAAAACGTAAGTTCGCATCGGTTGAAGAAGCTACGTCTGCTCCACCATGAATCCAATTACCCGAAGTTTTAACTACTCTTGTTCCATGAGGAATATAAAATCCTTTGTTGGTATCCATCGCCAAATCCCCCGTCATAGTATCACCTGCTTTCTTTACGTAACGTCCGTCAGAATAGCTGGCGTAGTTTCCACTATGTATTAACACAACCCAATCATTCCACTTTGAATCATCATGCCTTCTGTATTTAATCGTGTTTGTATCATAATGGAAAGCTAACTGAGTATTTCTTGTTGGAACGTCACCTAGACTTAGCACAGTAGTATTTGCAGATAGGGTAGCATCATCCGTAGGTTTAGGGTCAATAGTAACTACGTTTCCATTTCCAAAATATTGGTTTACAGTAGTGTATCTACCTCTAAGCCAAGAACGCATAACACCCTCTCTTCCACTAAGTCCTGCTAAATGTACTCCGTCAAGAAGGTCTGCATTAAGATTACCCACAACAGTGTTACTTACCACAATAAATGGAGCCGTACCGCTTGCTACGGTAGACATAAACGGAACATAACTTGTAACCCTGTTCGCTGCTATGTCAAATAAACTTTTCAAGGCAGAACTTGTACATACGTCCTCCACTGAACCCGATAAAGCTGCTGTGTATGTTTGGAACAGGTGGGCAGCAGCTATATGGCGTATTCTATCCGGACCCAAACCATTTACATTTACGGCATCAGTACCGTTACCTAGGTCATTCCCTTTAAACAGAACTAGTTCACTGCTTTCTGTACCACCCCAAAGTCTTTCGGCAATAAATGTATGATTATAGCCACCCGGTGAATCTCCTGTCGTTCCATAGAAATATATGGTGTTGGGAGAAGTACCGTTTCCTATCTTCAAATCACCGCTCATCGTTATGCTACCGACACCTGTCATATCTCCGCTTACATTGGCCGTACCATCAAACGACTGCCCCCATAAAGTCCTTGGGGTTTGCAGTTTTTTAGCAGCCTCAGAAGAGTTCTGCAAGTTTGCAAATACAGGATTTACATAAGTGCTCCATGACGGTGCTTTTGTATCTGCTTGGTATAGCGTTATATTCGTATTAGCCCCTCCGTTTCGGTCATGGCTGTATAACAGATTGGCTTGTATTATGGAATAGTTACTTCCACCATAACAGTACAGTTCTATGTTTTGCTTTTCCGCATCATGATAGATACGTATGTTTGACCTATTGATATTGTATGATGCTATCAATAGACCTTCCACTACAGCCGTACCTCTAGTTTTGACAACTAACAGACCAAACAAATCACTAAAGGATGAGTGCAGCACAAAGCAAACGTCTGTCATTGTTTCCGTATTACGTATGGAGTATGTAGCTATTCTACACCATGCAGGTTCAGTGCCTCCTACCGTATATCCGTATTTTATAAGGGCGTTTGATGTGCCGAACGCATGGTATCCGTCCAACAAATCCGCACTTAGATTATCTACGGTTGTATTGCTTGAAACTATCAAAGGTGATAACCCTGTGGCAACAGTTGACATGAATCTAGGTGCTCTTACATCATTTGGAGTGACACGTAAAACCAGCTTGTTGTTATGGTCTACGACACCAAATCCTACACTTTCCGTACTGCCGCCTCTAAGGTTTCCTATATACCAGTATGTGTCATACCAGTTGAACCTTAACCCGTTTCTTATAGAAGTTAACCCACCATCATCGTTCCTGATAACTCCGTTATCCTTGTAGATATTGGTAATATCACAATTTTCCACTCCCTTGAATACGATTGAGCCGGAAGAAGATGCGGAAGTAAGTGTTCCAGTCATAGTATCGCCAGCCTTTTTCACCCATCTACCGTCCAATACGGAAGTAGGGATATGACTTGCGTCTATGACTTTACTTGAATCAGCCTTTTTCAATTCAGCCCACATCTGATTTACGTTGAAAGAATCAATGGTTCCGTTAACCCATTTTTTTGACGCAGCGTCGTATTTCAATGCCTGTCCGTTTACAGGGTCCGTTATTTCCACGTCATTAAGGCTATCAAGAGTTCCGGTCTGTGCTCCGGACATGGACACTCCTTTAGCGGACAACCAATCAGTAGAATCTGCACTCCCTAATCATGTACCGTCTTTTTTAATCACGTACACGGCATTGTTCGCTGCATCCCATTTCAGATAGGCATCTCCAATCTGCACATATTCAGTTGCGCTAAGACGGGCAGCAGACACACCACCTTTAAATCCCGCAGAAACACCATTGATATGACCTTGTTTGTTTATCTGCACTACTCCGACATCAGATGTATCCCCATTAGGGCGGAAATAGAGCATCCCCGAATCTCCATAACTTGAAATAACAGTGTTCCCCGAAGTGTTTCTGAAAACAGTATTTCCACTGTAAGACAGACCTATACCGCTATTCATTGCGATGTTCTTAGTGAAAGTCTTTTGCCCCGTAATAGTTTGGGGCGTGGCAATAGTTACATATTTCCCGTCAGCCTCGGTTTTAGTATATGCGTCCGTAAGA
>ERZ791621.1145-NODE-1145-length-11344-cov-1.93268_pt1 | contig 11344 bp, 12 predicted proteins | sample MGYA00510270_ERZ791621 | MGnify/ENA primary metagenome ERZ791621 (study PRJEB30046, sample SAMN00715189) | human gut metagenome | study: EMG produced TPA metagenomics assembly of the A metagenome-wide association study of gut microbiota in type 2...
AAATATCGAGCCGATGCAGAACGGAAAAAACAGAATTATCGTTACAGAACTTCCGTTTATGGTAAATAAGGCACGTCTTATTGAAAAAATAGCAGAACTTGTAAGAGACAAAAAAGTAGATGGAATTACGGATTTAAGCGATCAGTCAAGCAGGGAAGGAATGCGTATCTGTATCGAACTTCGCCGTGATGTAAATCCAAATGTTATTCTAAATCAACTTTATAAACATACACAGCTTCAGGATACGTTCGGAGTGATCATGCTTGCACTTGTAAATAATGAGCCGAAAGTCATGAACATTCTTGATATGCTGAAATATTATCTAAAGCATCAGGAAGAAGTTGTTACAAGAAGAACAAAATACGATCTGAATAAGGCGGAAGAAAGAGCTCATATTTTGCAGGGATTGCTCATTGCCTTAGATAATATTGACGAAGTAATCAAGATTATTCGTGGATCGAAAAATGTTCAGGAAGCAAAAGCAGAGTTGATCTCTCGATTTGATCTTTCAGAAGTGCAGGCACAGGCAATCGTGGATATGCGTCTGCGTGCTCTTACAGGTTTGGAAAGAGAAAAACTGGAAGCGGAATATGCTGAATTGATGAAAAAAATCGAAGAATATAGGGCAATTCTTGCGGACAGAAAACTTCTTCTCGGAGTTATAAGAAAAGAAATTCTTGTTATTTCCGAAAAATACGGAGATGAAAGAAGAACTCATATCGGCTATGATGAATTTGACATTTCGATGGAGGATTTGATTCCGAGAGAAAATGTTGTCATTACTGTGACAAATATGGGATATATTAAGCGGATGAGCATGGATACGTTCAAGAGCCAGAACAGAGGTGGCAAAGGAATTAAAGGAATGCAGACGCTTGAAGAAGATTTTATAAGAGAATTATTTGTTACAACGAGCCATCATTATATTATGTTCTTCACAAATAAAGGTCGTGTGTACAGGCTGAAAGCATATGAGATACCGGAAGCTGGAAGAACGGCAAGAGGAACGGCTGTTATTAATTTACTTCAGCTTATGCCGGATGAAAAAATTACGGCGACAATTCCGATCAAAGAATATGAAGACGGAAAGTATCTGTTTATGGCAACAAAGAAAGGTCTTGTTAAAAAGACTCCGATCCAAGATTATATGAACGTGAGAAAGACCGGACTTGCGGCAATCTCATTAAGGGAAGACGATCTTTTAATCGAAGTAAAAGTAACAGATAATGCACAGGATATTCTTCTTGTTACAAAATATGGACAGTGTATCCGGTTCAACGAAAAAGACGTTCGTTCCACAGGCCGTGTTTCTATGGGTGTCAGAGGAATGAATTTGAGCGATAATGATGAAATCATCGGTATGCAGATGAGCAGTCAGGGCAAAGATATGCTGATTGTTTCGGAAAAAGGTATGGGAAAACGTACAAGCATGGAAGAATTCACAAAACAAAATCGCGGCGGAAAAGGCGTGAAATGCTATAAGATTACAGAAAAGACCGGAAATGTAGTCGGTATGAAAGCTGTAGATGAAGAAAGCGAGATCATGATCATCAATACAGAAGGAATCGTAATCCGAATGAAATGTTCTGATATTTCTCAATATGGAAGAATAACATCAGGAGTAAAATTGATTAATCTTCCTGAGAAAGAAAAAGTGGCAAGTGTAGCAAAAGTAAGAACAGCTTCAGCGGAAATTGACGGTGAAGAAGTTGAAATCAAAGAAGAGGACGACTCGCCGGAAAATACATCTGAAATTATAGTGGATAATTCAGAAGATAACGTATCAGATGATGTGGAAAACAAATAAAAACAGAGAAAACATTGTTGATAAATAGTTTAATCTGTGTGAAAAGATCGATAATGAACTGATTTTTCAATCGTTAGAAGTTTGCGATAAATAGATTGAAAAAAAGTTCATTGTCGGTCTTTTTTTGCGGCGCTGCGAACAGAAGTACGGATGATGTTCTATTAAGAATACGATGTAATAATGGGTGATGATATAGAATAAAATAATTTATAAAAAGTATTAAAGTAAAAAGGTAATACGTAAAAAGAAAGGGAGCGGGACAACTGGGAAAGAAAGTTTTGTACATGGCAGTGAATTTTATGATCCGTGCGGTGATAGGAATGGCGCTTATTTTTTTTATAAATCAATACGTTATTCCACCTGAATCTTCAATTAATGTAGGTTTGAATGCAGTCTCTTTTTTGACATCGGGAATGCTTGGAATTCCTGGGGTTGGACTGCTTTATGGGATTGTTTGTTATCAGATTTTGTGAGTTTTTTACAAAAAACAGCAGATTTAAAATTTGTTGTAGACAAAATAGAATCTGCTGTTTATAATGCATTTTACCGACAGAGATCAACTGTTGGAACATCTGTTTTTGAGGGAAAGCAGATATTCAAAAATCCGGGAGTAAAAAAGACCGGATATCGTATATTTTTATTCGTGCTGTATAGTTCACGGCAAAATTCAAATTATGACGGAAAAACAATATAAAGGCATTGCAGGTAATTTTTTGATTTGTGATGTGCAGAAAGAATATGCGGAACATTTATTAAGCATATTAGTAAAACGTTTCGGAATGCGTTTTCAATTTCATTTTTTCAGTAATGTGAAAAAGATAGAGCAGTTTGCGGAAAAAGCAGAGATAGAAATTCTTTTGATTGCGGAAGACTGCGTCTCTGAAATAAGGGGGAATGTAAAAGCAAAAAAGAAATTTATATTGTCAGAAAGTATGAAAAAAGAGGAAAAACAGGGAGAAACGACGATATTCCGATATCAGTCGGCAGATGAGATTCTTAAGATCATTCAATCGGGGATAGGAGAAGAAGAGGCGAAAGCCGCACATAAGCCGCAGAAAAAAACAGAAGAAAAATATGATGCGGTTCAAAGTGATTTTACTGCTCCAAAAAGAAAAATAGGAATACGTGACGAACCTGAAGAAAGCGGTCTGATCGGTATCTATTCTCCGATACACAGAATCGGAAAAACAGAGTTTGCACTTTGTTTAGGCGAAAAAATATCGGAAAAAGTTCCGACTCTTTATATCAACATGGAAGGATATTCGGGAAATGATTTTTATTTCAAAGGTGAAAAAAATCAAGATTTAGGAGATCTTCTGTATTACTTAAAGCAAGAGAGAATTGATTATGGTTTGAAAGCAAGCCTTATGACAGGGCAATATAAGCAATTGGATTATATCATGCCTATCTCAAATGAGAATGATCTAAGAGAAGTGACGAAGAAAGAATGGATCTATTTTTTGGATACGATTATGGACCAATGCATATATAAGGCTGTAATCCTTGATCTTGGTGATTGTGTTTCGGGGCTTTACGACATATTGAAAAAATGTAGTCGTATATATACGCCTTATATACAAGATGAAATTTCTATGGCAAAAATGAGGCAATATGAAGAAAATTTAAAAACAGCAGGATATTCGGACATATTAAAACGAACCATGAAGCGACAGATGAGAGTGAAGTGACATAGTATGATATCTGCAGAATTGATGTATGAGAAAGTTATGCATCGCATGGATATGACAAAAGAAACAAAGGAAGAAGAACTTCAGGAAATTATAAGGACTGTATTAGAGGATGAGTCTAAAAAAGAATTTATCCCCTTAAGTGAAAAAATCAGATTGAGCAGGGAACTGTTTAATGCTTTTCGCAGACTGGATATATTACAGGATTTGATTGAAGATGACAGTATTACAGAGATTATGGTGAACGGAACGGAGAACATTTTTTATGAGAAAGAGGGAAAGTTATATCGGACAAACAGACATTTTTTCTCAGAGTCAAGATTGTGCGATGTGATACAGCAAATTGTAGGAGAGGCAAACAGGTATGTCAATGAGACTTCACCTATTGTCGATGCAAGATTAGCTGATGGATCTAGGGTAAATGTTGTATTAAAGCCAGTGGCAGTGAACGGACCGATCATGACGATCAGAAAATTTCCGTCAAAAGCGATTAAGATGAATGATCTGATCAAAATGGGAAGTTTAACGAAAGAAGCGGCAGAGTTTATCAGGAAGATCGTCCGTTCAAAATATAATATTTTTGTGAGCGGTGGAACAGGAGCCGGGAAAACAACTTTTTTGAATGCAATGTCGGATTTTATCCCAAAAGAAGAAAGGATTATTACGATAGAAGATAATGCAGAACTTCAGATTCAGGGAGTTGAAAACCTTGTCAGACTTGAAGCGCGTGAAGCGAATTTGGAAGGAGAAGGAGCAGTTACGAATGAGACCGGATCGCATTATTGTAGGTGAAGTCAGAGGAGAAGAGACTGTAGATATGATTTCATCGGCGATGCTGAACGGACACAGCGGATCAATGTCAACCGGTCATGCAAATAACCCGAAGGACATGCTTCACAGAATTGAAACGATGATGATGATGGGAATAGACCTGCCTTTGCAGGCGATTCAAAGGCAGGTTGCATCGGCTCTGGACATTATTATTCATCTTGGAAGAATCAGGGATAAAACGAGAAAAGTTCTTATGATTGAAGAGATACTCGGATATGAGGATGGGAAGATACAGACAAAAACATTATATGAGTTTAAGGAGGTGGGAACAGAAAATGAAAAAGTTAAAGGAAGCATTATGAAGGTTGCTGAACTTGAAAATACCGGAAAACTTGTGGCTGCAGGATATTAAAAAAACAGAATACATTTTTTTGGCAGTAAAGTCGATAGCGGTCATCCTTTTGATCACATATGTATTTTACGAATCTTTTCTTCCGATATTTTTTATGATTCCCATATGGGTTATATATGCAAGAGACGGACTTCGTGATTTGTGCCGTAAAAAAGAAAAGGAATTCAGAGTTCAATTCAGTAATGCGATACAGGCAATGGGAGCGGCATTGAAAGCGGGATACTCTGTAGAAAATGCGATAAGAGAAGCAGAAAAAGATCTCGCACCTATGTATGAAGAAAATGTAAGGATCAGAAAAGAATTTAGAAAAATGGTACATCAGCTTGATATGAAAATGCCGGCAGTCAGCGTGATGGAACAGTTTTCCGAAAGAATGAAACAAGAGGATACAGAAGATTTTGTCACTGTATTTTCATCTGCGAAGATGAGCGGAGGAGACAGTATTTCAATCATACGAAATGCAGTAAAGATTATAAGCGGGAAGATTGATACGGAACAGGAAATCCAAACGATGTTCGCTTCAAAAAAATTAGAATTTGAAATTATGTGTGCAGTTCCGTTTTTTATTATTTTATACATGAAGCTGACATTCGGAGAATTTCTAAGTGTTTTATACGAAAATGCAGCGGGGAGGTGTTTCATGACAATTTGTTTAATCGTATATATTGCAGCGTACAGCTTTGGAAGAAAAATCATTCATATTGAGGTATAGGCTATGAACAGAGCAACAGTAAATAAAATATTCCAAAAGCATCCTGTTTATGTTAAAGCAGGGATGATCGCGGTCATTTCGATTATTATTTTCGGATGTGTATATAGTAAAGATAATGGGAAAAAGCTTGAAAAAGATGAGAAAGGAAGGGAAATATTAAGACGGAATGAGAGCGGAAAAGATGAACTCAAAAACATGAAAGTAAAGATTGATGAAAAACAGGAAGACATCAGTATTTCGGTTTCAGGGAAAAAATATGATGAAGAAGAGCTGAAAAATGCATTTTCAGAAGCTGAAAAAGAAGTTGAACAAGCTGTTCTCGGAAAAAATAAAAGTTTGGATGAAGTAAGATCGGACTTGAATCTAATCACATCTGTTCCGGAAAAAAATATGAAAGTTTCATGGGAACTGGATCGTTATGACGTTATGGATATACAGGGACATTTACAGCAGGATAATTTATCGACAGAAGGAACATTGATAAAACTTACAGTGATTTTAACATATGAAGATGAGGAAGAACGATATGAATTTTATGCAAAAGTATTTCCGTCGGAATTAAGCGCTGATAAAGAAGAGATGAGGCAGCTTCAAGAAAAGGTTGAAGAAGCTGATAAAAAGACAAAAACAAAAGACTATATCGTTCTTCCCGAACAGGTAAACGGAAAAAAAGTTATATGGGCATATGGAGTTCAGACGACAGCATATGGAATTCTTGTTATGGGAATCGGATTTGCAGTTTTTGTGATTATATCATCATCACAAAAAGAGAAAGAAGAAAAGAAAAAAGAATTCAGAGAAATGAAACTGGACTATCCGCAAATTATTAATAAATTTAATCTTTATATCAAATCCGGAATGACGATCAGAAAAGCATGGTTTAAAATTGCCGGAGAATATGAGAAAGATCAAAAAGAGAAAGAACAGATATCCGCTAAAGCGTGCGGCAGGAAAAAAGCTTATGAAGAAATGGTTAATGTAATGTATAAGATCAGCGGAGGAGCTTCTGAGGGAGAATGTTATGAGGAATACGGTATAAGATGTAATCTGTCCGAATATCGAAAATTCGGAATGATGTTGTCTCAAAACTTAAGAAAAGGAACGAGAGGACTTACAGAATTACTTGAAAGAGAAGCGGAGGATGCGTTTGAGCAGCGAAAAAATCTGGCGAAAAAAGCAGGAGAAGAAGCAGGAACAAAATTAATGATTCCGTTATTTTTAATGTTGATCATTGTTTTTGCGATTGTAATTGTTCCGGCATTTTTCTCAATCAGAATATAAAATCCGAATAAAAGATAGCAAGTAAGAGAAAAAGCAAAGTTTAAAAAGTCGGGAAAAAATGCCGTAGGAAAGGAGAAAATATGGAAAAAAAGATTATGAAAATAAAAAGCTGTGTAATTTCCAGTCAAAGAAACTTAAAAGAAAATATTTGCAGATTTTTCACGGAAAGAAAATATATATCGGGAATTACAGTGATAGAACTCGTGCTGATATTAGTTATAATTTGCACCTGTATATAGAGTATATAGAGGGCGAAAAAAACCTAAAAAATAAACTATATACACGCTATACACAAGAACATGGACAACTTAAACTTTCTAAGAAAGGTAAATGATATGAGAGAAATAGTTTTAATAAAATACTATAACGTATGTTTTTATTTGGCTTTTCAGAGAGGGAAGGACGAGATAAATAAACAATGTTTGGTAAAAAGGATAGAGTCGGGGGCAGCTACGAATATGAAAGAAATAGCCGGATGGTGTGATGCTCATAAGATTCCGTTTGCTACAAAATTCAAATATAGAAAAGATTTCCCTTTAAAAGCAAATATTTGGAATCTATATTCTTATTTTAGATTTTTGTATACAAGAAAAACAGTATTAGAGAAATAATATATCTGCCAGTTTTGAAGGCGGGTAATTGGTAAGTTTGATGAATAGATATTCTCCGTGTAATACGGTATTGTGTGTTATGAAACACAGATTATTCAATATGCGGAGAATAAGGAATGAAAAGCAAACTATTTTTTTCGGAAATATATTCAGGACAAGAGAAGAACTTTCAGAATGATAGCTTTTATGATCTCTCCTCATTTCAATATGAGTCATTAAGACAGGAAATCATTAATTACATTTATTTCCGAGACAGAAATATGTCTATACAGGAAATGGAACGTAAAAAAATCATGATTGAATTTTTCGGGGAATTTTGTTTTTCACATAAGCCTATGATTAATGCATTGGCAGACTATCCTTATACGGAATTACTTCATGATTTTAAAAACTGGTGTACAGAAACACAAATAAGTAAATTGAATTATAGGTATCAAAGAAAAGGATATAAAGACTTGGTGGATTGCAATATAGTACTGGAAAATTTTAAAGATATTGTCAGATATAGCTTCGAACATGATATGCGGGTGGAAATTGAGAAAGCAAGGTGGGACATTCGAAAACTTGAGTTGCCTTATCAGAGTGAAAAGATACCAAAGAATTTTATCGTTAATTTTTCTAAAATCACTCAGTTACAAATACATTGTGCCATGAAGAGAGCAGTCCTTCTCTGGATCAGATACCTGTCATTATCTACGGTGCAACAACGGGTTTGGGCAATGACAAAATTTTCATTATATCTACTTGAATTTTATCCTGATGTTCAAACAATATATCAGCTAGATAGAGATATCATAGAAGAGTATCTTATATATAGACAAACAGAGATCAAAAAGCAAAAAAATCTTACTGAAGAATTGAAAGGTTTAAAAGCAGCATTTGAAGAGTTCTCAAAAATTTATGAAGATAAGCAGTTTACTAGTCTAATGCTCAATACAGATATACCAAGCAGTCCGAAAATTAGTTTTCAGACATATTCGATAAGAGAACAAGAAGCTTGGATGAAGGCAGTCCCTTATATGGAAAAACAGGTGGGAAGAGCATTTTTATTACATACACTTTTAGGAACTAGAATTTCTGAAATATTAACATTACAACAGGATTGCATATCAAAAAAGAAGGGGATTTACTGGATTCGGATTGACAGTACAAAAGGCAGAACTTATTCAAAACCAATCACAAAAGAAATTCAAAGTCTTGTACAAGCATCAATTGAATATACGAAGAAGAAATACGGTGTAGAAGATTATGTCTTTGTAAGCAAGAAAAATCCAGAAAAACCCATGGCATATACAACAATGACTTATCATTTACAAAAAGCAATTCGAGAACTGGACTTAAGAGATGATAAAGGAAGACCATTTACACCTAAGACACATATTTTTAGACACTGCTATGGAGTTAAGCTTACAGAATTACATATACCAGATGAAACAATCGCTGAGTTGTTAGGACATAAGAATACAGATAGTGTGTCGTACTATAGGAAAATCAGTAATAAGGTGATGGCTGAAGAAACCAGAAAGAGCAGACAAAAGAAGGATGATATTTTGAGACACATTATAAATCAATGGGATGGATATGAAGTTGTAGAATAGTTCTCAAAAAGAAAAAAATAGTAAAGACCGGTCAAGTGAGGCCGGTCTTTTTCATAGATATGGAAAAAAGATACAATAAATTCATGTTGAAAAAGAACGTATGTTCTGATAAAATAATAAGAACAGAAAGGGGAATGTAAATGAAGAAGGATGTTTTTCAAGATTGTCCGACATACCAGTCTGATCGTTTTGAGATAAGAAAGATGGAAATGCAAGATGCACATGGATTATTCCACTGTTACCGTCCTCCCTTCCCCAGGCTGCCCGATATTTTAACGGTGACTGCTGTGGGGATGATTTTTATTATACAGACTATGAGAAGTTCTTAGAATGTATGAAATTTTGGGAGAGTAGATATAAAGTAAAAGATTTTGTACGTTTTACTATCGTAGACCAGGAACAGAACAAGATTGCCGGAATGGTAGAGGTCTGTCCGTCCTATAAATATTCTGCAGATGATTCCAAAATAGGAATTCTGAGGATTGATCTACTGCCAGAATATGAAAATGAAAAGATGATTAAGGAATTGCTTACCCTGATCTTAGAGCATATCTATGAGGATTTTGAAGTACAGGCAGTTTTGATGAAAGCACAGGAATATGCAACTGTAAGAAGAAATATATTAAAACAGTTTCATTTTGTGGCAGCAATGGACGAATGTAACATTTCTTTTAGGGATTATTTTATCCGGTTCTGAATGAAAATAACTGAAAAATGCGGATACTAATCTGGAGGAGGTGGGAACATGCAAAAGGATAGAACCTATGTCTGTATTGATCTGAAATCCTTTTATGCATCTGTGGAATGCCGGGAAAGAGGATTAGATCCCATGACTACGAATCTTGTAGTAGCAGATCCAGAAAGGTCAGAGAAAACTATCTGTCTTGCGGTTTCCCCGGCAATGAAAAAACTGGGCGTTCCAGGTCGATGTCGGGTTTTTGAAATACCCAAAGGAATTGAATATATCATGGCTCCACCAAGGATGCAGCTTTATATTGATTATTCGGCAGAGATTTATGCGATTTATCTGAAATACATTTCCAAAGAAGACATCCATGTTTACAGTATCGATGAAGTGTTTATGGATGTAACGGATTATCTGGCAATGTATCAGATGTCTGCAAAGGAACTGAGTGTAAGGATCATGGAAGATATTCTTGAACATACCGGGATTACTGCGACTGCCGGGATTGGAACAAATCTGTATCTGGCCAAAGTTGCATTGGATATCACAGCAAAGCATGTAGAGGATCATATTGGGATATTGGATGAAGAATCCTATTGCAAGACTTTGTGGAATCATAAGCCGCTGACAGATTTTTGGAGAATCGGAAAAGGGATTGCCAACCGGCTGGAACAGTCAGGTATCCGGACAATGGGAGAGATTGCCCATGCAGATGAAGACATGCTTTACCGGATGTTTGGGGTAGATGCGGAATTACTAATCGATCACGCCTGGGGCAGGGAAAGCACTACCATGCAGGATATCAAATCTTACAGACCAAAGACCAATTCCCTTTCCAGCGGGCAGGTATTGGAGTGCGATTATACCTTTGAAAAAGGGAAACTTGTGGTGAAAGAGATGGCTGACCTTCTTTGTCTGGAATTGGTGGAGAAAGGATTGGTCACAGATTCCATTACCCTGCATGTAGGATACAGTAACCGGCTGGAGAAGAAACCTGCACACGGGACCATAGGGTTACGGAATAGTACCAGTTCAGCCAGACAAATTATTGCGGCTACGGAAAAATTATATTGTCAGATTGTAGATCCGTATACTTCCGTCCGGCGAATGACTGTAACCTTTAACCAGGTGGTAGATGAGCAGTATCAGCAGTATGACCTGTTCACAGATCCGGCGGAATTAGAACGGGAACATCGGATGCAGGAGGCAATCTTGGATATTAAAGAAAAGTTCGGGAAAAACGCTATCTTGAAAGGGATGGACCTGCAGGCAGGAGCCACTACGATGGAACGGAACCGTCAGATAGGAGGGCATAAAAGTGGAACATAGAGGGCGTATGAACCGAGAAGATCGAGCAAAACAATTTATGCCATTTGCTGCTTTAAAAGGTTATCCAGAAGCGCTTCGAAAAAAAGAGAAAATCGTAGTACCCAAAATAGAACTGCCGGAAGAGTACCAGGAAGAGCTGGATCGGAAACTTCGACAGATTAAGAAAAATGATGTAGTCACGGCAGTGTTTTTCTTCAAAGGAGAATATCTGCAGAAAAAAGGGATGGTGTCCCGAATCGATACATCCGCCAGAGTGATACAGATCGTCAATACGAAAATCTGTATTGATGATTTATATGATATTGACAAAGAAAATGAGATGATGTGAAGCAGCCTAAAATGAGCATGAGCTTGGACAGGCTGTTTTTCTTTTGGAGAAAGGGGGATAGTCTGCTGATAGAAAAGAGAGAACAGGATTTGTTTGAAAGAATGAAAAATTGTATTGGCTGT
>ERZ791621.1151-NODE-1151-length-11305-cov-2.79609_pt1 | contig 11305 bp, 9 predicted proteins | sample MGYA00510270_ERZ791621 | MGnify/ENA primary metagenome ERZ791621 (study PRJEB30046, sample SAMN00715189) | human gut metagenome | study: EMG produced TPA metagenomics assembly of the A metagenome-wide association study of gut microbiota in type 2...
GATATCGCTGTCCAACATTTCCGCTTTCTTGTCTACGATCAGTCCACAGATATCGGACAGAGTCACGATTTCCTGTTTCAGAGCCTCCAGAAATGCCTTGCTGCTATCTGCTTTCGCATTGGAGTTGACGAATTTTACCAGCTCGAAGATAGCTGCCAGCGCATCCGCAGTGTTGAAATCATCGTCCATAGCTTCATCGAATTTGGTCTCAAAGCCCTGTGCCTCGGTAACTAACTGCTTTTCTTCTTCGGACATTTCGGCATCTGCTGCCTTTTCCAGCAGGAACTTCAGGTTATCCACGCTGGTAACGATTCTCTCGTAGCCGTTCTTTGCTGCTTCCATCAGATCGGCACTGAAATTCAGCGGGCTTCTGTAATGTGCGGACAGCATGAAGAAACGAAGTACCTGCAGATCATATTTTTCGGAGATCTCACGAACAGTAAAGAAGTTGCCCAGAGACTTGGACATCTTGCGGTTGTCAATGTTCAGGAAGGCATTGTGCATCCAGTATCTTGCAAAAGGCTTGTCATTGGCTGCCTCGGACTGTGCGATCTCATTCTCGTGATGAGGGAAGATCAGATCTTCGCCACCGGCATGAATATCTATCTCCTCACCCAGATAACGCTTACTCATAACAGAGCACTCGATGTGCCAGCCGGGACGGCCCTGACACCAGCAGGAATCCCAGTAAGGCTCGCCTTCTTTCTTCGGCTTCCACAATACGAAATCCAGGGGATCTTCCTTCTGATCTTCACCGGAGACTAACAGGGAACGGTTACCGCCCTGCAGATCGTCCAGGTTCTTGTGAGACAACTTGCCGTAGTCCTTGAAGCTTCTGGTCCGGAAATATACCGTACCATCCGCTGCGGGATACGCATGCCCCTTGTCGATCAGAGTCTGGATCATATCCAGCATGCCGCCGATCTCCTCGGTAGCCTTAGGGTTCTTGGTAGCGGGCTTGATATTCATTCCCTCCATGTCTTTTTTGCACTCTGCGATATAGCGCTCGGAGATCACGCTGGGCTCCACACCCTCTTCATTGGCCTTCTTGATGATCTTGTCATCCACGTCTGTGAAGTTGGATACATAGTTTACTTCGTAACCCTTGTATTCCATGTAACGGCGCACCGTATCAAATACGATCATGGGGCGGGCATTGCCGATGTGGATCAGGTTGTATACGGTAGGTCCGCAGACATACATTTTTACCTTTCCCGGCTCCAGGGGCTTAAATTCTTCTTTTCTCTTGCTTAAAGTGTTGTAGATTTGAATACTCATGATTTATCCTTTCCTGTCTTAACTGTATTATCAGTTTTCGCTTCTTCGCTCATTACCACCAGCCTGCGCAACTGTTTCAGTTCATCTTCCATCTCCAGCACGCGGTTGGTCAGTTCGGAGTTTTCACGCTGCAATACCGTGATATCTTCCCGCACCGGATCGGGGAGATCTGTCTGGTTCATGGTCTCCTGGGGGAGGCTTGCGTTGTTACGCTTTACTACGCGTCCCGGTACACCCACGACCGTGGATCCGGGGGGCACTTCACTTAAGACCACGCTTCCGGCACCGATCTTCGAATTATCTCCGATGGTAAAGGAACCCAGTACTTTCGCACCCGCACTGATCATGACGTTGTTGCCGATGGTCGGATGACGCTTGCCGTGCTCCTTGCCAGTTCCTCCCAGTGTCACTCCCTGATACAGGGTCACATTATCGCCGATAATGGTAGTCTCACCAATGATGACACCGTTGCCGTGATCAATGAAAAATCCCTTGCCGATCTGCGCGCCGGGATGGATCTCAATGCCCGTCTTACGTACACCACGCTGGGAAATATATCTGGCCCAGAAATAATGCCCGCTCACATATAGCTTGTGAGCCAGCCGGTAATGGATCATGACCTTGAAACTGGGATACAAAAGTACCTCCATGGAAGAATGGATCGCCGGGTCACGCTCCCTGATAATACGGACTTCTTCTTTTAAGTTTTTGATGATGCCCATGTTCTCACCTCGAAAAAAATACCGCGAACAAACTCTTCTCTTAGAGACGAATTTATCCGCGGTTCCACTCTACTTAAGGGACAATGCCCTTCCCTCTGGCGTTCTACGCCCTGTGTAGAACACCGTGCATATAACGGATGCTTACCGGATCCGGATACTGATTACTGTTAACGTTCCCCAGATCAGCTCACAGGCGCACTTCCTTTTCCTCGGACGAAAGCCGCTCCCAGCTTCTAACAGCTTCTCTCTGGCGTCCCACCGAAAAGTACTTTTCCTGTTCCATGCCTTTATTCTATAGATGATAATTCCTACTAAATAAGATATGCAAAAATACGGGTTTTGTCAACCCCGGAGTTTTCTACATCACTGCTTTTTCCAACGTTTCCCTCACATATTCATTCAGTGACATCTGGCATGCAGTTGCATGGATCACAAGCTGCTTATGAGTCTCAGGTGCGATCCGGATATTAAAGCTTCCCTTGTATGCTTTTTCCGGAGCTTTCCCATGTCCTTCACACAGTTGCAGATAATCATCTACCGCCCCATGAAAATCCTCTACCAGACTCCTGGCATCGGTTCCCTCATAAGAGATCAGGGAACGAATCCCCATTACCTTTCCGAAAAAAATCCCATCCTCCTCGGAAAATTCTACGCTGCCGACATACCCTTTATATTCCATCGTATTTTTCAAATCAATCCCTCCTGTTCCAACAGATCACGTAATTGTCTAACCTGGTATGCTTTCAATTCCTTTTGCGGATGCGGCTTATGTAGTAATATACTCCCATGCTCCTCACTGGTAAACATCACTCTGGAACCGCTGGTTTTCCCCTTATTGGATTTCGTAAATTCCAGATAATCCAATAAAACTTCCGCATCATGAAAGGTAAATGTCTTCGGTCTGCTTTTTAACTGTTCAATTAGTTTTTCCTTTTGTCCCATTTGTACCCCTTGTTAATTATATTATATTTTTTCTGCTTGTTTTTTGCAACTGTTTTTAGTTGCAAGAATGAAGTTAAAAGCATATTTTCTACCTAATTTCAATGGATTGGAAAATTTCTCCGACATTGGATTCTAATAGAAAACAGATCTGATAATAGAAAAAGGCCCTATGCCATTTATATTAGCATAGAACCTTTGTAATCACAATAGTATTTTATTCTTCCAAAAGCACCCACTGCCCCTCCGGTGCCGCAGCTGTTTTCTCCGTCAGCTCTTATAATCCTCGATCATAGCTTCGATCTCGGCGATCTGGGCCGCGCTGAGCTTCTTGCTCTGGATAAATGCGGCGATCATCTTCGGCAGCGAACCGCCGTAAGCCTTCTCCACGAAAGCCTCCCCCTGGGCTCTGTGGTATTCCTCCTTATTCAATACGGAAGATACGATGGCATTCTCATTTTTGAAAATACCGTTCTCACAAAGCTTTTTAATAAACGTATAGGTAGTGGATTTCTTCCAGCCGAACTTCTCCGCGCACTGTTTTACCAGTTCTCCGGAACCGATGGGTTCCTCCTCCCAGATTAGCTCAGCAAATCTGTATTCTGTCTCCGTCATCTGATACATTCCCATTCCTCCTTGTATCCTTCTTAATCCAGCCCTTGCCAATTATGCAACCCTATTGGCTTTTTTGCACTCATCACATTATAAAAGGTCGATAGTATACAGACCTTGTTCTAATCAAAGTCTATATCCTATCGACCCATTTGTCAAGTTCTTATTTTCCGAAATTATCAGCTCTTCGGGCATCCGCTGCAGCTTCCACATCCCCCCTGCACCGCCTGTGCGGTGAGGTCAAAGGGCGTAGTCACCAGACAGATTGCCTGAGAGGAGATTCCCTCTCCGCTGCCGGTGAATCCCAGTCCTTCCTCCGTGGTAGCTTTCACATTGACCTGCCCCACATCGATCAGCAGAGCCTTGGCAATATTTTCCCGCATGGTATCGATATGCGGGCGCATCTTCGGTGCCTGTGCAATGATCGTCGCATCAATATTTTCAACGAAAACATGATTCTCTTCCAGCAGTTCTCCCACTTTTTCCAGCAATTTGATGGAAGAAATGCCTTTGTAGGCGGGATCCGTATCCGGAAAATGCTTTCCGATATCTCCCAGCGCCGCTGCCCCCAGCAGCGCATCCATTATCGCATGGAGCAGGACATCCGCATCCGAATGTCCCAGAAGTCCTTTTTCATAAGGTATTTTCACACCGCCAATGGTCAGGTCTCTTCCCTCCACCAGACGATGTACATCATATCCCATTCCGATTCTCATACTTACAACCTTTCCGCAGACGTTATCCTTTTTCAAAAAGTACTGACATCCCTGTGTCTTACCCGATTCTCCAACCAGCCAGTCCCCAAACCGTTCTGTCCCGTTGCGGCCAGTGCCGGGTGCCAACAATGTCGTCTGCAATATACGAAATCTCTGTCATTATTTTCTCGCCACAGCACAGTCCATCAGATCCTCCGTACTGTCAAATACATAGACCGTATAACTGCCGTCCTCATACACCTTATTGCCCTGTTTCAGCGCAGGCGCCGATGCATATTCCGCGCATTCCTCCGACGTCAGAAGCAGGAATGTCTCCCCGGTATGATACCCTTCCTCATAATATTTCATGGGAGAAGACCACTTGAAATATTCCAGATGTTCGGGATCTCCGATGTTGCCGATCTCCACTTCGCCATTGGTAAGCTCTGTAATGATATTGGCATTATTATAAGTAGCAAAGCCAAAATCATACCCGTTTTCCGCAAGGAACTGCGCCACGGGACGCTTCGTTTCGTTCTTGTCCACCGTCAGGAAAGACATCACCGTTTTGCCCGTTCCAAGGATCAGACAGATTGTAAGCAACGCCGTCACCGCCAGACGGTCAAATGGCATTTTCTCCTCTTCCAGATAAAAGCACAATACCGGCAGTGCAAAAATAAAAATCGTAATATAATACCGCGGCACCATGGTGCTGGTGGTGAAAATAAACACAAACAGATTTAGGACAAAGCTGACTTTCAGGAAAAGTGTGATCAGGCTGCGAAATCCTGTACTCTGCTTTATCTTTCCGTTCTTCACCGTAACATATCCGTAGATGCCCAGCATTACGAAGGCCGCCATGGTCACAATACCACGCAGGGATAAAAAGCCCTTGTCGGGAATATAACCAAAAAGCATTAACAGACAGCCTACTGCATTCTGGATCCGGTCAAACAGCACCCCGTGGTACAGAGCAATGAAATTCGTGGCACCATAGGTCTGGAATACGTATTTGTGACTGATGAACACTACATTGATGCCATAGCCCGCTACCGCGAAAAATGCCCCCGCCAGACTATACAGAAAATATCGCATCCTGTCCGTAGAAAGTAAAGAGCGGAAATGCTCCTTTGTCATCTCTCCGCGGAAGCTCTGAAATTCCTCACCACCCAGCAGATAGAAAAAGGAAGTCAGTACCAGCGGGCACTGTAATGCCAGCAGGTAACGTACGCCGGACATTCCACAGACAATAGCCAGTAGTACATAGAAGATCCACAGGCTGACCTTGCGTTTTGTACTGTATTCTCCACTGCACAGCCGCAGATACATACCGAAGAACCACAACACCAGAATCACATGGGACATGTAGGTATTGCCCATTTGCATGTGTGTCATCATGGTCTCGGAAAAAGGCAAAAGCAACAGACAGGAGCTTAACACCGTAAGCCTTCTGGATACCTTTAACGGCTTCATAAAATAATAATAGGAAGCCAGCATCAGCCCGTAAAACACCAGATTCGTGATCGTGCGGATCACATGCCAGTTGTTGCAGATCCGGAACAGCGGTCCCATGATCAGCTGTGTATACAGCACACGGAACTCCGTGGAATAATACCAGTTCGTCGTTGAAACCATCTGATGCTCCCCCGCAAGGATCCGGGAAAAGATCATCTCTGCCGCCATATCGGAATCCAGCCAGTGATCCTGGCTGATAATATTAAGTCCCAAAAGGAGCAGAAGTGTGGCTCCCAACAGGATATAAGGTATCTGTTTTTTCAGTGTTTTCATACCGCAGACCTTTCTGAATTATGCCTATCTATTCTTTCCTAACTATACACGATTTGCCGCGAAAGCACAACTGCGGCTTTTGCGGCAAATACATAAAATTCCTCATCTACTTAAGATTTTTTTCTCTTGGGGAAGCTGTTACCGATGCCCGGCTCTTCCCGTTTCTTTCTCTTTTTCGCTTCTCTCTCCGCTCTGTCCCCGGAGTATTTACGGTCCGCTGCCTTTCTGTCGCGGCCGCTCCATTTTCTTCCGTCCTCGCGGTTCTCGTCTCTGCGACGTCTTCTGTCCTCTCCGGAACCGGTGCTGCCATCATCTCTGCGGTCTCTGTCACTACGGCCGAATCTTCTGCGGTCCCCGTCTTCGCGGCTGAACCTCCGTCTTCCGTCTCCTCTGCCGAAACCACGGCCTTCGCCATCGTTTCTGCCGAAACGTCCCTTCTCTCCGAACCGTCCGCGGCGCTGTACATAATCATCTGCGGCGATCTCCTCGCCCTTGTCGCCGACCTGATATTTCAGCATGGCTGCCGCCAGATCCAGTGCATCGCAGCCTTCCTCTTCCATTTTCCGCTGTAAAAAGCTCTTCATCAGTTCAACGTCTTCGTGCTCATGCAGTTCCCACGCCTTGTTCAGATATTTATCCGCTTTCGCTTTCAGAACCTTTGCTGCGCCGGGAAGCTTTTTCTCGGTAATGGTGGTATGACAGACTCTCTCGATCTCGCGGATCTTACCGATCTCCCTACTGTTGGCAAAGGTAAAGGATCTGCCCTTTCTTCCGGCACGGCCGGTTCTGCCGATACGGTGCACATAGTACTCGATATCCTGCGGAATATCGTAATTAATGACAGCTTCCACATCATCCACATCAATACCTCTGGCTGCCACATCCGTAGCGATCAGAATGCTGGCTCCGCCGTTACGGAAACGGTTCATGGCCACATCACGCTGCGCCTGGGACAGATCGCCATGCAGCCCTTCTGCCTGGAAGCCCTGCTGCTTCAACAGATCCGCCAGTTCGTCCACCTTTTTCTTTGTGTTACAGAAGATCAGTGTCAGCTTCGGCTGATAATATTCCAGCAGTCTCACACAGGCTGCATCCTTGTCCTGATTTTTTACACGATAAAATTTCTGCGATACCAGTGGAATCGTCAATTCCTTTGCCGCTACTTTTACCAGTTTGGCATCCTTCTGAAAACGATCGGTGATCTCCAGGATCGGCTTCGGCATCGTCGCGGAAAATAGTGCCGTCTGGTGCTCTCCGGGAATCTGTCCCAGGATCAGCTCCATGTCCTCACGGAAGCCCATGTTCAGCATTTCGTCCGCTTCGTCCAGTACCACCATGTTGACCAGATCCAGCTTGATCGTATGTCTGCGCATGTGATCCATGACACGTCCCGGAGTGCCTACGATGATCTGCACACCCCGCAGACCCGCGATCTGGCGGCTGATGTCCTGTCCGCCGTATACGGGAAGCACTTTGATCCCGTGCATATATTTTGCGATTTTACGCAGTTCTTCCGCTGCCTGAATTGCCAGTTCTCTGGTCGGGCACAGGATGATCGTCTGTAATTTTTTCACGTCCGGATTGATATGCTGAATAGCAGGGATACCGAATGCTGCGGTTTTGCCGGTACCGGTCTGTGCCTGTCCGATGATGTCCTCGCCCTGTAATAAATAAGGAATCGCCTGCTCCTGGATCGGAGACAGCTTCTCGAATCCCATCTCACGGATAGCGCGCACAATGCGGTTATCCAATAACGGCTCGATGGAGGCGATACCGTCCTGCTCCTGCTCATTTTCCTGCTGCACGCTTGTCTCGTCCTGCAAAATTTCCTGTTCCTTTACTGCTTCTTCATTTTCCAAAAAATAACTCACTGAATGCTCCTTTTAATTAACTCCACACAACAATTCAGAACCGCATTCGCAAAATCGTCTCTTTGAGACTTTCCTTTTGCGAATGTCTGGGTTCTCACCAAAGTCATTTTCAAAAATGCCCTTTGAAATGCAAGCATTTCACGTGCATTTATGAAAATAACCTTGGTTCTGAATTGTTGCACAAAAAAAGAAATCATTGCGATGCGCTTCTGATTTCTTCCATCAAATCTCAACAACATTTCGTAGTATAGCATGGAAGCATTGAAAAAACAAGTAATTTCCTTTACTATAGAATAAAAACTTGAACTTTCTGAAAGGCATGGAGATTTTTATGATACAGACATTACACATTGTACCCGAATATAACGAAGACCTGATCTATCCCGCCATCTGTAAAAGCATGGAGGCTTTAAACATTGCGGCAGACCTGCGTCCGGAGATGAAGATCGTCATCAAGCCGAACATGGTCATGGCAAAGTCCCCCGATTTTCCGGCTACCACGCATCCGTTGGTGGTAAAAGCCGTGATCCGCTGGCTACGGGAACAGGGCATGCAGCATATCACCATCGCCGAGAGTTCCGGCGGTCTCTACAATGCCGAAGCCATGAAGCATGTCTACCATGTCTGTGGCATGGATGCGCTTAGTCCGGAAGCCGAGCTGAATATGGATTTTTCCGCGCAGACCGTCAACTGTCCCTCCGGATTCAAGAACCACAGTTTTCACCTGATCACGCCCATCGTGGAAGCAGATTACATTATCAATATCTGTAAATTGAAAACCCACGCCATGACCGGTTATTCCGGCGGCATCAAGAATCTCTTCGGTACGATTCCCGGTCTGGAAAAGCCGCAGATGCACTATCGCTGGCCCGAGATTGAAGATTTCTCCAACATGCTCTTAGAGCTGGCGCAGACTGTAGCACCGCAGCTTACCGTCATTGATGCCATCGATGCCATGGAAGGCAACGGTCCCACCGGCGGTACCTCCCATCCGCTGCACATGCTGTTGGCTGCCAGAGATTTCTATACCCAGGACTGCTTTGCCGCCGGACTCATGGGGTTGGATCCCATGGAAATCGTCATGCTGCGACAAGCCGTGGAAAAAGGACTGGCGCATCCAAAAGAACTGGAGCTTGTCGGCGACTCGGTTCCCGAAGGGTTGTCTCCCTTCCGGAAGCCGGATACCATCAAGCTGGATTTCACGAACGGAGTCCCACGATTTTTACGAAAACCGTTTACCTTCGTTGCATCCAGACTGTTAAAGTCCTATCCCCAGCTCAATGCGGAGAAATGCGTGGGCTGCGGAAAATGTGCGGAAAGCTGCCCGGCTCATGTAATTAAGATTGAAAACCGCAAGGCAAAGTTCCGTAGAAAAGGCTGCATTTCCTGCTTCTGTTGCCAGGAAATGTGCCCCATGAAAGCAATTTCGGTTAAAAAGGCATTATAAGGATTCCAGTGCTTCCAGCCATTGTTTTTCTTTTTCAGTCAGGTATTCTGCGGGGGATATCTTGTGATCCTCCGTAGAATAGAACAGATTCGGTTCATAATCGATATCTGCGACATACACAACATAGGTCGAATCATTGACCCATGTATTTAAATTGCTGAAAAATTCTGAAATATCCTCTTTGGAACTGCTCTCTCCCATTTCTATTTTCGCTGATTCCACTTCGTATTTTGCATTACGATCTTCAAAGAAGACCTCATATTGGTAAGTAAGTGTATCCATTCCGCTCCAGAAATTTGTCTGGATCAGATAGTCTTTTCCCTCTACTGTCGTAACAAACATCTGCCCATTTCCCACATGTGTAGGAGAAAACTCTCTGTTTATGAAAGCGTGGATTTCAGAAAAATCACCCTCCCCTTCTTCTGCCAAATAATGCTGTTCGGCTGATACATAGAACTGTCCGAATGCAGTTCTTCCATCCATTACATCTTGTAGCGTAGCACCTTCCGGAACGGTAAGAAGAATCGTGTTCTTCTGTCCGTCATGGGTAATATCTGCCGAAAACTGTGCCAACACCTCACTATACGCTATCGGCTTCCCACATTCTGCATTCTCATATGGTGCCTGTACACCTATTTTACCTATGGAATACTCATATCCTTTCGAAAAAATGAGCGGTGCAGAAACACCGGGCGTTGGTCCATACTCTACCGCACGGCCCTGGAAAAATAATGGCAGAGTACCATGAATCCAGAACTCCCCTTCCTTATATTCTATATAGACATGCGAACCAAAGTCGGTGTTCTCAAATCTGCCCCCACACTCTTCTTCCTCTGTCTGCAGACAAACCTGCCAAGCCGGTTCCTCATTTTTTTCATTCCCCGTGTATATACTAAGCATCCGGTATTTGGCATCGTACTTGTAGGTAATCCTTCCGTCGATATTTTCTGCGATGTCATCAGAGGACAGATAGAATACCGGTTGTTCATTTCCTTCTTCTATGACGGCAAGTCCCATCAGATATATCCCGGTGCCTCTCCCATCGCAAAAGGTAACTGCGTACTCTTCCTTCTGGTCTCCGTCCACATCCATCTTATACGCTCCAACGATCTCCAGAGGCGTCAGGGGATGACCGTCAAGTTGAAACGGAATCTCTTGTTCTCCGTCCACAATGACATAGTTATCTTGCTCCCGGTCTAAACATACAGAAACGTTGCTTTGCTCTTCCAGCCAGTACTCCGTGCGGTCTGTGTCTTCCGGCTCCGTCACGACCTCTACCTGTGTAGAGGTATCTTCTGTTGTACTTTCTGCGACTGCCTCCTCACGAAATTCTGTGTTTTCTGTTTCTTCCGAAGTATTTTTCTGCCCACAGGAAGTAAGCAGCATAGTACTAAAAAGCAGTAGCGCAATTAATTTCTTCTTTTTCATATTTCCCCCGTCTACATTATGTGTTAAGTTCATGAATTCATGATTCAATTCGCCGTTCGTCAATCACACAAGCGTGTTGACTCTCTTGCGCTCATTATATCATGATTCGCACCTTCGGTGCTTGACGTTGCTTCGCAACTATCATGATCAAATTCGCCGTTCGCCAATCATGCAAGCATGTTGGCTCTCTTGCGCTCATTATATCATAAGCTCACGAATTCGTGCTTTCGCACTTCACATCCCGCTTCGCATGATTATTCGTTCGCTAATGAGCCCAGAAAACCAAATGTCTGCTTCGCAGCCGCTTGGTTTTCTCTGAGGCTCATTATATCATACTTTGTAACTCCATGTTGAAAATATGCTCATCATCTATTATTGTTTTAATTGCATACAAAATTTTTACAAAAATAGCAAAAAAACTTGTTGACAAAGCGATGTACCCATTGTATACTTAACAAGTCAGTTGCGAGAGCAACGAAATGGAATCTTAGCTCAGCTGGGAGAGCATCTGCCTTACAAGCAGAG
>ERZ791621.1162-NODE-1162-length-11193-cov-2.36856_pt1 | contig 11193 bp, 6 predicted proteins | sample MGYA00510270_ERZ791621 | MGnify/ENA primary metagenome ERZ791621 (study PRJEB30046, sample SAMN00715189) | human gut metagenome | study: EMG produced TPA metagenomics assembly of the A metagenome-wide association study of gut microbiota in type 2...
AACATAGAAAACGATCGGGGTTTGCATCTCGTTCATCGTCTTGCCACCGTGACCGGTCTCGATACCGCCGTGGTCGGCCGTCAGTATAACCACCGTATCATCCATGATACCCGCCTCACGAACGGCGTCCATCACTTGCGTCAAGCAACTGTCCAAATGATTCACCATGGCGAAATACTCCGGGGAACTCCATCCCTTGCCATGTCCGGTACCATCCGGCTGATCGTATATAATCGCGCAAAGGTTCGGCTTCTTCTCCTTGATATACTGAACGGCTACCGGGGTACATCCGTTCGGGTTCTCAGCCGACATCGGGGCATGCTTACGGAAGCTCATGGCCAAGGTATCCACCAGATAATTCATGCCTTCCCACTCATAGATATAGCCAATCTCAGCCTCGGGAGCCTTATCCCGGTACATGCCGAAGATATTCGGGAAACGGTTGTCGCTATTCACGACACGGGAAGGAAGCTCCGGCGTACGAGATCCCCACTCCGTATATCCGTGCAACTCCGGTCCTGCTCCCATAAACATGGAAGCCCAATTACAAGCACTCGACGAAGGCAGGATCGAACGATTCTCTAACGTGGAAGCACCTTCCGCCATCATCTTACGGAAAGTAGGCATATCCGCCCCATTATTCAAGCAATGGGCGCTCAAGCCGTCGAAACCAATCAAGATTACATGCTTTGGCAGATTCTTCTCTTTCAAAGGCACTTGCTGAGGTGCCGTATTACAGGCGCTCAGGCAGTATGCGATTACCGCACAACAAATAAATAAGATTTGCTTTTTCATCTTACCGTGTTTTTCTTTTATGATTAATATTGAAGTATCTTAGATTCCGTCAGACAAAGGTACAAAGTTTAAATAAAGTTCAAAAAGATCATTTATCTTTGTAGCTTAATCTAATCTTATTTTAATAAATACGTATGTACAAACATTTCCTGACAAGCGTATTGCTTGTATTTTTCATGCTATCCTGTAGCAAACTTTCCCCTTTTGAAGGAAAGATGCGAGAATGCGTACAAACCTCCCTAAGCTGGAGAAACGACACGACCGGTATCTGGGAAACAGCAGGCTGGTGGAACTCGGCGAACGTATTAACCGCCACCATTCGCTACGGTGCCGTAACCAAAGATCCGGCCATCCCTTCTGTCATAGAGGATGTATTCGAGAAAGCCCGTCATTACCAAGTAGGCGTAGACTCAACCGGTACTCCCCGTTATTGCGACAACTTCATCAACGATTATTACGATGACGAGGGTTGGTGGGCATTGGCATGGATCGAGGCCTCCAAACTGACCGGAGAGAAAAAGTACCTAGATATGGCCGAGATCATATTCGATGATATGACAACCGGCTGGAGCGACGCTTGCGGAGGTGGCATCTTCTGGAAAAAGAACCCGCTGCATTACAAGAACTCCATAGCGAACAACCTGTTCTCCCTGACAGCTATCCGATTATATAAAGCGACCCAAAATCCGGCGTACCTCGACTGGTTCAAGAAGAACGTAGATTGGTATATGCGAACCGGCATGATCAATACGGACATCTACCAAATCGAGGACGGCACGAAAGACGATTGTACCCCCAACCGCAACGCCCACTACACCTATAACCAAGGCGTAGCCATCGCTGTCTTAGCCGAGATGTATCTCCAAACCAACGATAAATCTTATTTGGAACTAGCGGAAAAGATCGCCGACGCTACCATCACCACACAATTGGTAACTGACGAGGGTATTCTCCGTGAAATGAAGCCCGAGATCGATGATAGCAACGACGGTGTCCAATTTAAGGGTATCTTCATCCGTCATTTAGCCTTCCTGTATGAAGTGACAAAGAATCCGGCTTACAAGGATTTCATCTTGAAAAACGCGGAATCCATCATCACAAAAGATTATGACCCCACATCCAAAAGCTTCGGTTGTTATTGGTACGGCCCTTTCCACAAGGAAAACTCGGCAGCAAACGCTTGCGCTTTGGAATGCGTGATAGAGGCTTATGATTTAACGAAATAGGTATCCGGAAAGACGCAGCTTGTCGTTATTCACACAGCCAGCGGGCGATATTCCGCTCTGGCTCCCCCAGAGCTGGAACGGATGTCACGTACGGCTCTGGCTCATTGACAAAAAAAACGGAACGGCGGACATCTCCGCCGTCCCGCCCAAAAGAGATAGCCTTATCTCTGTTTGTATTCATGTCAAGGCTGGTTTTTTACTGATAACGGGGCCATATAAACCCTGTTTTTCATATCGTGCACAAACATAAGACTTCTTTTTCACAAAAGAACAAATTCCTTCTTCTTTCTAGAAATACATGCTTTATAACATACCGCACGCCCTCTCGGTTGCTAGCGTGGACTTCTATTACAAAGGATAGGCGACGCAGCACGCTACGTCTCCCTCCGTTTTCTTTTTACCAATAATAGGTATCCATAATCTCCTTCATTTTAGGGGTATTCGTGTCCTCATCCTTAACATCTTTCCGCAGCTTCAGCATCTCCTCCTTCATTTGCCGGATGATCTTAGCGTATTGGGGATCGTTATAAGCGTTGTGATTCTCACGAGGATCGGATTGAAGGTCGTAAAACTCCCATGCTGGTGTCGTGGTCTTATCCTCCGAACCAGTCATATTCAGACGGTCGCCATAGAAAAACATCAGTTTATACCGCTCATTACGGATACCCATATGGGCCGGACGGTTCGAATGTTGGGTCCAATAACGATAATACATCTCCTTACGCCAATCCTTTGGGGTATTTCCTTTCAGATTATCGCGAAAACTATGGCCCTGCGATTCATTCGGGGTCTTCACGCCTGCGTAATCCGCCAACAAAGAGGCAAAATCCACGTTCAAGATCATATCCTTATTGCGGGTCCCCGCCGGGATCTCTTTCGGGTAACGGATCACGAAAGGCATACGTAGAGACTCCTCATACATCATACGCTTATCGAAGAAACCATGCTCTCCTAAGAAATAACCTTGGTCGGATACGTACACCACGATCGTATTATCGGCGATTCCCATATCGTCCAGCGCTTTCAATAACTTCCCGATATTATCGTCGATCGTAGCCCCGCAACGCAGATAGTCGCGCACCAATTTCTGGTAAGCGGCGCTACGGGCGGCAGATCGATGCATCCCCTTCGTCGTAAAAGGCAACTCCGGATACCGGCACCACCATTTATCAGGGTCTTGCGACGCCACGTCCCAACGACGGGCCAACTCCTCCAAAGGCTGTCCGGAGAAAGTACGTCCATTCGTCTCCGGCCCCCAATCAAATAAGTTCTCCGGTTCCGGGAAAACAACGCCGTCATACAAATGCCTCATCCGTTCTGGAAAATCCCAAGGTTCGTGTGTAGCCTTGAAATGACAACACATCATGAAAGGCCGGTCCTTATCGGCCTCTTTCATCCAACGGATCGCCTTATCTGTCACGATATCCGTGGAGAAACCTCGTACCCGCTCCCCGAAATTACGCTCACCCGGCCAAGGTTCCGTACAATTTATAAAAGTAGGGTCTCGGTACTCGCCTTGGTCATGGAACACGGAATAGAAGTCGAAACCTTGCGGTTGCGTTTTCAGATGCCATTTACCGACCAAAGCGGTCTGATAGCCTCCCGCCCGCATTTGCTTGGCGATATTATCCTGCTCCGGATCAAAAGAATCACTTAACGTGTAGACACCGTTCACGTGACTATAGGCTCCGGTCAAGATCGCCGCGCGACTCGGAGAAGAGATCGAGTTCGTACAAAAACAATTATCCAATACGCAACCCTCCGCAGCCAAGCGACGGATATTCTCGTTGCGGGCATATTCCCCCAACACGCCCCCGTAAATACCCCACGATTGGGAAGTATGATCATCCGATAGGATAAACAAGATATTGGGACGTTCCTCTTGCGCCGGTTTATTGGCGGCAAAGAGAGACTGCCCGTTTCCCGAAAGGCAACAGGCAGTCATTCCGATACTAATGATCGATTGTTTCATAAGTCATGACGTTTTTTCCCTTGTACTAAACCCGGTTCCCTACGTTCCGTACCCTTCATACGAGTCAAGTCATCCCCTAACTCATGGCGTTTCTGGTCCGCGATCTTCATCAATTTAGCGGCTTCCTCCGGATATTGGGTAATCACGTTATAACGCTCTCCCGGATCACGGCGCAGGTCGTACATCTCCGGCTTCATGATCTCCAGATTCGTCAACTTACCCGGCTGGCCGTCGTTTCCCGGCTCATAAGCCCCATAAGTAACGTATTTATGGGGGAATACCAATTTGAACATTCCATCCGTAACAGCCTCCAAGTCATTCTTTCGATAGTAATAGACGAAAGACTCACGTGGGTTGGCGTCTTTTTTACCCTCGATCAACGGCAAGATACTTACTCCGTCAATCTTGCGAGGAGGAAGCGGAGCCTGCGTGATCTCGGCGAACGTAGGAAGAAGGTCGATATTAGAAGCTAACTTATTACAAGTCGTGCCCGGTAACGTCTTACCTTTCCAGTACATGATACAAGGAACCCGGTTACCACCATCAAAGGTCGTAGCCTTTGCCTCACGTAACCCACCGGCTGAACCGGCATGATTCCCGTAATTGGTCCAAGGGCCATTATCGGAAGTCAAGATCACCAACGTATTATCTTCCAAGCCCAGCTCACGCAATGCCTTGAATATCTCACCTACACTCCAGTCGATCTCCATCATCACGTCGCCATATAAACCCTGCTCGCTCTTTCCCTTGAATTTATCGGAAACGGCCAACGGTACATGGGGCATATTATGGGCCAGATACAAGAAGAAAGGCTTATTCTTATTCTTCTTGATGAAATTAACAGAACGGGTGGTATAATCCGTAGTCAACCGTGTTTGGTCCGTATTATAACCGATAATCTCATTTCCGTCATAAGTCGGCAAATCTGGGAAATTAAAGACCTCACCTTGTTGCGGGTGGAATGGCCACATATCGTTAGAATACGGCAACCCATAATACTCATCGAAGCCATTTTGCAAGGGGAGGAACTCCTTTTGGCTACCTAAATGCCATTTACCGAAGATAGCGGTACTATATCCTTTCTGTTTCAATACCTCTGCGATCGTCATCTCCTCTGGATGGACACCGTAGTTCGAATCTGGCCCCGGAGCGCCGGAAAAACCGATACGATTCGGATAGCAGCCGGTCAACAAGCCGGCACGAGAGGCTCCACTGATCGGCTGACAAACCAAAAAGTGCGTAAAACGAACGCCTTCCGCCGCCATCTTATCGATATTCGGAGTGGTATATCCGTAAGCTCCATTAAAAGAAAAATCTCCGTAACCCACATCATCCAAATTGATTAGGACGATATTCGTGTAATCAGCGGCTATGCCTGCCATTGAAAAAGCTGAGGCGGCCGTCAGTAACATTAGTTTATTCTTCATGATATTATTTATTGAAATATTGGCTTTGAAGTGCCATCCTGTGTTTGGCACTTCAAAGATAACAGTTTTTAATTTACCCAAGAATTAATCCCAGTTCGGATTTTGCTCCAAATTAGGGTTCAAGACTGTTTGGTTATAAGGGATCGGCCATAAATAATCTCGTTTCGGATTAAAAGAACGTTTCACGACTTCTATTCCCTCATAATTATGCATCATACCATTATTTTCTTTCTCAGCGGTTTTCCAGCGCAAGATATCCGAATAGTAGAGTCCTTCAAAGGTCAACTCGATACGGCGTTCACGGCGGATTACCTCACGCATCTGATCTTTCGTCAAACCTTTTGGTACTTCCGGCATATTGATATCCGGACGCCTACGCAATTGGTTGATGGCATCATAAACTGACTGATCAGGACCACTCGCCTCATTCTGCGCCTCGGCATACATCAACAGAACTTCCGCATAACGAATCAAAATGAAATTGAAAGCCGAACGTTCTACTAAAGGAATCGTTACATCATCCTCATAAGAAGTGTATTTCTTCACACCGAAACCCGTAGTCGCCACATCTTCTTTTGTGATCGTCTTTCCTAAATACGGATAACCGATGCAAACGATCGATTTCAATAAACGGGGATCTCTGTTCTCATACGGACGAGTCGGATCATAAAGTGGTGACTCTTCTATCGTCTTCCCGTCAACACAGAGATATGTATCAACCAGTTCCTTCAAGGGAGCCGGACGATTCAAGCGCCAGATATTCTGATCATAATCCGTTGGATACTCTGGCAATTTCGCTTCTATATCAAAGATTACCTCACAATTATATTTATTATCTTCGCTAAAGAAATGACGATAATCATTGAATAATTGATAAACGCCAGACTCCATTACCTGCTTAGCAGCTTGGGCCGCCTCCGCCCAACGAGAATTATATAATAAAGTACGGGCTTTTAACGCTAATGCGGCACCTTTTGTCGCACGTCCCAAGTCTGAGCTAGCATAGGTGTCCGGTAGCACGGCAGCGGCCTCCTCCAAATCCTTGACAATCTGAGTCACTACCTCTTCCTTGGAATTGCGAGGTAATTCGGCTTGCTCATCCGCATTGGGAGCATCTATAATCAGCGGTACACCTCCGAATTTATCGACCAGACTTAAATAATAGAAAGCTCGTAAGAACTTGGCTTCACCCACCATCTTCGCCTTCTCCGACTCATCCATATCGACACCTCCGACATTAGCGATGAAAGTATTCGTACGGCCAATACCAACGTAACAGTTCTTCCATAAACTTCCGATTAGAGCCGTAGTAGACAAATGTTCACCCTTTCCAATCGCTTGCGTACCATTCGCCTCGTTATAAGGCATCGCATTCGCTGTCAGCATATCGAATTCCATCGTATGCAATGAACGCCAAGGTTTCAATGCGTTGTAACATCCCATTATACCGGCGCTCGCATGCTCTTTTGTCTTCCAGAATGTTTCCGTGGAATATTGATCGGAAGGATCTACATCCAACCAGCTATCGCAAGCGGTTAAACTCATACAAGCGACAGCGACACATATCATCTTATATATTTTACGTCTCATATTATTATTCCTTATTATTTAAAATGTGACATTAACACCTGCCGTATAAGTCCGTACAGACGGATAGGCATACCAGTTGCTTCCCTTCAAGTTCTTCTCCGGATCAAAATCCTTCATCGGAGAGAACGTGAATAAGTTTTGCGCATTGACAAAGACCTTTAATCTCTTAACCACACCGCTTTTCAAGAAAGAGGCCGGTACGTTATAAGAAAGTTGCAAGTTCTTCAAACGTAAATAAGAGGCATTTCTCAACCAGAAATCATTTGTACGGAAATTCTCGTTCAAGCATCCTTCATACGTAGTCAAGATAGGCAATGTAGCGCTGGTTCCCCGCTCGGGAGTCCAAGCATCCGTCAACCATTGTTCCGGCAAACCACAACCAAACCATAAAGGAGTAGCACCAATACGGTCTCCATATGTATAGACATCAGTTACACCTTGGAAGAAAGCGCTCAGATCCCAATCCTTATATCCTAAGTTGATATTGAATCCATAAGTTATCTTAGGAATCACACCACCACGTATCTGGCGGTCATCTTCAGTAATTTTCCCATCTCCATTCGTATCCTCAAACTTCAGATATCCCGGTTTAGTAGCCGCGGTTTGATACGGACTATTCTTGATTTCCTCCTCAGATTGGAAAATACCGATAGCATGAAGCATATAATAAGAATCGATAGGCTTTCCTTCTTCCAAGATAAACATTCCATCAATGATTGTTTGCCCCTTCAAGCTAACGATCTTATTCTTGATAAAGGTCATATTTCCATTTACCTCGTAACGGAAGTCCCCGATATTGTTCCGATACCCCATATTCAACTCGAAACCTTTATTGCTCACCTCGCCGATATTACGGATCGGCCCATCCAGACCACCTACTTGATCCGGCAAAGTAACCTTACGCAAGATGTCGGAAGTACGTTTATCAAAGAACTCGAAAGAGAAATCTAAGTTTCCGTTTAACAAGCTAGCGTCAATACCGACATTCGTCATGGTCGTTGTCTCCCATGTGATGTTCGGATCGTTATAGGCGGTAATAGCCGCTCCGGATTGCATCGCTCCATTCAACGGGTAGTTATAATCCGTAATTGAACCATCATTTTTTATCACCTTCAAGTTCATTAGGTCCACGTAACGGAACAAATCGATACGCTCGTTACCCAATTGTCCCCAAGAAGCTCTCAATTTCAGATTATATATCCAAGGAATATCTTTCATAAACTCTTCCTCGCTCAAACGCCATCCGGCAGAGAATGATGGGAAAATCCCCCAACGATTTCCTTTGGCAAAACGAGACGAACCATCATAACGAAAGTTACCCTCAAATAAATAACGATCCTTATAACCATAATTCACCCTACCAAAGTAAGACATCAAGACTGATCTCGAGGAAGTACCCGCTACACTCGGATTACTAGAACCTGCGTTTAATTCGTGCAACTCGTTCCCTAAGAAACCTTCTACCTTAGCGGAAAACTCAGTCTTATCATCGCTCTCAAAACTATAGCCAGCCAATACTTTTACGTCATGGGCATCATTGAACTTCTTGCCCCAAGATAAAGTATTGAATACTGTAACTGCCAAGTCATTCTTATCACCTTTATAGGCATGGCGTGTATTCTGACCGTCATAAACCACTCGTTTCTCCTCATTGGTCTTCAACTGATATTCGTATACATCAGGCGCAAAACGAGATTGCAGATAATCATATTTGTTTAAACCGACATTCAAGTTATAAACGATATCAAACGGAAGCTTATATTCCGCAGACAAATTCGCCAACATACGCAAGGACTTATGCTTGTTCTCGCCCTCATCGGCCAACGCCAACGGATGGCGATAGATATTATGCCCAGGAGTACGGATAAAGGTATCCGCATAGCGACCATCGGCCGTATAAGTCGGGTGGAAAGCCTGCGCTTTATAAGTCATCTCCACTAAGTTTGCCACACCCGCTACCGGCTCATTATAGATCTGATAATGCGCATTGATATTAGCGCCGATCTTCAAACGGCTATTTACCTGAGCAGTCGTATTCACGGCTAAGGTATATTTATTGGAATCCGTTCCACGCAATACTCCATTTTGATCACCATAGCCTAAAGATACGGAATACGTATATTTATCATCACCTCCGGAGAAACGCATGTTATGCTCCATAATAAAGGCATTATTATACATAATATCCAACCAATTATTCTGCGGATACATAATCGGGTCTGTTAACATACCTTGTTTGTACTCCTCGATTAACGCATCAGAATAATCCACCGTTAGTTTACCTTCGTTCCGTTGCGCTTGGTTTCTCATTTCCATAAACACGACCGGATCATATACGAAGTTAGGCAGATAGGTAGCCTGCTGCACGCCAAAATAGTTATTATAATCGACGGTAAACTTACCTTTCTTTCCCCCCTTTGTCTTTACCAAGACAACGCCATTCGCCGCACGAGAACCGTAGATAGCGGAAGAAGCCGCATCTTTCAATACGGAAATACTCTCAATATCATTCGGATTTACCGCTTCCAACGGGAACTCGATACCATCCACCAAAATCAATGGGTTATTATCGTTCAAGGTTCCCTGACCACGAATACGAATCGTCGCCCCGTCCGCTCCCGGCTGAGCACCCGCTTGATTTACGTAAACACCTTGCATACCTTGCAACGCTTGGGTCGAGTTGGTGATCGGACGATTCTCCAACGTCTCCGCATCCAAAGAGGAGATCGCTCCCGTTAAATTCACTTTCTTCTGCGTTCCGTAACCTACGACCACAACCTCATCCAACTTCTGGGTATCCTCGGACAGGCTAACCATTACTTTCGAAGAATTACCAACCTCGACCGTACGATCCGTATAACCGATATAAGAAACTACCAAAATCGCATTGTCCGGTACTTCCAGACTGAAGTTTCCATCGATATCCGTAATCGTTCCGTTCGTAGTGCCTTTAACGACAACATTCGCCCCGATAATGGGTTCTCCCAAGGCATCTTTTACTTGCCCGGTAATCTTTCGTGGCGAAGACTGGAATAAGGCATTCGGATGTGAGACACTTGAAACACTCTTTGACTTAATTATAATCTGCCGGTCTACAATCTCATATTGGTATCCCGTATTTTTCAAGGCTTGCTCTAAGACCTCCTCTAACGAAGCATTATTTGCTTTTACACTCGTTTTCCTATTTACATTTACTTGATTATCATTCAAGAAGAACGTGTACTCACTATTTTTCTCTATTTCTTTTAGCACTTCCGATATACTGCAATCCTGTTTATTCATGGAAAGCTTATAATTCTGTCCATAGGTAGAAGCGGATACAGTACATGCGAAAGCCAAGGATAACAACGTACTTATCTTCATGACTCGGTTTACTTTTCTGATTTTTTTCATAACTTTGTAATGTTTCTGATGAATAAATTAGCAGGTGTGTCGGCCTCTCAACTCCTAACGCCTGCCGTCAAGAACATTTGATCAGGAGGAGAAACCTAGTTTGTCCTCCTGTTTTTTTATTAGACTTAAGAACTGTTAACAAGCATATCTTTTAGAATTTAACGTTAGACACTCATTTATCTCCCTTTATATATAGTTCATATTCATTGTCTTTCTCTCTGTATTTAATGGGCGACGTATTGCTCAGCATAAACAGGATTCGCTCCAAGGATTCATCCCGTACCTTAAACGTAAACCGATATTTTTCCGCTATCTCCTTCGGGCATTTTATCTTCCGCCCGAACCAAGGCTCCAGACGGGTAAGGATCATGCTCAAGCGTTCGTTCTCAAAACTGAGGACACCGTTACGCCAACCCGAATACTCCTCGGCATTAACCGTCTTAACTCTAACGGTATTCGCTTGTTTGTCGAAAACCAACATCTCGTTCGGATTCAATATCACCTCACGCCTGTTCTTCACATTGGGACCTCCCAAGCCAATCTTCACCTTACCGTTTAACAGGATCGTCTCCAATTTGCTCTCGGAGTCATAATTGAAAACCTCGAAGGCCGTGCCCAAGGCCGTTACATCCATGTTCTTGGTATGCACGGTAAATGGTCTTTCCCGATCTTTCGCCACGTCGAAGAAGGCTTGCCCTTTTAATTCCACATCACGGGTCTTGCCATCGAAACTCTTTGGGTAGATCAATTGGCTATTAGGCCCCATTCTCACGGTCGTACCGTCCGATGG
>ERZ791621.1172-NODE-1172-length-11133-cov-2.43401_pt1 | contig 11133 bp, 5 predicted proteins | sample MGYA00510270_ERZ791621 | MGnify/ENA primary metagenome ERZ791621 (study PRJEB30046, sample SAMN00715189) | human gut metagenome | study: EMG produced TPA metagenomics assembly of the A metagenome-wide association study of gut microbiota in type 2...
GGTTTCTGAAAGGTGGGACCAAGATTGGAAGTGATAAATTTCCCCATTTCGTCTGCTGTCCATAAAGAAGAATTCCAGGGGGCGGCATAACCAGGCTCGTTTGAGGGTGATATGGCATAAGGTGTAATTCCTTTGGATTTGTAAGCTTTGTAAAAAGCTGCAAGATAATTAGCGAAATCCTGATAACACTCCGGTTTGAGTTTTCCGTTTGATACTTTTCCGTTGCTTTTCATCCATGCAGGAGCGCTCCATGTAGAAAAAACTAATTTGTTGATATGATATTTATTTTTAGCCTCTAAAGTAAGCCATAATTGTCCGCGTCTCAACAAATCATCGGATTTATTGTTAAAATCAGAATCGCATAACTCGATGTTAATATCATCGTTAAGATTGAAGTCTTTATCTTCTTTATTCTCCCAATAATGTGGGAAAATCTCTCCTCTTAGGATGTTTAAACGCAATCCATCGTTACCGAACATTTTATCCATGACTTGTTTTCTGTTTTTGAAAGCGAACAGTTCTTTAGCCCAGCCAGCTTGGGCTATTCCAAATCCGTCTATTGTTTGTTCGCAATCGTTCCATCTGATTACGATGCCGGAGCTTGGCGAATTATCTGAAATTTTAGTAGCAGGGTTGCTGAAACAAACTAGACTAGTAAATAGTGCACTTAAAATGGGGATGCAATGTAGTTTCATATTTTCAGAATCTGATATAAGGGAGGTAGCTTTTTCTTTGGTAAGACACCACCTCCCTAATTTTATTAATATCTATTTACCGATCACGCTTATGTTAGTCGATATCCCACCATATATGTGTGGTAACTTTGTCTGCTCCTTGTTGCTGATTCGCAGTATCTACATTTGCTCTGTTAATACTATATTCATCGGTAGGATAAGGGAGTCTCGTAGGGATAACTCCTGGGCTCATACTACCTGAATAATTGGTTGGAATAAGTTTGGGGTATCCGGTACGACGCCAGTTGGCATAACTTTCGTAACCGTTGATGAAAGTTGCTACCCAGTATTGCTCTCCGATAATTTGCAGTTTTTCCGTATTGTTTGCAGTACTGAATAGGTTCTGGGCTAAGTAAGTCTCGATTTCTTCATCTGTGATTTTACCTTGCGTTCCGTAAGCAATCTCCTGTTCTTTCATGGATGATGTGATGGCTTCTTTATAAAGAACCTCCGCGTTTCCGTTTGTCCAGTTTCTCAATACAGCTTCGGCTAGCAACAATTTCGTCTCAGATGGCATTAGGAAGATGGTAGGGGCATCCAATCTCAAAATTGTATTGATATTGAAGTTGGAAGTATTTTCTAAGCCGACAAAGCTTCCACTTGGGGCGTCTGCAATGGTATGACTATCGTAACCGTTAGGTAAACCAAATTGTTTGTCAAATTCAGTATTTCCGTCTTTCAAAGAGCAATATACATGAATACGAGGATCTTTTGTTTTTTTGAGATAATCCATGAATGTTTTCCCAATTTTGACTGCATCACTTTCGATGAAGTTGTCATCTAGATAACGGAAACTCAATGGATTTTTAAATGCATTTTTCCCGCTTCCGTCATGTCTCAGAAGGCATATATCTTCCGGTTGGCTCATTACGCCGATAGTTACGGCGTCGGCTACTGTCTGTTTTGCCAGGTCTGGAGCCACTTCTGACAGACGCATTCCTATACGAAGTAATAAGGAACCTCCAAACTTTTTCCACTTATTGATGTCGCCATCGTAGAATAAGTCACCGTCTATTGCCGGATTATTGGCATTTAGCAGGTTGACCCCGTCTTTGACTTGCTGAATCATATCTTTATAGATGGTCTCCTGATTATCATATTTCGGCTTATAGATTTGCTGATAGTATCCTAATCCTGCTTCAGAATAGGGAACATTGCCGTATATATCTGTCAAACGCTGGAACAGATAAGCGCCCCAGATTTTTGTTGCACCGAGGATATTGGAATATTTTGCATCTGACGAGGCTTTTTCTTCCAATTCGCGCCAGTTTTTTATCAGATCGCTATAAGTGTCGGTAAAGAAGGTGTTGGCGTAAGATTCCATCTGGTAATATTTGTCACCTGGCATATCGTTATTTAAGGAAGCGGCTTGCTGTACAAGCATCATGCAGGTTCCTACCTGAATGTTTTTAGCAATACCACCGGTAGTCGTATGTAATTGAGTATAGGTCAACAGAGGACCGGGCTCTATCGAGGTAGGACTGTTGGGGTCTATATTTTTCTCGGTGAAATCACAGGCATAAACCATACAAGTTAGCGTGGATGCCATCATTAGTTTTATTATATTGATCACTGACATAATATTTTTATTTAAAATTTGACATTCAGATTAAAACCTATGCTACGTGAGGCGGGTAGTCCGTAAGATTCGAATCCCTGTCCATTGTCGATATTGAAAGAAGATTCGGGATCTACCAAAGGTACTTTATCGTAGATATTCCACAAATTCCGTCCTACGACTGAGAGAGACAAGGCTGACAAACCTATTTTACGGATCCATTTTGTCGGGAAGTTATATCCGAAAGAAAGTTCGCGCAACTTAATGAAAGAAGCGTCATATATACAGTTCTCGGTAATACCTGACAATGCCATATAAAATTTCATCGCTGTCACTTTTACATCATTTGGAGTTACACCGTCTTCTTTTACTCCCTGAGCGATAATACCTTCTTCGCGTCCTGGTAGCGTGTCTGCATGGCGTCCGAACATAATCATGTGTGCATTTGTTTGAGAATACATCTTTCCTCCGAATTTGCCATCAAGTAAGAAACTCAATGTGAATCCGTGACATTCAAATGAGTTGCTGAATCCTAATGTGTATGGATGCACGCTTTCGCCTAATTTCTCGATTTCTCCTTTCATAGGAAGTCCATTTTCGTACATGATTTCACCTTTGTCGTTGCGTTTGAAAGTTACGCCTCGGATAATCCCATAAGGTTGTCCTACTTGCTGGTAAATCCAAGCTGGGCCACAGTTGTCGCTATCGTGGCCAGTACGAGACTTTGCCAGTTCGAATTCGGTGACATCATCTGTTATGCGTTTAATTTCACTCTTGTTGTAAGCGAAGTTGAAGGAAGTGTCCCAACGAAAGTGAGATGAAAGAATTGGAGTGCCGGTAAGTAACAGTTCAATACCATGATTATTCACTTTACCCGCGTTTATTTTGACATTTCCATATCCTGACGCGGTTGATATACCTGCGTTTACTATATCGTCTTTAGTATTTCGTACATAGTATGTGAAATCAATGCCGAAGCGATTGTTAAAGAACCTGGCTTCAAATCCTCCTTCATACGAAATAGAAGTCAGAGGTTTTAAATTTAAGTTCGGAATAGTGCCATTGTCAATGGATCCAACAGGATATTTGCGATATGCATCCGCATAACTGTATGTCAATCCCAGTTGATAGGCTCCAACGGCGCCGCCGGACTGTGCCCATGAACCGCGTAGCTTGAGGTATGGGAACCAAGACGGCATCTGAATAGCTTCACTAAAGATAAATCCTAATCCGACGGAGGGATAAAAAATATGATTGGGAGAGGTTTTCCCTTTGTAAGAAAGTGCGGAAAACCAGTCGTTACGTCCTGTTAAGGTCAAATATATCATGCTTTTATAAGACATTTCGGCTTGTCCGAAGAGGGAGTTGATGTAACTTTCAGAAGTAGAATGACCACCGGATTTTGTTTTTGTATTATTAATGGTGTTGAATCCTGGTACAACAAATTGGTCACCGTACGAACTTGTTGCATCTGACCAACTTGCCATTGTGTTCCAGCCAATAAATGCATCGACACTTACAAGGCCGTCTTTGAATGAGTTGGTATATCCGGCAATGGCTTCTGTGTTGAATTCACCGTGATATTCGGCACTATTGGATATATTACCTTCTTTTACAGCTCCGCGGGCTGTGCCCCAAGGGGTGACATTTTCGGCACGACGGTTAATCATATCACCGCCGGCACGTCCGCGTAGATACCAGTTTGGTGTAAAGTTGTATTGAACTTCGACGGAGCCAATAATACGGTCTTTAGCATCTTTTTGACTATTCTTGTAAACAACAAATAAAGGATTGATTACATAGCCTTGAGCGTTTACTTCATATTCCGTACCATCGTCGTTTGTAATCTTCATATCAGAAAGGCCGTAATTAGGTGCTAGTTGCCATAAAGAAGCATTTGCATTGGAGGTAATATCACCCAGGTTTGGACGGTTTTTGGCACGTTCGCGTACGTACATAATATTGGCCTTTAGTGAGAAGTGCTCGTTCATTCTAGAAGTCAGATTCAATGTAATATTGTTACGTTCCAGTTTGGAATTCGGTTGCATATCATGAAAACGTTGATCACCTGCACCAACACGGAACTGAATTTTTTCATTTCCGCCGGATACAGCGATGTTGTTAGTCACTGACCATGCATTGTCGTAGAAATCTTTGAAATTATTTCTTGCGGTTGGTGAATATGGGCGGGAAATTCCGTCATATTGCGTTACATTTGATCCGTCCATTTTGCTACCGAAGCTCATTACACTCATTTGCTTGGCTAATGTTGGAGCCAATTGGCTTATAGCCTGTTCTGGTGTCATTCCATATCCAGCTCCTGTCGCTATAGCCAGTTGATCAGGATTCATCCCATTTGCACCACAACCATATTCCCATTGGAGGTCATTATTCTTTAGGATGGGAGAGTCTTTAGTATAAGACATATTGTATTCTACTCTGACTTTTCCTGCTGTTCCTTTTTTAGTAGTAATGACAATTGCACCATTTGCTGCACGGGAACCGTACAATGCAGCAGCGGTACCTCCTTTCAGCACACTCATACTTTCAATGTCTTCACTATTGATAGATGAAATTCCGTCACCAGCATCAAAACCACCCCATTCTCCGGCTTGACCATAGTTTCCGTTATTCATAGGCACGCCGTCGATAACGTATAAAGGTTGGTTACTACCGTTCAAAGAACCGTTACCACGAATTGTTATACGGCTTGAACCCATGACGCCGGATGCTGGTTTCACTACATTTACACCTGCTACTTTTCCTACCAGACTGTTAGCTATATTGGAAACCTTGACACGATTCAACTCTTCGCTCTTGACTTCCGTTACGGAGTAAGCTAATGCTTTTTTCTCTTTTTTAATACCTAAGGCAGTGACAACTACTTCATCTACTTGGACAGAACTCTCCTGTAGAGTGACTTTCATGGGGGTATCTGTAGCTTTTTGTTCTACTGTCTGATATCCAATAAATGAAAAAATTAGGGTATTTCCTTTCTTTGCACGAATGGTGAACTGGCCGTCCATATTTGTGATTGTTCCAAAGGTTGTGCCTTTTATACTAATGCTGACTCCGGGCAGAGGCTCGCCGGAAGAGTCGGATACTATTCCTTTAATATCCGTTTGTTGGGCATGAAGTGAACTGCATATAAATAGTAGGCAGCACAATAATAAATAAGTAATGTTTTTCATTGCGAATATGATTTTAGTTGTTAAACTCTGGGAGCAAAGGTAGGGTAGTTTGCGGTGGAGGACAAATATGATTTTATCAAATACTAATACAAAATTAACAAAAAGCATAAAAATGAGTAAAAATAGGGGTTTAAACTCTTTGATATAATACCAGAATTCTGAAACCGATATGTTTATTAGTGAGTATCGTTCTGTTTTGTAAAATCTAAAGTGGCATTTTAAGGGTGTAAAGCATAGCTTTGTATTGCTTAAAACGACGCTTTTCAAAAGCTAAAAAGTTTGTTTCATTTTATTATTGATTATCTTAATGTCTGACTATTTACTTATAAGAAATAAAATGAATAAGCCGGAATATTATAAAAATTTTCTGAAACGGATATTATCTATATCAATAAAGAGTTTGCGGAAAATACCTGCGATACTTATTGTACCGGGAGTAATGTTGCTATGCTTTCGAGCGAATTAGCCACTTTTCTGAGTGGTAGATATATAGAATTTAAGGTATATAGTCTTACATATGCCGAAAATTTCTGGAGTTTCATAAATTAGAAGATTCTGTTGTAGAACGCAATGGAGAAAAATTATATGTTCAGGTAGTATATTCAGTTATTGACTCTAAAACACATGAGTGGGAATTTGGAAATTTGTTGGCATACAAGATAATTATCCGAAAATAGTTGTTACAATGGATGAAATTGAGGGCGTTTCTTATCAGGGTATCAAACAGATCCCTATCCGTCAGTTTTTACTTTGTTGGAGATAATTTTTCTATTAAAGAAAAAAGAGAGAAAAATAAAAAGGAGAAGCAAAACATCATTAGCTTCTCCTTTCCCTTTCCAGTATATAATCTCAAAGCGATTATTTGAAAACAATCTTCATTGGTCTACCTATCCAGACTTGTGGTTGTTCGAGGTTGAAAATGTGAGCTATTGTAGAAGCTACATCATATTGCATCATGCTTACATCATCAAAACGAAGTCCTTTTTTAATATTCTTGCCGGAAATGATGAAAGCTGTTTCCATTTCTTGCATTGTTTTGCCGCCGTGACCCTTCTTGATGCCTCCATGGTCGGAAGTCAATATGAAAATAGTGTCATCAAGGATGCCTGCATCTTTTACGGCCTGGACAATCTGGCCGACATAAGTATCCAACTCCTTGAGTTTCTCATAATATCCGGGAGTGTCATGTCCTTCAGTGTGTCCGGTGTGGTCGGGATTATCATAGCAGATAGCAACAAGAGTCGGATGTTTCTCCTTTATGTAAGCAGATGCCATATTGCCTAACTCTTTGGGAGTCTTGTTGTAATCGGCCACATGATAATGATAGCTTAGAGAAAGTGTATCTACTAAATACTTGATTCCGTTCCATTCATACAGGCAGCCGATTTCTGCTTTCGGACGGGCATCACGCAGTAATTGGAAGATAGTGGGGAAGATTCCATTCTTGTTTAAAACACGTGACGGAAGTTCCGGAGTTTTAGATCCCCATTCGGTGTATCCGTGAAGTTCGGGACCGGCTCCCATAAACATGGATGCCCAGTTGATAGCACTGGACGAAGGAAGTGCCGAGCGTTTTTTGAGCGTGTAAGCTCCGTCTTCCATTAGTTTCTTGACATTGGGCATGTCTGCTTTAGGCAAGCTGTAAGCTCCCCAACCGTCCAGTCCGATGAGAACAACATGTTTGGCTTTGTCTTTTCCTTTGGCATTGCAGGAGAATGTGAAACAAAAAAGTAGTGCGAATGTAGCAAGTAGCGTAAAAGCGTTTTGTCTATTCATGATATTTTCCATTAAGTAATTAATATTGTTGATTTAATGAATTAAGTTTTCTCATGTATTATTTTATTAGACAAAGGTAGAGTTATTCTGTTGGTGGAACAAATACAATCTTAGCATTAACTAATACTTTTGCATTTTTTATTTCAAACTCAGCCGGAAGCTTTTTTATCTATGTATTATAAATCAATACCACGGTATATGCTACATAGCAGAGTATCATAATGCTTCCTTCTATCCGTGTGATTGTCCGTTTGGCGAAGAACAATCCGAACAGCCAGAGCAGGATGCACGAGCCGACCAGTGTGAGCAAGTCGAAGTTGGTGATTCCGCTAAGGTGGAGGGGAGTAATGCTGGCGCTGCATCCCAATACAAAGAAGATATTGAAGAGGTTACTGCCGATTACGTTTCCGATAGCTATTTCCGGATTCTTCTTTAGTGCGGCAACGATAGAGGTGGCAAGTTCCGGCAGAGAAGTTCCCCCGGCCACCAGTGTCAGGCCGATGATTGACTCGCTGACGCCCAGATTGCGGGCGATACCCGTAGCCCCGTTAACAAATAATTGTCCTCCGTAAATTAGTGCAGCCAGCCCTCCGATAATATAAAGAACCGATTTCCACCAGGGGAGCAATTTTATCTCGTTCTCTTCTTCCGGTACGGGATGTTCTTCCTGTCCCCCTGTGGAGGAGGGCTTGGAAGCGATAGCAAATGTATATCCCATAAAGATAGCGAAGAAACAAAGCAATAACAGTCCGTCTACCCTGTTCAGGATATTTTCCGGTGCTTTATCCAGAAAGACGTCATTGGCGCAAACCAACAGGACGACAGAAGATAGAATGCAGAGCGGAATCTCTTTTTTGAGTGTATTCCGGGTGATGACAATCGGAGCGAATAAAGCCGTGCAGCCTACAATCATCAGTGTATTGAATATATTACTTCCTACCACATTACCTATGGCAATGTCCGCACTGCCTTTAAGAGCAGAAGACACACTGACGGTGAGTTCGGGGGCAGAAGTACCGAACGCGACGATAGTAAGCCCGATAACAATGGAGGGGATACGGAGACGTTTGGCAACTGAAGCAGCCCCGTCCGTGAGTCCGTTAGCTCCTAGAAGAATGAGGATTAATCCTCCGATAAGAAACAGTATATTCATGTTTTTTTCTCTTTTAGTGGCAAAGATAATCATTTTCAAAATTGATATGTCAAAAACAATCCGTATGTTTGCTCTGTTTTAGTGAAAAAATAGATTAACCTTAATTCACTGTCAGGGGATATAGGATATGGAAATGAATAAAATGAAACGTTTAGTGTTACTGCTCATTGTACTTTTGGGAACAACGGGAGTACGGGCACAGTTGGGAGAAGCTGTCAAGAAGATATTTGCAGGTGATAGTGTAACTACCGTGCACAACACACCTCTGAACCGGGATTCAGACTCTGTCTATGTGGCCAATCTGCAAAAATCCCTCGAAGCAGCCCGGCTCAACGAGGCGAATATGCGTATGGAAATGGAGCAGATGAAACTGCAAATGGCTGCCGTCGACTCCGTGAAGTACGCCCGGCAGCGTCAACGTATCGATTCTTTGCGACAGTTTACCAAAGGAATCCCTGTGGTAGCCGACGGAGATACCTTATTTTATCTTTTTACCAAACGTGGCGGATACACTCCCCAGCAACGTGCGCAAATGACCGGTGCTGCAATTGAAGAACTGGGAAGACGTTTTAACCTCCGCCCGGACTCCGTGTCGATCGACCATTCGGACATTGTTTCCGATTTGATGTACGGTAACAAGGTGTTGCTTTCCCTTACCGATCAGGATGCTTTGTGGGAAGGCATTTCCCGTGATTCTCTTGCGAAGGAAAGACAACAAAACGTTATCACCAAACTGCACGATATGAAAGCCGAACACGGGCTTTGGAGAATGGCGAAACGTGTGCTTTATTTCATTCTGGTGATTGTCGGGCAATACTTCCTGTTTCGCCTGACGAACTGGCTTTTCCGTAAACTGAAAGTACGTATTTTGCGTCTGAAAGATACGAAGATACGACCTGTTTCCATTCAAGGATATGAATTGTTGGATGCCCAAAAACAAGCTAATTTGTTAGTCTTTCTGGCGGGCATCGGGCGGTATATTCTTATGGGATTGCAGTTATTGATTACTATTCCGCTGATTTTCATTATTTTCCCGCAAACAGAAGGACTGGCTTATCGTATATTGGGTTATATCTGGAACCCGATCCGTGGCATTTTTGTGGGTATTATTGATTATATTCCCAAGCTGTTTACAATCATTATTATCTGGTATGCAGTGCGGTATCTGGTACGACTGGTGCACTATCTGGCCCGTGAGATAGAAGCAGGGCGTTTGAAATTCAACGGTTTCTATCCGGATTGGGCAATGCCGACTTTCCATATCGTCCGTTTCCTGCTTTACGCATTTATGATTGCGATGATTTATCCTTATTTGCCGGGTTCTGATTCAGGGGTATTCCAAGGGATTTCGGTATTTGTCGGATTGATTGTATCGTTGGGTTCAAGTACGGTGATCGGTAATATTATTGCCGGGCTGGTGATTACGTATATGCGCCCGTTTAAGTTGGGCGACCGGATTAAACTGAATGATACTACCGGAGATATTATAGAGAAAACACCCCTTGTCACCCGTATCCGTACACCGAAGAATGAGGTGGTTACCGTTCCCAACTCATTTATCATGTCCTCGCATACCGTGAATTACAGTACCTCGGCACGTGAATACGGGTTGATTATCCATTCGGAAGTATCTATCGGATATGATATCCCTTGGCGGCAAGTCAATCAGATATTGATTGATGCGGCATTGAATACTCCCGGAGTGGTGGACGATCCGCGTCCGTTCGTGTTGGAAACATCTTTAAGTGACTGGTATCCGGTTTATCAGATTAATGCTTATATCAAGGAAGCGGATAAGATGACTCAAATCTATTCGGACTTGCACCAGAACATTCAAGATAAATTTAATGAGGCGGGCATTGAAATCATGTCCCCGCATTATATGGCTGTCCGGGATGGAAACGAGACGACAATCCCCAAAGATGACTTGAGAGAAAAATCAGGAAAATAGTTTCTTTACTCTATGATACTTTCTTGATAGATGATGTAATGAGGAAGTTGCTTTCTCATCCGGCAGGAATCAGACTTTCCCGCAACGGATCAGTATTTTCTGTCCATCGTTTAAGGTGCTGGCAAAGAGGTAGGTATCTCCCCCTTCCGCTAACTTGATACGTTTACGGAGTTCTGCCACCGTAGCCGGAAAGTTGCGGACTGTGATATTCGCTTTTTTCAGGTCTGACAGATTCTCCTTTATTTCCTTTTTGTTGAGGCTGCACCGGTTGATGATGCGGAATGTTCTGCCGGGAAAACCCTCAATCTGCGTTTCGGAAGTGTAGAGATGACTGTTGGGATGCAGCTTCTTGACGGAGTAAGCCGCGGCAATGCTGCGGAAAGCACCGGCTTTCAGGAGAGAAGCATTGGGTTCGTACAGATAATTGCCAAGTGTGTCTGTATAGCTGCACTCGCTGTGCTGTTCCTGTTCGCGGGTAAATACGAAGAGTTGTTTTTCCTGCTCTCCTTTTGTGGAGAGGTTTACGCAGTGAACCGGGATTTCTTCCGGTGCTGTCTGTCCGAGTAACAACAGGAGTTCTTTGCATTCGTTATTGACGGAGATGATATGTACCTCCTGTGTGTGCGGCAATTCTTTCAGTGCCTGTGAAAGGTCGAGCATGGGGGAAAGTTTAATCATTATCCGGTTGGCTTTGCTCAACAGGAGTCCTTCGAGCTTGGCCACATTAGGCTCACAGTCGGAAATGGCAACGGTTTTTCCGCCGTGCTCAT
>ERZ791621.1183-NODE-1183-length-11028-cov-1.51171_pt1 | contig 11028 bp, 5 predicted proteins | sample MGYA00510270_ERZ791621 | MGnify/ENA primary metagenome ERZ791621 (study PRJEB30046, sample SAMN00715189) | human gut metagenome | study: EMG produced TPA metagenomics assembly of the A metagenome-wide association study of gut microbiota in type 2...
TACATCTTTTAATGGTATCTTTTTATCTTCTTCATCTACTTTTTTTATTGTTAAATTTACTGTTGTAGTTATATTATAATCATCTTCAAAATCTAAAACATCTTTTTTATTTTCTGTTCCAGGTTTTACTAACACTAAATTTTGATGATCTTTACATGTTAAAAACCATAATTCTGCTGTATACATTTTGCTTGGTATACTTACACTACCTTTTAATTTTGTAATTTTACTAACATTTGCACTTTTGCTTGTATATATGTAAAAATTCTTGTTACTTGTGATTTCACTAGTTTTTATGAATTTTTGTGTTTTTCCTTCAATAACTCCTATTTTTATGCTTTTAATATCATTACCATCTTGATTTTTTGCTGATAATGTTTTCATTTTTCCTGCAAAAGTATATTTAAAAGGTCCTATTCTAGTATATTCTTTTCCATCCACTTGCGTATTTTTTACAGTTATTTTATCCTTATTAGTTTTATTTTCTACTTTTTGATCTGTTTTACTTCCTAAGTCTAAAGCATATTGTTTAGCATCATCCATCATTTTTTTAGCTTGCGAATTTACTGTACTATCATTCCAATTATTATTATATGTCCATGAATGATCAAAATTTCCTAATTTTTTTCCAGAGTTTCTATACCATGAATTTATTGTTGCCCACATTGCTTGTTGTGGTGCATAAACTGTCGTTCCTGCATAAGGATCTTTTCCACCAATAGATTTATAATATTCATCACCTTTTGCTATAATATATGCTAATCTACCATTTAGCTTTGTTTTACTAGTATTTCCCTTATCATCTGTAGCTTCATTTCCTACTATTTTTACATATTTGTTTACAACATAAGTTACATCATAGTAACGAAGTCTTGATTGCCATTGTACACAATATAAATCAGAACGTTCATGTAAATCTTGTAAACTTAATACTACATTTTTTCCTATGCTTTTTCCACTTTTTATTTCTTCACAACTTACTGTTTTTGCAGAACTAACATTTGGAACAATTATACAAAAGGCCATTATCATAAATATTATTATATTTCTAACCGTTTTACTAAAATACTCCATTTTTACATCCTCCTTTCTTCCTATATTACTCTTTTATTTAATGCTCTTTTTGCAATAATATATGCTGCTACACCTATAATTACTATTGTTGATAATATTACTAAAACTGTTGCAACAACTTGACCTGTTTTAATACTTAAAATTAAATCTGCTGATCCCATATCATCTTCACCTTTTGCTCTGTTTCCTTCTGTTGAGTCACTATCTTTTAATCCTTGTTCATTATAACTTTCTACAATTTCTGCTGTATTATTTACTAATCCTGTATTATTTTCAGTCATTTGTTTTGTTAAAATTAAAGTAATTTCTTTGCTTTGTCCTGGTTCTAGTTTTACATTTGCTAAACTACTATTATAAAGATTTGTTCCTGATTGGTACCAATCTTTATTTAGTTCAGAACTAAATTTAAAGTCTGATGATACATAGTCTTGAATCTTTTTAATATATCCTGCAACTTCACCTTCATTTGTTACTCTAATTTTATATTCAACAACTACACTTGTATTACTTAATTGTTTAGAATCTAAATCTACTTTTGCTAAAGTACTATCATTATATTCAACAGCCCTTGTTGTTTTGGAATTTTGTACAACAACTCTACTAATCATTTTTTCTAGTTTCATATCATATACTTTACGTTCTTTTAAGCCTAAGTTTATATGTGATATATGATTTTCTTTTACTGTAATTTCTTCTGTAACTCCAACTTCTTTTTGAACTCCATCTATTGTCATTTCTTTACTTATAACTTTAGAATTCTTTTCTGATGATGTACCTTCTTTTTCATAAGCTGTTAATGTGAATTTTGAAGTATCATATTCAAATACAACCATATATTTTCCTTGTGGTACATCTGCTAAAGTATAAAATCCTTTGTCATCTGTTGTAGCTGTTATTTCTTCATTTTTTGCATTTGTTTGATATTTGTTTGTTTCTGTATTAAATAATTTCACTTTAATTCCTTGTAATAATGTTTCGCCATCATCTTTTTTTCCATTTTCATCTTTGTCTAACCATGCAAGTCCTGAAATAATTTTTAAGTTTTGTTTTTCTTCACTTTGATTATTACTTGAATTGTCTCCATTATTTGAATTGTTACTATTATTATTACCGTTTGAATTATTTGCATTATTTGAATTATTGTTGTCATTGTTTGTATTATTGTTGTCTTCAGAATCATCTGCATCATTCGTTGGTTCTTCTATATCTCCATCAACTTTTGCTGTAGTTGTAGGTTCTAAAACATGCATTACTTCTGATTTTCCTGTTTCTACATCATACGCATACGCTGTTGCTGTATTTCCTAATTCTACTGCTTGACTATTGTCTGCATCTGCATCAACTACTGATGTTACTACATAAGTTTTTGTTTGTCCTGCTGCTAATTCATCTTTAATATTAAAATTAACTCCGTCTCCTTCAAAATTCTCTTCTTGTTCATAATCATCTTCTGATAATTCTTTACCATCTGTAACTATAGATTTTAAAGACTCATAAGATGATAATTTATCTTCAAAACTAACACTTGATATAGTATCTTGTCCATTATTTGTTACATTTATTTTATATACAATTGTATCTCCTGCTTTTACATATTGTCCTGCATTATCTGATTCATTTGTAATGTCTACTATTTGTGCTATTGATGTTAGCTCTTTACTGTTAGCATAGTATTCTACCTTATCTACTTTTGCACTTACATTTATTGTTGCTGTTTTTGTTTTTGTATCTGTAAACATATTTGCTTCTACATATAGAGAAATTTCTGAAGTTTCCCCTGCTGCTAATTTATCGATTGTATAAGTATTAGAACTATCAAAAGATTGTAATTCATCATCTTTTGTTGCTAAAATTTGTTTTATAGTAAAGTTTTGAACATCAAATTGTAATTTGATATTTTTTATATCTTTATTAGAGATATTTTTTACACTTACAATATATCTGTATTGATATCCTGGTTTTACTGTTTCTGCCGCTTCAGCAGCTACAAGACTAACTTCTATTTGTCCTTTTGCTACATTTGTTGTAACTGTATTTGATTCTTTTTTTGCTTCACCATATTGTGCTTCTATTTTATTAGTAATTGTTTTTTGTTCTGCTGTTCCTGTTTTTACTTTTACCATATATATTTTAGAAATCTCTTCACCTGGTTGTAAAGTTATTCCTTCATATTTTACTTCTTTTTTGTCCTCTACTTCATTAAATTGTTGATCTCTTTTATCTCCTTCCATTTCAGTAGAAGGGGTTACCTCTTCTGTATATATTGTTCCTTCTGGTACAAGACCTACTAATGTTAAGTTTTCTACTTTTTCTGAACCTGTATTTTTAGCTGTTAACTTATATTGTATCTTTTCCCCTTCTTTTACAGTATCTGTTTCTTTTCCTCCTACTGTTGCTTTTAAACTTGTTTCTACTGTTGGTCCTTTTCCTGTAGTTAGTGTCATTTTACTAACTTGCATATTTTGTTCTACTCCTGTTGTATCTGTATAATATACTACATAATTTTCTGCTAATGTTTCATTATATTCCAATTTTTCTGGTATAGTCATTTTATAACTAATATTCATATCTTCTGAAACACTTAATTCTGTAACTGTAATTAAATATTTTTTAACATTTTTATTATTCGTTATTTTTTCTTGCCATGCATTTGAAGAATTTGTTGTATCTGCTGTTGCATTAGCATTTTCTGAATAATATACTTTTATTTTAGAATTATCAATACCTGTTATTTGTAATCCTTCTACTATTGTTTCTATTGTATTTTCTGTTAAAGCTCCTTTTGTAGGTAATGTTCCTAATATTTTTACATTTGATATTGATGTTTCATTATTATTAATAATTTCTGAAGTAACTGTTGCTGTTTTACTTTCTACACCTAATGCTAATTTTGCTTCTTGGTTTCCTTCATTATTTATTGTTTCTATTCCATATTCTTTGATACTATTTGTAGTAATTACTCCTGCATAAGAAACTATTTTTATATCTTGTGCTACACTACCTGTTGTTTCTCCATTTTTATAATTAACTACATTTTCATTTGTATATGTAACAGATATTTGCTTATCTGCATTTTTTTGTTTTTTATTTGTTACTAAATTCATATTCATTAAAATTGTCGCACCTTCAATTGCTTTTCCTTTATATTCTGTTTGCACTCCTTCTAATTGAATATCAATTGTTTTGTTTATTAATTTTGCACTTTTTATTTTTAATTCTTCTTCATTTAAAAGTTTTATTGATGTTACATCTATTGTTTCAAATTCTTCTGGTAAATTAACTAGAATATGTGGATTTTTATATAATTCATCTTCTTCACTATTTGAATTTAATGTAACTCTAATTTCTACATTTTCGTTTGTACGCATTGTAGAAAATTCGTTTTTACTTACATTTATAGTAGCATTTGTATAACTTTCTTTTAAAGCTATTTTTGCTGTAGCATCTGCCATTTTGTTTTCAACATCACCTATATCATAACTTGAATGTACTAAATAATTAATTTCTGATGTTTCTTTTACTTTTTCTTTACTATTTGCTCCTATAATCTTCGTTGTTGATATTTCTAATGTTCCTGTTTTTACAGGTTTTGTTGTTTCTATTGCAATTTCTGCTGTTTTATCTGGTAAAGATATTATTATATTTTGTTCATTGTCTGGTTGTGTATTTGCATTTAGTTCTGCAAAACTTGATTTTGTGTTTTTATCAAAAATTTTTAAAGTTCCTTCTTGTCCTAATATATCTAATAAATTTGATTTATTTACTATTATATTTTTTGTATATACATTAGATAATCCAATATTAGAAAAATCTTCTTGCATATTTATTTTTTCTGCTATATTTTCTAAGTTTACTTGTAATTGCATTTTTTCTGTAAGTTCTCTATCTATTCCTGCATATAATTTTCCTTTATACATTTCGTCTTCTTGATTTTTTACAGATACATTTATAATAGAATCTACATCTTCTGATGTAATTGTTATTTCACTATTATATGACATTTTAGTTTTTTCTTGATCATATAAAAAAATTTCTGCATTAGCACTTATTTTTTGATTTTCTACTTTTTCTGTACTTGCAAATACATAAGTAACATATCTATCTTTTCCTGATTGATTCCATACAACTTTTCCATCTTTTTCTGGATTTTGTGTAGTTACTTGTACTTTACCTGTTTTGTTATCATAACTATATTTAATTTTTTCTTCATCATTATCAGAAATTTTTGCTCCATTTGTTGCTAATTCTTCTGGTGTTTGAATATACATTTTTTCTGGATAGCTTTCTCCTATTTTTGGTGCTTGTAATTCCAAGATAGCATTTTTTACTGGATACATATTGTCTTTTAATCCTGTTTCTACTTGTAATTGCACTACTCTGTGTTCACCATCATAATTTAATACTTTATTTGTTAGTATTGTTTGGTTCAAGAAAATACCATTATTTTCTTTAGAATATGGGCTTGCCATTGTTAATGTAAGTTTTCTTGTTCCCTTCACAGAAATGTCCTTTTGCTTACTATCACGGTAAGTTCCTGTTAATTCTAGTATACTTTCTTTTTTCACTAAGCTAACTTCATAACTTGTTTCTTTAATAGTTTCTGCTTTTATTTCTAATTCAACACTATCTCCTGCATTTATTTGATTTAAACTTACACTGTTTTCTGTTATATCAGAAATTTTGTCATTTTTTAAATCTGTTTTAAATTTGAAGTTACTGTTTTTTAGTGTTATAGCACCATTAAAATATCCTTCTTGTTTTACTGAAACACTTAAATATAATTTTAAATCTGTATCAGTAGTTTTTGAAGAATATGTAGACACCTTATTTCCTTGTTCATCTTTGAAATATGCCATAAATTCTACATTTTTATTGTTTGTATTTTTCTCTTGTACAATTTCTTCTACCGCATTTACTGTGCTTATTCCTATTAAAAGAAAATTTGATAATGTCATTGACATAATCAACATAAATGCTAGTAGTACTTTTAAAATTCTTTTTTGCATAATAATACCTCCTATTTTAAATCTACATAACACATTCACTTTATATTATACACTGAAATGTATAGTTTTTCAAGTATTTTTTACCATTTTTTAGGGGTTTTTTGTTACATTTTTGCTATTACACTTTATCCACATTTTATTGTACTATGCTTCTCTTATTATTATGGTAAAAAACAAAAAAAATTGCATCATAACAATTATTTTGTTTTTTACTTTTATTTTTAATTATTCCTATCTTCAAGTAGCCAATCTAATACATTTATTTTTCTTATTCCTACAAAATCTACCTCTAAGTCATCATATTCCTATATATACTATATTATCACTTATACTTTTCATACGAGTTTGATTTTACATTACATATCCAAGTATCCCTTATTGCCGCTGCGAAGCTAACCAGTGTTCATTTTCCTTTGCCAGTATATTTTTTAAATCAAGTATATGTTGTAATATATAGAAATGAAATAATAATGAAACTTTTTATTTTTAGTGCATATATTATATAAAAGAACTTTTATAATTATATTTTTTACTTTTATTTTTAGAAAGGAACGTGATAATTTTGAATAATAATTTAGATGAAACAACTATGAATAATATAAAAAATATGGTAGACAGTGGTAATATTAATGGTGCTATTTCCCAAATATCTCCTGAAATGATACAAAATTTTTCTAAAATGTTTGCACAAGCTCAAAATAACCAACAAAATGTATCTAATGAAAGTCAAAATACATCTACAAATTCTAGCAATACTTCTAGTAATAATTTTAATCAAGCAAATAACAACAATTCTTCTTCAAATTCTTCTAATAATTCTAATCAAGCAAATTCAATTCCAAATAACTTTGATTTAAGTGGTATAGATCTAAATTCTATAATGAAAATCGCAGGAAATATGAATCAAAAAAATGACCCTAGAAGTAATCTTCTTGCATCTTTAAAACCGTATCTAAGAGATGGTAAAAAAGAAAAACTTGACAATTACATAAATTTATTAAATATGAGTAAAATTGCAGAAACATTGAAAAATACTCAAACTAATACAAATAAGGATAATTCTTAATAATGCCTCTCCCTTTTCAACCTTTTAGACAGTTTTACCCATATTACAATAATCGTCGTTTTTCTCCTTACATAAATCACAAGGCAACTTCTCCTACTTTATATTATCCTCCAAACACTGTTACAAATAATTCTGAACCTTTTAATAATTCTAATAAAGAACCTTTGACAAATTTTGATAAAAAAGGAACTAAAAATGATGAAAGGTCTAATGAAAAATCTATAGAAACTATAAATTCTATAGGCTCTATAGATTCTACAAAGTCTACTAACCCTTTTTCATCTCTTTTTTCTTTTTTACCTTCTTCAATTGGGCCTTTATCTTTTAATCCTGATGCTTTAGTTGATAATTCTATACCTATTTTTGAAATGTTTGGCATTCATCTTTTTTTAGATGATATTATCATCATTTGTATACTTATTTTTTTGTATAAAGAAGAAGTTAAAGATCAAATGCTTTACATTATTCTATTTTTACTACTTCTTTCCTAATACTAAAAAAGGAACAAATTGAAGTGCACACTTCTGTATAAACACTTCAATTTATTCCTTTTTATTTAATTAAATTATTCTATTTCTATTTTGTCATCTACTACATGTATATATGCTTGTTTATGCAATGTTTCTTCTTCTCTATCTATTTCTCTAACAATATTTGCTATTCTTATTTGTACAACATCTAATAATCCTGCTGCTATTATTGCCTGTTTATTTCCTTTAGCTCCTGCATGTGCTAATCCTCTTAAGTTTCCTAATATTACTATATTATCTGATGCCATTACTTCCGCACCTGAGTTCACATCTCCTAGTATTACTACACTTCCATCAACTTCCAATCTTTGTCCTGAACGTAAAGACCCTCTATGAAATGTTGTTTCTGATACTATTGTTTCTTGTTTAAATGTTTTCTTTATACTTGATAATCCTAGAGATTTTGGTGTATCAAAGTCTACATCTACATCTATAATTGTTTGTATTATATTTTGTATTTCATCCATTTCTTTATTTTTTAGTGCTTTTCCTGTTACTTTTATTGGTATTTTTTCTGTTTTGTACATTTTTTTTAATTCTGGTAACTTTTTTCTTAATGTTTGCATTATATCTTTTTGTTCTGCTGTTTCTGCTATTTTTAAAATTGTTTCTTCTTTCTTTAATTGAACACTTATAACATTTTTCATCTCATATCAATCCTTTCTATTTGGTGCAACCATTTATAAGTAGTACGAAGGTACGTTGATTAAATTTTAAACGAAGTTTGACATAGCCAAAATTGTAATATTTTTCATTTTTCCTTTGGTTGAAAAAAGATTAAATTTTGGCAAGGAAAACAAATTTAAAATTTATGAGGCGTACGAGGGTACGTTGATTAAATTTTAAACGAAGTTTGACGTAGCCAAAATTGTAATATTTTTTCAACCAACTATCTCAAAGTTTCAGTATACGAACTAGCCGTAACATCTTCCGTAACATTCTGTAAATTCATTCCAAAATATTCCCTCATTATCTGTTTCACCGCATCAGCCGTATAATAACCATGCCCCCCATTTTCTGCCATAACAACAACCGCTATTTCCGGATTATCAAACGGAGCAAAACCCGCAAACCATGCATTTACTTTATTTCCAGGTGCCTCAGCCGAACCAGTCTTTCCACCAACTGCTACCTCAAAATCCTTAAATATACTTGCCGCTGTTCCCTCTTCTGTAACAGACCTCATACCCTCTAACACAACTTTCAAGTTTTCCTGATTTATATTTAAGTTTTCCGAATCATCATCTGACAAACCTAATTTTTGTTTTACAAATTTATTTATATTATCCCTTGATTCCTCTGTTCCATCTGCATTTCTTATTGTTTTTATAATACTCACATCTATCTTATTTCCGCCATTTGCTAACATACTAATATATTTAGCCATTTGTAATGGACTAAACTCATTATCTCCCTGTCCTATTGCTGCATTTAAAGTATCACCTGGTGCCCAATAAGAAGCATCTGGATGCATTTTTGCCTTAGTTTCTTTACTCGCTAACACTCCTGAAGTTTCATCTCTTAATTCTACACCTGTTTTTGTGCCCAATCCAAAATATTTTGCATATTTATCTAAAGTATCTATTTGCATCCTATCAGCAGTCTCATAAAAGAAATAGTTACATGACTTTTCTATCGCTCCTATTACATTTAATTGACCATGTCCTCTATGATAATCTGTATAATACCAACAATTCATTCTTGTTCCATATTTTTCATATTTTGTATACACACCAGTATCATTTATTATTGTTTTTGGAGTTATTACTCCTGATTCTAAACCTGCTATTGCTGTTACCATCTTAAATATTGAACCTGGTGAATATGATGTTTGCATTGCTTTATTTACAAGTGGTTTAGATGCATCATTCACATAATTATTCCATTTTTCGTTACTTATCCCACCTATAAAATCTGATGGATCATAACCAGGATAACTTGCCATTGCCAAGATTTCACCTGTTTTTACATTCATTACAACACAACTCTCAGATATTGCATTATATGATTTTCCAAATCCTCCACTTCTAATTTTTTGCATATTAGCAGCCAAAGCATCTTCTGTTACTTTTTGTAGATTAGCATCTATTGTAAGTACTATATCTGCACCAGGTTGTGCCTCTTCTGCTGTATATTCTCCTGTTATAGTACCATCAACTGCCATGTCAATTTGTTTTACGCCTTTTTTTCCTTTTAAATATTCTTCAAAAACATATTCTATACCTGTTTTTCCTATTAAATCATTTTGATCATAAGTATCTTTTCTTGTTTTATATTCTTCTGAACTAATTTTAGAAGCATATCCTAATATATGTGATGCCAAAGAACCTTTTGTATATGTTCTTTCAGGTTTTACAAAAATATTAATTCCTGGGAACTTATCACTATTTTCTGAAAATTCCGCAACAGCCTCTCTTGGAATATCACTAGAAATAGTTACCGCTTTTGTACTACTATAACCCTTCTGTGTAATTTCATAACGAATTGCCATTATTTTTCTAGCCTCTGAAATATCAGCACTATTAATTTTATATTTTTCCTTCATTTTAAAAAATGCTTGTTCTGCTGTTATATCTTCTGTCATATTATTAGCTTTTTTCCAAGCTAATAAATTATCTCCTTCCAATGTAAATGTATATGGATCTATTTTTATTGGAAAAGAATCTGGATAACTAACTTCATATTTTTCTAAAACTTGTATCATATTTAATATTGCTTCATTTAATGCTTCAGTATCTATTTTTGTTTTATACAATTCCAAACCAAATTTTGTATTTGATGATACTAATACATTACCTGACTTATCCATAATATTTCCTCTAGTAGCCTCTAAAGTACTTTCTCTTGTAAGTCTTGTATTTGACTCTTCTCTATATTCCGCTCCATGTACAATTTGCAAATTAAACAATTGAACTAACAATACAATTCCAACAAGATATGTTATAACTGTAACCATATTAAATCTCAAATTTGTATTTACATTATTTACTTTATTTCTTCTTATTTTATTTATTCCCAAACTCTCACCTGCTTCCAAAACATTCCTATTAGAACAATTATACTATTTTTTATCAATCCGCCACTCACATTTTTTTACATAACATTAAAAATATCTTGTCAAAATTTTATTTCCTGTATAAGTATTTTCTATATAATATCCAAACTTTTGCATAGCCGGATATAAAATAACTGTTAGCACTACATTATAAGCAACTTCCACCAACAAAATTTTTATAAAATATGTGAACTCAAAATTTATTGAAAAAATCACATAACTTGCCACATAAGAAAAAACTTCATAAAAAATAGTTAAAGCTGCAATCATTAGCATTATAGTAATACGACTATCTTT
>ERZ791621.1185-NODE-1185-length-11017-cov-2.33114_pt1 | contig 11017 bp, 7 predicted proteins | sample MGYA00510270_ERZ791621 | MGnify/ENA primary metagenome ERZ791621 (study PRJEB30046, sample SAMN00715189) | human gut metagenome | study: EMG produced TPA metagenomics assembly of the A metagenome-wide association study of gut microbiota in type 2...
TTCCCCATATAGCGGCCGAACAGGCCTTCATCGAAGTAGTCGTGACCAGCCGGAACCGGTGTGTGGACGGTGTATAGGGCGGAAGCGCGTACGACTTCCAATGCTTGGTTGAATGACAGACCGTCGTTCTGGATGAAGTCTACCAGACGCTGCGCGTTGATCAGTGCGGCGTGTCCTTCGTTGCAGTGATAAATCTGTTTCTTGATTCCTAATTTGTTCAGCATCAGGATACCACCGATACCCAGCAGATATTCCTGTTTCATACGGTTTTCCCAATCGCCGCCATACAGCTGGTGAGTGATGGAGCGATCCCATTCGCTGTTCTGGGGAATATCCGTATCCATCAAATATAGAGGAACGCGTCCGACGCTTACTTTCCAGATGTGCGCATAAACGGTGCGGCCGGGGTAAGGAACCTCCAATACCATCGGTTCGCCGTTAGCCTGCATTACCTGAGTAAGGGGCAGTGCGTTGAAGTTTTGCGGTTCGTAATTGGCAATCTGTTGTCCGTCCATAGACAGAGACTGGGTAAAGTAACCGTAGCGATACAAGAAACCTACTGCAGTCAGGTCGATGTTGCTGTCGCTGGCTTCTTTCAAATAGTCACCGGCCAGTACACCCCGGCCGCCGGAATAGATTTTCAACACGTTGGTCAAACCATATTCCATGCTGAAATAGGCAACAGATGGTTTTGTCTGATCCGGCTTAACATTTACATAATCCTTGAATATTGAGTAAACAGCTTTGATTTCGGCCATCAGGACATCATCTGCCAGAATTTCCTCAATACGTTTGTAGGATAAACTTTGAAGTAAAAGTACTGGGTTACCTTCAGTTGATGCCCAAAGTTCAGAATCGATCTTACCGAATAATTTGGCTCCTTCATGGTTCCATACCCACCATAGGTTTGTAGCCATTTCGTATAACGGCTGTAATTGTTCGGGAAGCATAGAATGAGAATAAACATCTTTCCAAATCGGGCTGTTTGCGTTATTCGCTTTGATTTTCATTATTGTGAAGTTTAAAATGTTTCAATTTATATTTTAATATTGTATCATCTCTTTTTTGCCTAAAACGTTGCAAAGATAGAGATTATCTGTTTAATTATGAGCGTATTTTAATTATTTCTTTTGCTTGCATGCTCCAAAGCGATTCTGAAAGCCTCTTCATAGTAGACAATGAATTTGCTCCATTCTGCTTTTGCAGCCAGGCAGAAACTGCGTTTCCGGATCTCTGCCGTTTCCTTTTTGTCCTTTCCTGCAAGTGCCAGGATCGAAGACGTGATGGCATCTGCTACTTCGAAATAATTAAAATCGTCACGGTTCACGACGGCTACGCCTTCACTGATGTTGTTGCCTGTCACATGCTTCTTAGCCCATAGACCGAAACCTGCAAGATCGGTGGTAATGGTCGGAATCCCGAATGCGATACTTTCCAGCGGAGTGTATCCCCAGGGTTCGTAGTAGGAGGGATAGACGGTCGCATCCATACCGATCAGCAGATCGTAGTAGGGTTTGTTGAGGATACCGTCGCGTCCGTCCAGGTAGCAAGGAACAAAAATGATCTTCAGCTTGTCGGTCGCTGAATTGGTGAAGCCGGCATGGGAGATATAGTTCAGCACCTTGTCCTGTTCCATCTGATTCAGCCAATGCGTGACGAAGGGCATTTGCATGGGGGAGGTGGTGCGTATGTTCTTGTCGATGACTTCTTTCAGGTCTGCACGTGCATCGCGTACCCAAGCCGGAACCATGATGAAGGCGACGACTTCGCGCTGGAGCCTGCCGGAAGTGCGTACCCGGTTCATTGCTTCGATAAAGACGTCGATACCTTTATTGCGGTATTCGTAGCGACCGCTGGTTGAAACCAGGAAAGCATCCGGTGAGATGGGGCATCCGAGCAGTTTCTCTGCGACGTTGAGCAGGTCGCGGCGGGCTGCCATACGCTTCTTGTCGTATTCTTTGTCGGACGGGACGAAGTTGGGCTCGAAGCCGTTCGGCGTGACGATGTCCGGTGCTTTGTCCAGCAATTGTTTACACTCGCGGGCAGTGATGTCGCTCACGGTAGTAAAGCAGTCCACATGCAAGGCTGTCTGTTTTTCCAACGAATGTTTCGCCTCCATATTCAGCTCCCCGGCCATCTGGTCGCCGTTGTAGCCATCCATATAAGCATACAGGGCTTTGTTGTTTCCGGCGATGGAACGGCCGATAGATGTGGCGTGTGTCGTGAAGAGCGTTGCGACGGCGGGGAGTTGTTTTTTGATGTAGAGCGCACCCATTCCCAGCATCCATTCATTGAACAGAGCGGCAACCTTTTTGTTTTCCAGCTTGTAAAAATGATAAAAACTTTCGATGACCTTACCTACCGCGTAAGCGAAGATACAAGACTCGTCGTAGTCACCGTACGCATGGATCGAGTCCACGCGGAAACTTTCCCACATCGAGAAGAAAAAGGAATCTTTTTCTTTGAAGAAAGGTTTGAAATCCACTAAGATTACGGGAGGTGTCCCCGGGACATTCCATCGGCCTACTTTCACTTTCAGATTTTCTGTGGTCTTCGTATAAGTTTTCCAGTCAGCAAACAGAACATCATCTTCAATAAAGTCGGGAGCGTTTGTATCGGTCCACACATCGGGTCCTATAAAGATCAGCTTATCTTTAAACGATCGTTGCAACGTATGCGCTTTTGTTGAAAGGACGGTATAGATACCGCCAACTTTATTACATACTTCCCAACTGCTCTCGAAAAGATATTCTGGCGTTGTTGTTGTATTATCCATAAACGATTTTGTTTATAATCAGATATTTTAGGGTGACAAAGATACGAATTTTTGTCTTTTTTTCAACTATAGGGTTTGTTTAATGAATGAATTATGTAGATTTGTAGATATTTTAATGTAAACAACTATGGCTAAAAGAAGAATTTTAAAGAGAGACATCAGCTATGTGGCTGGCGATTTGTTTTCGGAAGCTTTGTTTTGTAAGCTGTATCTTCCGGGTGTCAATTCGGAGAAAGCCGACGTGGTGATGGCGAGAGTACTTGATATGCAAGATGAATTTATTCGCCGTGCCAACCGTCCGGACGGAAAAGAAAACAAGAAACGGGTGAAAGAATATTATTGTAAATTGCGGGCGGACCTGCAAACGGAAATAAATGCAATAGCAACTGAAATCGGAGAGTTGAGCAAATAGAAAGTAAAGAATGAAGAAAGCTATAAGTAAGGCACTTCTTCGCTTGGCCGGCTGGAAACTTGGGCCGGTAGTGGAGGATGTGCCTAAATGTGTGATATGTGTGGCTCCGCATACCAGCAATTGGGATTTTATCGTAGGAAAACTGTTTTATACCTCGATTGGCCGTAACGCCAGTTTCCTGATTAAAAAGGAATGGTTCTTTTTTCCGTTCAACCTGTTGTTTGACTGGTTGGGCGGAGTGCCTGTTGACCGCAGTAAGCGGACTTCGGTGACGGATCAGATGGTTGGCCAGTTCAATCGGCGGAAAGAATTCCAGCTGGCCGTAACTCCTGAAGGTACACGCAAACGGGTGAATGACTGGAAGAAGGGATTTTACTATATCGCACAGAAAGCCAACGTGCCTATCCTGATGGCTTATTTCGATTACAAAAAGAAAGAGGCCGGTTTTAAAGGGGTATTCTATCCTACGGGTGATGCGGATAAAGATATCCGTGATATCCGTGAGCATTACAGAGGAGTGACAGCTTGTCACCCGGAAAACTTTGTTCAAATTTAATATCATGGCAGACAATTTGCGTATCAGTATGGTCCAGTCTCATATTATTTGGGAGGACAGAGATGAAAATCTGGGTTATTATGGAGAACTGCTCCGGCGGGTCAGCGGTAAGACGGACATAGCCGTTTTGCCGGAAACGTTTACAACGGGTTTTTCTATGGATGTGGAAAAGCTGGCCGACACGATGGATGGGCCTACTATTCCTACTATAAAGGGGTGGGCGAAGAAATATAAGCTTGCTGTGGCAGGTAGTTTCATTGCAAAAGAAGGCGGGAAATATTTCAACCGTGCTTTTTTCGTCACGCCCGAAGGTGAAACTTATTTGTATGACAAGCGGCATTTGTTCCGGATGGCGGGCGAAGACCAGCATTTCACAGCCGGGGATAAACGGACGATCGTACGGTATAAGGACTGGAATATCTGTTTGCAAGTTTGTTATGATCTTCGTTTCCCGGTTTGGAGCCGGAACGTGGACAACGAATACGATCTGTTGATCTATGTCGCCAACTGGCCCGAGGCGCGTAAAAAAGTTTGGAAGACGTTGCTCCAGGCACGTGCAATGGAAAATATGGCGTATGTCTGCGGGGTGAACCGGGTAGGAATCGACGGTAAGGGCTTTGTTTACCGGGGCGATTCCATGATCTTCTCTCCGAAAGGGAAAAAGCTGGCGGATGCCGGCAAGCGTGAGGAGGTCACTCGCACATGTACGCTTACCCGTGCAGACCTGGAAGATCTAAGGGGGAAGTTTCCTGCATGGAAGGACGCGGATGCGTTTGAGATCAAGTGATATTTCCCTGATAGGATTTCGGATTTGAACACAAAAAAGCGATTGTCGGAAATAACCGGCAATCGCTTTTTTGTGTTATGTGAAAATATATGTTTATTTCACTTCCTCAAAGTCAACATCCGTTACACCACCATCCTGCTTGTTGTTGCCGGCGTTGCCACCAGTTTGTTGACCGAAGTCAGGACCCGGTTGTGCGCCACCTTGGGCGTTCTGGGCATTGTACATTTCCTGGCTTGCTGCCTGGAATACGCTGTTCAGTTCTGCCATAGCTGCATCGATACCAGCAATGTCCTGAGCCTTGTGAGCTTCTTTCAGCTTGTTCAGGGCTGTTTCGATAGGAGCCTTCTTGTCAGCCGGAAGTTTGTCGCCTAGATCCTTCAACTGTTTTTCGGTCTGGAAGATCATGCTGTCGGCCTGGTTCAGTTTGTCGATGCGTTCTTTTTCCTTCTTGTCTGCTTCGGCATTAGCCTGAGCTTCTTCTTTCATACGTTTTACTTCGTCGTCGCTCAAGCCGCTGGAAGCCTCGATACGGATGCTCTGTACTTTTCCGGTGCCTTTATCCTTAGCCGATACATTCAAGATACCGTTTGCATCGATATCGAAAGTAACTTCGATCTGAGGAACGCCACGCTGTGCGGCTGGAATTCCGTCGAGGTGGAAACGGCCGATCGATTTGTTGTCTTTAGCCAGTGAACGTTCGCCCTGCAATACGTGGATTTCTACAGAAGGCTGGTTGTCAACGGCAGTCGTGAATGTTTCAGACTTCTTGGTAGGAATAGTCGTATTGGCTTCGATCAGCTTGGTCATTACACCACCCATTGTTTCGATACCCAGTGACAACGGAGTAACATCGAGCAACAGAACGTCTTTTACTTCACCTGTCAATACCCCCCCCTGGATAGCAGCACCTACAGCTACCACTTCGTCCGGGTTAACACCTTTTGACGGAGCCTTGCCGAAGAACTTCTCAACGATGGCCTGTACAGCCGGAATACGTGTCGAACCACCTACGAGGATGACTTCGTCAATGTCGGAAGTGCTCAAACCTGCATCTTTCAAAGACTGACGGCATGGTTCGATACAAGCCTGTATCAGACTGTCTGCAAGCTGTTCGAATTTTGCACGTGTCAGTGTCTTGACCAAGTGCTTTGGAACACCGTTTACCGGCATGATATACGGCAGGTTGATCTCCGTGCTTGTCGTGCTTGACAATTCGATCTTAGCTTTTTCGGCCGCTTCTTTCAAACGTTGCAAAGCCATCGGATCTTTACGCAGGTCGACGCCTTCTTCGCGCAGGAACTCTTCAGCCAACCAGTCGATGATCACATGGTCGAAGTCGTCACCACCCAAGTGAGTGTCACCGTTTGTGGATTTTACTTCAAACACACCGTCTCCTAATTCCAAGATAGAAATATCGAATGTACCGCCACCCAAGTCGAATACGGCGATCTTCATGTCTTTGTTCGTTTTGTCCAAACCGTAAGCCAAAGATGCGGCAGTCGGTTCGTTTACGATACGGCGAACGTTCAAGCCTGCAATTTCACCCGCTTCCTTAGTCGCTTGACGTTGTGCGTCGCTAAAGTATGCCGGAACGGTGATAACGGCTTCTGTTTACGTTACTTCCTGTCCTAAATAGTCTTCAGCTGTTTTCTTCATCTTCTGAAGTACCATTGCAGAAATTTCCTGAGGAGTATAAAGGCGTCCTTCGATATCGACACGTGGTGTGTTGTTGTCACCGCGGACTACTTTATAAGGAACTCGACCAATTTCTTTCTGAACCTGATCATAGGTTTCACCCATGAAACGTTTGATAGAGAATATTGTTTTTTCCGGATTTGTGATAGCCTGACGTTTTGCAGGATCACCAACCTTACGTTCACCACCTTCAACGAATGCAACGATTGAAGGAGTCGTTCTTTTACCTTCGCTGTTTGCAATTACAACCGGTTCGTTACCTTCCAGTACGGCAACACAAGAGTTGGTTGTTCCTAAGTCGATTCCGATAATTTTTCCCATAATTTTCTATTATTTTAATTGTTATTATTTTCCTGTACTTGCTTTTCTCTTTCGAGCTGCATTAACTGTTCTACAAATCGTATGCCAAAGTAACAAGGATAGGTTTGTAAAAGTTCAGGTGGCAGGAAGTGTGACAATACGTCAGTTTAGACATTTGCCGTCATGTGAAAGATATGACGGGTTATGCATGAAATGTTATAGGCCTTTATTATTCTATAGTTCTTAAGGAACTGTGGTGTGATAAATCGTTTTTTTTGTGTTTAAATAAAAAATTAAGTTTGCATTTTCTAAATAAAGTGTGTATGTTTGCGGCCACAAACAACAAAAACTTGAGTGAGTGTTAATTTTTTATCTACAAATACCACAGTTCCTTAAGAACTGAAGTAAGAATTAAATGTAATATCATGATGTCTTTGTTTTTATTCTCAAATATTTCCTTTTGGTTTTCTGCAGACAGTTAATGTCTTAGTGGAATTTTTTGTTGTGATTTTTTATGTCTAATATATTACCTAAAATCAAAATGCAAAAGTGTAAATTGAATTTTTTGCTACGATTCGGTTTGATTTCAATTCTGTTAGGGCTGTTTGTTACCCAGTCTTTTGCTCAGAATGTGACGATTACCGGTGTCGTAAAAGACCAGTCGGGTGAACCTCTGATTGGCGTGAACGTGATGGAAAAGGGGACGACCAATGGTTCCATCACGGATGTGGATGGTAAGTACAGTGTTTCTGTAAAAGGGGGCAAAACCATCCTAGTGTTCTCTTACATCGGTTATATCTCCCAAGAGATTCCGGTTGGGAATCAGAAAACGCTCAACGTGACGATGAAAGAAGACACGGAAGAGCTGGAAGAAGTGGTTGTGATCGGTTACGGCACGGCCAAGAAGAAGGACTTGACGGGGGCGATCTCGCGTGTGAAAGCGGAGAAGATGGAGGTTGAAGCGCCTCGTTCAGTTCAAGATTTGTTACGTGCTAGTGCTGCCGGTTTATCAATTTCAATGTCGACTGATGCTGCTGGCACAGCTGATCTGCAAGTTCGTGGTAAGAACTCTTTGAAAGCAGGTTCTTCACCTTTGCTGGTTCTTGACGGTGTGATCTATGATGGTTCGTTGCAGGACATCAACCCGATGGATATTGAAAGTATCGATGTTTTGAAAGATGCCAGTTCGGTTGCTGTTTATGGTGCCAAGGCTGCTAATGGTGTAGTAGCCATTACAACTAAAAAAGGTAAAACGGGTAAGCCGGTTATTTCATTTAATGCTAATGTTGGTATGGTAAGCAATGCTCGTTTACCTAAAACAGTAGATGGTGCCGGTTTTATCAAATTCAGACAGGAATATGGTGAAAGTTTGATGACTGAAGCCGAAATGGTTGCACAGCCGGGAAAGTTTGCTGATCCGAGAAATTTAGCAGCAGCAGGCATAGATCCGTTGGCTTGGTACAATTATGACCAACAGACACCTGTTTCTGCATTGCCTGATGAAAAAACTATGATTAATAAATGGTTGACCCGTTTGAATTTTAAAACGATTGAAATCGAAAACTATTTGAATGGAGTGGAGACTGATTGGGATGATATTGTTTATCAGACTGGTCTACAACAGGATTATACGGTCAGCCTTTCCAATCGTAAAGAAGATTTCAGTTATTATTGGTCAATGGGATATGCTGATAGAGAAGGTGTAAAAGTGGGAGATCGTTATCGTAATTTGCGTACCCGTTTGAACTTGGAATCCAAAGTGACTTCTTTCTTGACAGTGGGTTTGAACGCTCAGTTCGCGACTCGCTTAGGTGGTTATTTGGCTGCTGATGTGGAGCAGCGCGAACATAACTCACCATTTACCACAAATGATATTGATATTCTTGACAGTCCTTATCGTATGTATCCGTCTGGAGATAATAATACAAAGAATCCGTTCTTCGATAACTTGTATCGTGACAGACGTGACATTCACCATGATTTGAATGCCAATCTGTATGCAATCGTAAAACTTCCGTTTGGATTCGAATATCAGATGAACTTTACGCCTCGTTATCACTGGTATGAATATATGAATCATGAGTCAGCAGAACATCCGGAATGGGCTGGAGATGGAGGTCGTTCAGAGCGTAAAAATGAAAAAACATTTAATTGGCAGGTTGATAATATTCTTCGTTGGAAGAAAGAATTCGGTGAAGATCATCGAGTTGAAGCCACTTTTTTGCAGAATGCCGAAAAAGGTCAATGGTGGAAAACCGTAGCCCAGAATAAACTTTATTCTCCGAGTGACATATTAGGCTTTCATAATATTGGTGCCGGTACTGCTCCTTCCGTTTCTAGCGAAGATACATATAAAACCGGAGATGCTTTGATGGGACGTCTGTTTTACTCATTCAAGGACAAGTATATGCTGACTGCTTCTGTGCGTCGTGACGGTTATTCTGCATTCGGGAGTATGAATCCGCATGCTGTATTTCCGGCTGTTGCTTTGGGTTGGGTATTCACGTCCGAAAAATTCATGGAAAAAACTTCTGATTGGTTGAATTATGGTAAACTGCGTTTTTCTTGGGGACAGAACGGTAATCGTGATATTGGCCAATATGAAGCATTGGCACAATTGAATTCCGGTGCTTATACTTATGTTGATCCAAACGGAAATGTATATCTGACATCTCAGGTATATATCAATCGTATGCCGAACAGTTCGTTAAAATGGGAGCGTACGGCTTCTTACAATATAGGTTTGGACTTCTCTTTGTTTGGTGATAAATTGAGTGGTAGTATGGAAACTTATATGGCTGAATCAAACGATTTGCTGGTTAACCGTTCACTACCTTCCATCTTGGGATATGCAAGTGTAATGGCCAATTTAGGAGCTTTGACAAATCGAGGTTTTGAGCTTTCGTTAAACGCCAATTTGATCAATCGTGACAATTTTTCATGGAATTCGACCGGAACGTTCTCTTTTAATCGTCGTAAGATCAAGCATCTTTACGGTGATGTCGAGGAAGTGAAGGATGAAGCGGGTAACGTAATCGGATATAAAGAAGCCGATGATTATGAAAACCAGTGGTTTATAGGCCATGATACAGAGCAGATTTGGGATTACGAACGTGATGGTGTTTGGCAGTTAGGAGAAGAGGAGGAAGCTTCCAAGTACGGAAACAAACCTGGAGACTTTAAATATGTCGACCAAAATGGAGACGGAGTTTTGGATACGAAAGATAAAACTTTTCAAGGTTATAAAACTCCCCGCTATGTGTGGTCTTGGCGTAATGAATTTGTATTCTTCAAGAATTTGAGCCTTTCATTTATGATGTATTCGCATATAGGGCAATATGGTACGTTCAACCGGGCTGCTAATACAGGGGGGATGTATGACCGTTACACGATTGTCGATATTCCACGTTGGACCAAAGACAACCCGACGGATGACTATGCACGTATTGGTTCTACCAATAAAGGAAACAATTATGTGAAGAAAACATTTGTCCGTATGGAGAATATTACGCTTTCATATAGTGTGCCTAATAATCTGCTGAAAAAGTTTTCTGTGCAAAATATGCGTTTTTCTTTGGCCGTCCGCAATCCGTTTGTGATTACCGGTTGGGATTTTGGTGATCCGGAAGGTGGTGATACAACTTTGCGCACTGTGAATTTTGGTGTGAACTTTACTTTGTAATTAAATTGATAAACGTAGAAGAATATGAATAAGAAAAAGTGTATGATTTTGGCGCTGGCAGTCCTTCCAATGTTAAATTCATGTAGTGATTGGTTGGATCCGAAGCCCCTTTCTTTCTATTCACCTGAAAATACATATGTGGATGCTGCTGGACTTTATGCAGCTTTGACAGCCTGTGAACGTAATATGCGCCATGAGTTTTTTGGTGATGGTGCTCCGATTTTGACGGAAATGTATTTGACCGATATCGCAGTCCATGGAAAAACAGATGAAAGTGGTTCTTTGGTTGATTTGGATAACGAAATGTTACCTTCCCGTACGAAAAACGACATGAAAGGTAAAAACAAATGGTATTGGGAAGAGGGATTCAAAGGAATCAAATATGCTAATATAGCCATTAGTCGTTTGGATGGTGCCGAGTATAAAGATGAAGCAGAGAGGAATGCTGTGTTGGGAGCCGCCTATTTTCAGAGAGCTTATCGCTACTATAAGTTGACGCATCAATTTGGCGATGTCCCTTATTTGGACAAAGAAATCACCGAGCCGAAGTTGGACTTCTATAGCTACGATCGGTGGAGCATCTTGGAGCAATGTAAGAAAGATTTGGAGTTCGCCTATCAATGGGTTCCAGAGGTTCAACCTCGCGGACGAGCTAATAAGGATGCTTGTGGCGTTTTGCTAATGAAGATATGCATGGCTGTTGGTGATTTTGATAGAGCCATAGCGGTTGGGAAAGAAGTAGTCGGGCGTCATCCGTTGATGACAGGGCGTTTCACGGGCAACCAGACGAAGCCGAAAACCAATTTACA